>Ga0180433_10001907_pt1 | contig 33822 bp, 23 predicted proteins | sample SS_ome_8_FD_132980 | JGI IMG/M metagenome (GOLD analysis project Ga0180433, IMG submission 132980) | Hypersaline lake sediment archaeal communities from the Salton Sea, California, USA - SS_1_D_1 metaG | ecosystem: Environmental > Aquatic > Non-marine Saline and Alkaline > Hypersaline >...
GAACCTAATGATTCAGCTGTTCCCCTACGCACATCAGAATCACTATCAGCTAAGCCTTTTTCATATAAACGAATAAAGTTTTTAGGGTTTTTTTCTGCTAATGAACCTAATGATTCAGCTGTTCCCCTACGCACATCAGAATCACTATCAGCTAAGCCTTTTTCATATAGAAGTATAGTATTCAAATCTATAATCAATTCTTGTTTTTCTTTTTCTGCTAATTTTTCAAGTTTTTCTAATTTTTCAATGTTTTGTTTTTTAATGTCTTTATTTAAACTCTTTTTAACTCTTTGTCTAATAGTTTCTATTAAAAACTGATCTTGGGCTTCTTGGGATTTTCTTAATTTCAAAACTTCTTTGGCCGGAACGCCCACCTTTCTTTCCGGTCTTTCTTCTGGGTATTCTAATTGTTTCTCGGCTGGTAAAATCTTCCGAGTTTCTTCTCTTTCTTTTGCTCTTTCTTTATAATATTCTGGTGTTTTTTCTTTCATGATTTATTTTTCTTCCTCATTGTTGGAAATAAAATCACCTCTCTCAATGTTTTTGAATCAGTTAATAAAACTACCAACCTATCAATCCCAATACCAATGCCAGCGGCTGGAGGCATTCCGTATTCTAATGCCTCAACAAAATCCTTGTCATATTTATGCGCCTCGTTATCTCCTTTTTTTCTTAATTTTTCCTGTGCTTCAAATCTTTGCTTTTGGTCAATTGGATCATTTAATTCAGAAAATCCATTACAAAGCTCAAGCCCATTAGTTATTAGCTGAAAACGGGCAACTTTTTTCGGATTATTGTCCAGTTTTTTAGATAAAGGTGAAATTTCTGTTGGATGATTTATTACAAATGTTGGTTCTTTTATTTTTTTAAATACTTGTTTTTCGTCTTTTTTACCTACAATTTTACTATATTCTACTTTTTTAAATTTTTTGCCAAATATTTTTTTATCCAATGATTTTAATAATTTTTCTGTAAAATCCATCATTTTTTCATAATCCCAATATGCGGCATAAAATTCCAGCATTGTAAATTCAGGATTATGCTCTCTGTCCATTCCTTCGTTCCTAAAATTACGATTTAATTCATAAACTTTTTCAAATCCACCGACTAAAAGACGCTTTAAATAAAGCTCTGGAGCAATTCTTAAATATAAATTCATATTTAGAGCATTAAGATAAGTTTTAAATGGACGCGCCTTTGCTCCGCCAGCCAACGCTTGAAGCATTGGAGTTTCAACCTCCAAAAATCCATTATTATCTAAGAATTTTCTAATATTTTTAATAATTTCCGAGCGTTTTTTAAATTTATCCCTAACCTCTTCATTTAAAATTAAATCTAAATATCTTCTTCTAAACCTTTCTTCGGTATCTTTAAAACCAAACCACTCTTCTGGTAAGGGCAAAAGAGCTTTTGTCAAAGTTTTCCATTTTGAAACTTCAAGAGTTTTTTCTCCCTTTTTTGTCTTGAATAAAGTGCCATTTATTTCAATAAAATCTCCAATATCAATACTGTCTAAAAATAACCGGTATTGTTTCTTGCCAACTGTGTCTTGTCTAAAGTAGGCCTGGATTCGGCCCGATTCGTCTTGGATATGAGCAAATGTAGAGCCGCCATGAACTCTAATTGAACGAACTCGCCCAACCAAGTTTATTTTTTTATTAGCTTTATTTAATTTACTAAAACTATCCAATGCCTCCTGATTTGTATGGGTGCGTGAAACATCGGCTGGGTAGGGATTCATACCGGCTTTTTTCAAAATTTCTAGTTTCTTAAGTCGTGTTTTTTTAATTTCATCTATATTCTTAGCCATTGTTTTTATAATATCACAGCAATTAAAAAATTGCTACTTAATTTTTAAATAGCAATTTTTTTGTTTTAATTGGAAAAATTCTGCAAAAATTAATCCTTAGGGATCATAATCATAGCTCCACCAAATACAAAACAAAAAAGTGCAACAAGGAAAAATTCTCCTGATAAGTCATTGTTAGGATTTTTGTCCCCCCACGTAAAAGGAGCATAAATCATTACAACGATAGCAAAAATAAACAAAATTATTCCTATAGTGAGTGTGAAGATTTTATCAAAACGTTCCATATCAATGCTTTCTATTTTTTTGTCTATCTTTTTCAAAAATATAACAAACTTTGATTTTTCTTTTTTCAATTCTCCCTCCTTATCTTTCATAACTTTACGCGAAGAAATACTATTTTAAATAACTAAAAACAGCATAACATATTACTGTTATACTGTCAATAATGATTATACTAAAATCTATTATTTTTCTTTCATTACTTGTTTAATTGTCGCTCTTAAATCCTCTACATCAATTTGTTTTTTTTATTAAATATCAAATTAATGAATTAGTCCTTTCTATTTTTTACAGAATCAGCTAAAAGATCTCTTAACCCCCTTAAATCAACCTCTTTTCTTTGTTTTTGACTTATCCGCGCAACAGAAGGTTTAATTTTCTTTAATTCTTCTGTTTCTTTTTCATCGGCTATTTTTGGTTGATCTGATACCTCTTCTAATTCTTGTTTATTTTTTTCTTCTTTTTTAATACTTTCAGATTTAGATAAATTTTCTTGTTTATCCTTATCCGCAGTTAATCCTTTTTCTTGCCTTGATTTTTCTAAGCATTCCGGGCAATAGACCGGCCTTACTCCATCGGGTTCAAAAGAAACGCGGGTTTTTTTACCACAAGTAGAACAAATTGCTTCATAAGGTTTATCCTTTGCCATAGCTGCCAACTCAACTGCTTCGCTCCACTTGGCTATTTTTTCTTCAATAAGCCGTCTTTCAGTTCCAAATTGCTCTCTGGAAATTCTAATTATCTCTTCTTTTTGATTTAATTCCGGCTTTTCAAAAGGAGGTAGGGTGGTTGCGCTAAATGCTCTAGACGCCACACCGTCAATCATTAATTTCAAATAAATATTGTATTTGGCTAAATTAACTAAATCATCGGCATTAAATTCCGGTAAAAATTCTTTTTCTAAAAATTCAGCATCAGCCGCTCCTACTCTAAAGGTGGTAATTGTTCCCACGTTTCCGAAAATAGCATCCCTTACCTTTTCGTCCATTTGAGTTATGTATTGATGGGCTAAAATTAAACAAAGGTGGTATTTTCTTGCTTCAGACAAAATGTTGGCAAATGCTTCAGTAGCAAAGTTTTGAAACTCATCAACGTAAAGATAAAAATCCTTTCTTTCTTCTTCTGGAATATCTACTCTGCTCATAGCCGCTAATTGAAGCTTGGTAATAACTAGGGCGCCCAATAAATGACTGGCATCTTCACCTATTCTGCCTTTAGATAAATTAACAATTAAAATTCTTTCTCTGTCCATTATTTCGCGAATATTAAAAGAGGTGGTAGTTTGTCCGATAATATTCCTAATCAGAGGAGCTGAAATAAACTGGCCAACTTTATTTTGAATAGGGGCCACAGCTTCCTCGCGAAATCTATCAGGATATTTAGCAAATTCATTATTCCAAAATGACTTAATCGTAGGATCGGTAACTTTTTCAACTACCTCTTTTCTGTATTCCTTATCTGCTAAAATTCTATTAATGCCTAATAAGGTAGAACCTGGATATTCTAATAGGGCTAAAACTGAGTTATGTAATATATATTCCATCCGAGCGCTCCAAACATCAGGCCATATTTTCTTAAAAACTCCCATTAAACCAGAAGCAATTAAGTGCCGGTATTCAGGGGCTACTTGTTCAATAGCATTAAAAGCAATAGGATATTCTAAATCAGCCGGATTAAAGTAAATGACATCCTTGACCCTGTCTTTTGGTACAAAGTCCAACATTCTTTCGGCAAACTCTCCATGAGGATCAACGATAGCCACACCATTACCCCTTTGAATATCTTGAATGGCCATATTTTCTAACATTACAGTTTTACCCATACCGGTTTTACCTACGATATAAAAATGTCTCCGACGATCATCGGTCTTAATGCCAAACTTTGTCCGTTTGTTTCTAAAGTTGGTTTCGGCAAAAGTTGTTATTTCGTTATCATTCATAAAATAAATTACTCGGTTGGTAATCCAGAAGGGGGTCCTTTTTTCTTGGCCTCAACTCTCGGCAATGCTTCGGCTTCAACAAACCTTCCTGGAACATGATAAATGCTTGCCAATTCTTCTGTATTAAAAACAAATCCCCTGCTTGAAAAACTACGAAAAGGAAAGCTTCTTTTTTTATAATTACTTATAAGGTTTAGTTTTCTGGAAAAGTTCCGCCTATTTTTAAAAAGAAATTTAGCACCCGGTTTAATCTTTTTATTTGACTTAAACCCATTAAGATTCTGGGTATTAAATTGCTTAAATGAACCTATTACAGCCGCTTTGTTGGCCGAATTAAACATATCTGATTTTGCCCAATAAATAAACCGAATTAGGGTTTTAAAGCCCAATTTAGATATATTTTTTTCAATCGCAGTAACCACATCTTTTTGACCGGGAGTTAAAAACTGCATTAAACTCTCTAATGATTTTTCCTTTTCCTTTAAAGAAGACTTTTCTTCAGAACGACCAAAAAAGAATTCGTGCAGTGTTTCTCTTAGCGCCTCTGCCCAGCCATGCACTTCTTCAAGCATCATCCCTCGCGGTGTTCTAGTAACTTTTTTACCTATTAATTTTTCAACTAATTTTTCGGCCTCTTCTTTCCATTTATCATCGGTAGGAGAAACTAAAATTTGAATCCAAATATGCTCATCAGGAGTTACGCTATTAAGAACTTCCGATAAAGAAGCCAAGGGATCAACTCGCTCTTCTTCTTTGCCTGCCTCTTCAAAAAAATAAGGATAGGTTCTTATGGGATAAGCATCTTCTTTTGCTAAAATAAGTTCTGTCCCCCATACGTCATAATCTTTACTTGGAATTTTGGGTGGTAAAGAAGTAACGTAATCCTCTGCTTCATTAATTTCAGCATCTGGATATTGAGCGTAGATCTGGGCCTCAACTAAATTCCTAAAATCTTCTTGGGTTCTAATAAAGAAATGGATGTCTCCGTTTCTACCAATAATTTCCAAACTAAACCAGACAGGAAGTTCGCCCTTGAACCATTTTTCAGTAAAACTGGGATCACCTTCGGTTCCATGAAAACCAGCAAAAATTTGCTCCATAGCTTTTGGAGTTTTTTTAACATCTTTAGGAAATTTTATTTCTAAAACAGACCATTTAAGATTATTGATAAACTTACTTTGAATATAATCCAACCAAAGTCCTTTAAAAATAAAAAAAAGAGCCACTGGTGCTAAAATCCACCAGTACTCTCCGACTATTTTTAATGCTATTTTAAAAGCGCTACTTAACACAAAATAAAACAAACAGACAACGCTATCCAGATGTATATTAATTATCTTAAATAAACGGATTCGCGTCTGCTTTGATTAAGCCAATCTATAAGTTCCGTTATTTAATTTTTCAAAATCTTGACTGTTCTGAAGATTAATAACAACTGTATTGGGCTTGACTCTTCGTGTTTCTAATACTGCAGAAATAATTTCATCTTTTGTTAGAGGTTTTTTTGCCTTAGACAAAATATCTGCAATTACTTCCTTAACTATACCAGGAGAATATCCCCACTCTTTTAAGGCATAGGTTCCGCGGCCAACTAAAACAAATCGGTCATCTTTAATTAATTCATTATGTACGGTTTGAGGAAAGGCCTCACGTGAGGAAAAGTTAGCTTGATTTATTAAATCAGTAATTTCTACGAAATGACGAGGTTCATTTTTTTTCTTTAATACTAAATATGCTTTATCCCGAGTTCCCTTGGGACTAATTTCAGACCAATGAGTTAAGCCCATTTCTCCAAAAATATTTTGGTTAATTTCTTTTGAAATATCTAAAACGCTTTCAATGAACTTAGAAGATGCGTCTTTATGAGCAGATGAAATAATATTTAAAACATCAGCGGCAGAAAAAACCTTTTTATGCTGATTAAAATGGTTAACTAAATAATCAACAACTTTTTCAGCATATTCTCTGGCCTGTTTTTGAGTTACCCAGTGAGAATGAAAGCGATTATCTTCCGCTATTTTTTCATACGAGTTTCCCAGGGTAAGAATCATAATGACAGCTGAACGAGCTGGATGTGGCCCAGAAGTCCCAGCAGTTAAATTAAGTAATCTTTCTTCACCTAATAAATGATTATGCTCTTTAAAAACAGCATCTAAGTAATCAAAAATTGGTTTAAGAATAAAAAGATTGTCGGGCTGACTAAGAATTTTAAGAGCATCTGATTCAATCTGCCTAACTCGCTCTCTGGTTATACCATAATTTTTACCAATTGTTTCAAGGGTTTCTTGTTTGCCATTTATAAAGCCAAATCTGCGCCCGACTACTTCTTTAAGGCGTTCTTTGGGAAGATTATTCAGAAGTTCTTGTGTTTTATCTAAAACCTCTGTTTGAAATGTTTTATTATCCATCGTCTTTCTCTCTCCCAACAGAGAGTGTAATTAATATATTTGCTAATTCTTTATAAGAATAGCACATTATAAAAAGGTTGTCAACCCTGTCACAAGTTCATAGATAGTTTATTGATACAGAACGTTCTTAGCTGAATACGCCTTAACGGCTCTGAATATTTTAAATAGAAAGTTTATTGTTAAACTTGTGACAGGGCGCAGCCCCGCAGCAAGTTCATAGATAGTTTATAGTTTATTGATACAGAACGTTCTTAGCTGAATACGCCTTAACGGCTCTGAATATTTTAAATAGAAAGTGATAAGTTATGAGTATATGAGTATGCGAGTAATGAGTAGCGAGTAGTGAGGAATGAGTGATGAGTGATAACTGTTCGTTGCCTGTCTGCCGATAGGCAGGTTCATTGTTCACTGTTGCTTGTTACTTATTATTCTCGTCTTTTCTCCCAAGCCGCTAATAACGGACTGGCAATAAATATGGAAGAATAGGTGCCTAAAGTAATACCAATAATTAGAGCGAGGGCAAAAAACTTTATAGTTTCTCCTCCAAAAAAGAAGATGGCAAGTAAAACCACTAAAGTGGTTAGTGAAGTATTAATGGAGCGAGTTATGGTTTGTTTTAAGCTTTGACCAATTATGTTAGAAAATTCTTCATGTTTTGCTCTATGAGACAAAAGATTTTCTCTAATTCTATCAAAAACAACAATTGTATCATTTACAGAATAACCTAAAACAGTAAGCAAGGCGGCAACAAAAGGAACCCCTACTTCAATATTATAAAAATGTCCTAAAACAGAAAACACTCCCAGAGTAATTAGAACGTCATGAAATAAGGCGATCACAGCAATTATTCCGTAACGATAAGATTTAATAGGAAAAGAAACTTTTCTAAAGGCCCAGGCAACAAAAAGTAATATCGCAATTAAAGCAATAATAACACTCCAAAGGGACTTTCTTTTTAATTCAGTACCAATAATCGGACCAATTGATTCAAATCTTTTTTCCTCTAATTCACCAAATTCTTCACGAAGAACGCTTAATATCTCTTGATGCGTTTTTTCATCAACTTCCTTAAATCTTAAAATTGTGGCTCTTTCGCCAGTAGATTGGATATTGGCATCACCTAAATCTAAATGAGAAATTTTATTTTGAATTTCTTGATTACTTGGCTGCGAATTAATCCATTCTACTTCCATTAAACTTCCTCCCGTAAAATCAATTGCAAAATCAAGTTGCCATAACAAGAGCGCAATAATACTGGCTACTACTAATAACCCGGAGAAAATAAAGAATATTTTACGATGTTTGATGATAGACATATAAGTATTAAATAGGATTTAGGATTTAGATTTTAGGATTATTTAGGATTTTTTTCCATAAAGCCATTTCCATTTTTCCAGTTTAGAACCCATAAATAATTTTAAGAATGCCTTAGTTACAATAATAGCGGTTAACATGCTGGTTAAAACGCCAACAAACAGTGTCAGAGCAAAGCCCTTAATAATACTGGTGCCAAACCAGAATAAAATTATTGCTGTAATAAGGGTAGAAATATTGCCATCTCTAATTGAAGGCCATGCTCTTTGAAAACCATCGTTTATACTTCCACCAAAACTCTTTCCAGCTTTTAATTCTTCTTTAATTCTTTCAAATATTAAAACGTTAGCATCAACTGCCATTCCTAATGACAAAATAAAACCAGCTATACCCGCTAAAGTAAGAGTTACTGGTATTAATTTAAACATAGCTAAAACTATAACCGCATAAACAATTAAAGCAAAAACGGCTAAAAGCCCAGGCAAACGATAATAAATTATCATAAATAAAGCCACTACTATCAGGCCAATTATTGCCGCATTCAAACTTCTATTTAAAGAAATTTCTCCCAGGCTAGCACCAACACTTTGTTGGCTAATTAAATTAATAGGAACAGGCAGAGCGCCAGCATTCAAGCGCTGGACTAGTTCCTTGGCCTCAGCAAGAGTAAAATTTCCGGTTATTTGTGCCCTACCACCAGTAATTGCTTCTTGAACAACGGGGATACTGATAGGATAACCGTCCAAATAAATAGCCACATGCTTACCAATATTTCTTTGTGTAATATCGGCAAAAAGTTCTTTACCCTGATCATCAAAATCTAAAACTATATGAGGCGCATAAGTAGTTTGATCAAATTCCAACTGGGCCTTTTCAAGATAACGACCAGTTAATTGAGTATGTTCATAATAAGGATCTAAAAACTTTGCTTCTTCATTTCCTGTTTCCTGTTGTTTTAAAATTTGCTCTGTTTCCTCTGGAGTTCTTTCTTCTTTAAATTCTAAATAAGGGGTCTCCCCAATCATTCCGATTGCTTGGTGAACATCTTTTACTCCTGGTAATTCAACTATAAGTCGGTAAGATTCTCCTTTTTTGTTTACTTGAACTAATGGCTCAGTTACCCCAAATAAATTAACCCTTCTTTCAATAACATCTCTGATGCCCTCCATTGAATCCTGACGTTCCTCTATATTTATAGTAGACAAATCTGCTTCATAAATTAAGTGGGTTCCTCCTTGTAAATCAAGGCCTAGCCTAAACGGAGTTTTGTGAAAATAAGGAATGCCAAGCCCCAAATTATTGTTTAAATAATCCGCTGATTTATCCCAAAGCGCCGGATAATCCAAGCTTCCAGCTAAAATAACTAAAACTAAAATAACTAAAACTATCCATCGCGCTCGGCTGGACTCTCTAGTTCGTGAACCTTTTTCTTTTGAATAAAGTAAACCCATGTTTAGAAATTTTTAATTTTAAATATGATAAATATATAACAAACTAAATACTAATTTATTAAACCCAATACGAATATGTGAATAAAATACGAATGATACAAATAACTGTAAATTAGATACCGGTTAACCAATAAACATAGTTTAAAACAAAAAGAGACATTTGACAAGCCCTGTAGTAGATTTTTGACTTAGTCCTAATAACGATAAATTTAATTAAAAATTGGTCAAAAATTCACTACGAACAAGGATTTTTAAAAAGGATCACTAGACACTTGACAGACAAAATTTAACCTGCTACTATATCTTGTTAAGATCTGATCTTTAATAAATTCAAAATCTTTGGAGAAAAAAATGAAAAAAAATTTTTTACAAGAATTCTACCAAATGACTATAAGTAAGGGCGATATTGTTTTATTGCCTAACGAAACCGTGGGGATCGTCAACTGTTGTGAGATCATCTGCGGAGGAAATTGCAAAAGAGTTAAGGTTTATCCGTTTACCAATTTACTTCATAAACTTTTTCTTTTTTCTACTAATAAAACTGAGTTCTATGACAAAAACATTAACAAGCTTAAGTTGCTCCACCGAGCACATTCATAAAAATATAAGGAGGAACGAATGAGCCCTTTACAAGAAAAATATAATGATTGGTGTGATGCGGGTAAACACCCAGTGAACTTTTATGCTCAAAATAATATTTTGGGTAATAAATATGAAGAATTATGTCGGGAACTTGAGGATAGATATCAAAAACTAGAAGAAGACAGGAAAAATAATCCACAAGAAAGACTAAAAATTATTCGTAAACGTATTAAAAATTATCGCCAGCATGAAGATGATCCTTATGTTTTTTATCCGAGCGAAGTAGATTTTATTCGCGTATTTTTAGAACACGCGCCTGATGATATAGAATTTTTGATAAATAAAATTGAAGAGTTAGAAGGAGGTTAAAAGAGAATCAGAAGCTACTAAAAAATAAAAAAGAAAAATATAAAGGGCTCACTTAACGAGCCTTTTAAATTTGTTAATTTACAATTTACTTGCACATTACTTGCACATATCGGCTAATTCGTACGAATGTGCGAATAAGAAATGGGAAAAATTGTATATTTAATTTTTTATAACAATCATTGCCTTTATACCATTTACAATGTCAGCGTTATTAAAAGCATTATTAAAATCGTGAATAGCATTTTCTAAAACTTGATAATTATATCTAAAATTAGCGCCGCGACGAGTGCCAGGATCGTTTGTTATAAACTCTGAATTTTTATCATCATATCCCTTTATAACTAAAGCGTGGTATTCTGGTCCGGGAGAAGTAAAATAGGGATTACCTAAAAGACGACCAGCGGCAGGAATGATTATCGGATTACCTGCGACTAATTCTTTTTTTACATCCTCGGTTGTAAAATCATAACTTATACTTGCGGTAAATAAATTTGAGTTAAAATAATTTTCAAAAAGTTGAATCATTTGCTCTGCATTTAAATCAAAATGTCCGCCCCAATTTTTAATCTGCCAATCAACCATATTTAAAATTTCCTTCTCGGCTATTTCTCTTGTTAATTCCTTTCCGGTCAAATAATAATAAACCATTATTATTGACGCTTCTTCACAAGCATTATCATGAAGTTCATCCCATATTTTATAGGGCGCTTGGGAAGTAAAAGGAACGTCCAAGTTTATTAAGTCCGGTAAAATATCTTTTTCAACTCTCCTAACTTTAAAATAACTTTGAGGAATAGTATTCTTAATTTCGTTTTTAGTTAAATCAATCTGATAAAAATTCCACAATAAAAACCCTCCCGCTAAAAGCAAGAGGGTGAAAAAATAAAAAATTTTGCCAAAAAATTTCATCTTTAAAAAATTATCTATTATCCCCATTTCCATGAAGAACTTTTCTTTCTTTTCTGGAGGATAATTTTTCAATATTTGAAGAAGCAATATCGTCTAAAGAGATATTTAATTCGGTGGCTAATTGAGATAAATACCACAGAACATCGCCAAGTTCTTTTAGTATCTCAGTTTTAGTTTGTTCGTCAATAATACCTTTTTTGTCCCGTAAAACTTTTTTTATTTTCTCGGCAATTTCCCCAGCTTCTCCGACTAAACCTAATGTGGGATAAATAAAGTTTTTATCTTGATTAGGATAAATAGCGGTTTTTCTTGAAATTTTTTGATATTCTCTAAAATTCATAAATATAAATTATATTAATTTAACGATATTTTTTATCAGTAACCTTATTTTTAAAAAAATACAGGTCCTGCTTCGCTAAAGCTTCGGAGGATTACGGAATGTTACTTTCCACAGCAGTGCTTATATTTTTTAGGACGACCATCGGGATGTTTTGCTCCACACGGACAAGGATCGTTCCTGCCCACTTTGCGCTTGGTACGCTGATTAAGCGCTGATCCTTGTCGTCGCTCTGCTCCTCTCCCGCTGATTTCACGCTGATCTGGTGTTTTCTGAAATTCTGCTTTTAATAAAGTTTCGGCAATCGCATTATCTATATTTTCTAAAAGTTTTTTAAATAATTGATGACCCTCGTTTTTATATTCAACCAGTGGGTCTTTTTGCCCATATGCACGTAAACCAACACTCTCACGTAAATGACTCATGGTATCCAAATGAGCCATCCAAAACATATCAATAATATTTAAAATTACCTGCTTTTCCAGCTTCCTTATTTCGTCTCCCAGCTCTTGCTCCTTATCTTTATATTTTTCTAACTCCTCGTTATTTAAAAGCTCCTTAACCCTTTTTTCTATTTCTTTATCGGACGCCATTAGAATCTCTTTTCTCATTTTATAAATTCGTTCTCTATGCTTGTTCATTACATCGTCATATTCTAAAACATGTTTTCTAATATCAAAATTTATTCCTTCAATCCTTGCCTGCGCCTTTTCAATAGCATTAGAAATTATTTTATTTTCAATTGGTTGATTTTCCGGAAGTTTAAACGCATCCATCATTTTTTTTATTCTATCAGAGCCAAATCTCCGCATTAAATCATCTTCTAAAGAAACAAAAAACTGAGACGAACCCGGATCACCTTGCCTGCCAGAACGACCCCGTAACTGATTATCAATTCTTCTTGCGTCATGCCTTTCGGTACCAATAACATGAAGGCCTCCCAGCTCACAAACCTTTTGACTTTGCTCGGGATCTTTAGGGGTCCCCCCCAGGATTATATCTACTCCCCTGCCAGCCATATTAGTGGCTACTATTACCGCGCCCGGTTTACCGGCTTGCGCGATTATAGCGCCTTCCCGTTCGTGTTGCTTAGCATTAAGAACTTCGCAGCGAATTCCTTCTTTCTGTAACATTTTTCCTAAAACTTCGTTTTTCTCAATAGAAATTGTCCCTACTAATATTGGTTGTCCCTTTTGGTTTTTTTCTTTAATTTCTTCTATAATCGCTTTATACTTGCCTTGCTCTGTTTTGTAAATTTTATCAGAAAAATCTTTACGCACCATCGGTTTATTAGTTGGGATAACAATAACATCTAATTTGTAAACATCATCAAACTCCTCTGCAGAAGTTAGAGCGGTTCCGGTCATACCTGATAATTTTTTATACATTCTAAAATAGTTCTGAAAAGTAATAGTGGCTAAAGTCCTAGATTCTTGCTGAACTCTCACCCCCTCTTTAGCTTCTACTGCCTGATGTAATCCGTCACTCCAACGACGACCGGGCATCAAACGTCCAGTAAACTCATCAACAATAATTACTTGACCTTCTTTAACTACATAATCTTTATCCCGTTTAAACAACGCATGTGCTCGCAATGACTGCTCTAAATAATGAACATAACGAACACCGGCTTCGCCATATATATTCTCCACCCCTAATATTTTTTCAACTTTATTAATTCCTCCATCAGTTAAAGCAACCGAGTGGGATTTTTCATCTATCGTATAATCTGAATTTTCATTAAGTTGAGGAACGATTTTGGCAAATTGTTCATATAATTTTGGCGATTCGGCATCTGGCGCTGAAATAATCAAAGGAGTTCTGGCTTCATCAATTAATATACTATCAACTTCATCAATAATAGCATAATGATGACAATTTTCTGTATAGTTTTGTAATTCTTTTAGGTCCCGTGTGGTTCCGCGAGCTTGAACCATCTGGTTTAAACTGTAAACCATATTATCTCTTAAATAGTCAAATCCAAATTCATTATTAGTTCCATAAAGAATATCTGCTTGATACGCTTCGCTCCTTGATACTGGCCTTAAATATTGTTGAAATACTTTAAAACTTCCTAATTCGTCCCGCTGTTCATCTAATTCTTTATTATTATTTTGAATTTTAGAATTTGAATTTTGAGATTCTTCGGTATATTCAGGGTCATACAAAAATGCCTGTTGATGATTTATACATCCCACACTTAATCCTAAGAAATTATAAACTTGCCCCATCCAGACCGTATCTCGTCTAGCTAAGTAATCATTAACTGTAATTAAGTGTGCGCCTTTGTCACTTAATGCATTTAAATAAAGAGGTAGGGTTGCTGCTAAAGTTTTTCCCTCGCCTGTTCTCATTTCAGCAATTTTTCCTTGGTGAAGAGTAATTCCGCCTATTAATTGAACATCGTAATGACGCTGATTTAAGGTTCTTTTTGCTGCTTCACGAACGACCGCAAAAGCTTCAGGTAAAATATCATCAAGTGACTTATTTCCGCCCAATGAAGAATTTAATTGCCTTTTGAATTCATCTGTTTTTGATTTTAATTCTTCGTTAGAAAAACGCTCGAATGTTTCTTCGAGCTTATTTATCTTATCAACAATCGGCTGGATTTTCTTTAAAAATTTTTCATTAGGATCGCCAAAAATTTTATCTAATAGAGACATGATAATTAACAATCAACAATTAACAATTAACAGTGAACAGTGAACGCGGTTCTTACTTATTTCGCTTTTCTCTTCTAAACCAAGCTAGGGGTGAAAGCCGAATTAGCTTTTTAGCTCTTCTAGCTCCTCTTATAAATCTCGCTTTTTGCTTGCCCTTATACTTTTTTATCTCCCTCTGTAATTCGTCTTTTACTTTATCAATAGCTATTCTTAAATCTTCCTCATGGGCCACAGAACGTAAAAGCTCACCCGGAAGAGTTAAATTGACCTCTGCCCTAAAAATTTCACCCTTTTGCTGACCCCTAGTAATTTTTCCAACTTCCACCCGCGCTTCGGTAACACTTCTATCTATATTACCTAAAAATTTATCAATACTTCCAATTTTTTCATCAACATATTCTTTAATGGCCGGGTTTGGCTCAATATTTGTTGTTTTAATGATTATTTTCATTACTTTAAACTTATCAGTTTTTAGATTAAAAAACAAGCTCTCCATAAAATGAGAGCCTGTTTTAAAAGACAAACAACAATTTTATTTTTTCTTTCTTTTAGCGGGCTTTCTCTTAGCGGTCTTTCTCTTGGCGGGTTTTTTCTTGGCAGTTTTTCTCTTGGCGGGTTTTCTCTTGGCGGTCTTTTTCTTGGCGGGTTTTCTCTTGGCTTTTTTCTTAGCCATTTTTTTAAAAAGCACTGTCCGTAAACAAGAGTCTGCACACAGCACTCCTTTAAAGTATTAATAAATTAGATAGTCGACCTTGTCTACCTACACTTTAATTGTAAAAATATTTTGTCAATTAAAAAATGTGGATAACTAAAATTCTGTTTTTATCTTATTTTTTATTATCTGATTTTATTTAATCTTCAAAATATTTATTAATTCTACCCTCATTTAATCTTTATAATATTTATTAATTTTACTCTACCAAAATATTAAATTATTTAAAAAAACTCAATTCATAATAGTCCAATTAATTCACGATCGTGAGTTAATTGGACTATTTTTATTTCAAGATTTAAGTAAGATTTATGGGTTAAAATTAAAAATTAAGAGCTGATATAAGAATTAAGGATTAATAATTAAGGGTTAAGAATTAGAAACTAATAATTAATAAGGGTTAAGAATTAGAAACTAATAATTAATAAGGGTTAAGAATTAGGGGTTAAGATTAAAGTAATAACCGTTAGATTTATTAAGGTAAAATTTTTAAGGTTTTTAAGGTCCCTTATCTTTTATTAAAAAATTTTTCAAGATTTCCTATCTTTTATTTACTTAAAAAAATTTTCAAGATTTTCCATCTTTTGTTTATTTAAAGCCTTCCTAAATATTCTATTTCCTCTTCTAATTCTAATTTAAATTTTTTTCTTACTTTTTCTTTGCACAAATTAATTAATTTTTTTACATCCCTTGCTTTAGCACCCCCAGTGTTAATAATAAAATTTCCATGCTTTTCAGAAATCATTGCTCCACCAACCTTTACACCTCTCAAACCACATTGTTCAATCAGATATCCAGCATGTTTACCCTCTGGATTTTTAAATATGCAACCTGCTGAGGGAAATTGTAATGGTTGATGCTTATCACGATACGCTAAGTGTTCTTTAATTATTTGTTTACTTTTATCTTTATTCCCTTTTCTTAGTTTTATTTCAACCGAAAGAATTATATCTTTATTATGTTTAAATATACTATCTTTATAACCAAATTTTAGCTCTTGTAACCCGTAATCCGTAATTCGTAACTCGGGAATTTTTAACGCTTTAACGCTTTTTATATTGTCAGCTATTGAACGATTAAAGGCGCCGGCATTTCCTCTTACCGCCCCGCCAACAGTTCCTGGAATGCCCGTTGCCCATTCTAAGCCAGTTAATCCGGCTTTTACTGTTTCGTCAACTAATTTATTTAAGAGAATTCCAGCATCAACTATAATGCTGCAATCCGTAATCCGTAATTCGTAACTTGTAATTTTGATGACCAATCCGTTAAATCCTTTATCTGAAACCAAAATATTACTTCCGCCGCCTAAAATAAAATAAGGCATTTTTGCCTTTTTTGCTATTTTAACTAATTCAACTATCTCATTAAAGTTCTTTACTTGGTAAAAATATTTAGCCGGACCACCGATTTTGAAAGTGGTATGGTTGGCCAATGCTACATTTTGCTTGATACCTGAAACTGGGTGTTGAAGATTCATAGGTAACGTAAAGCGCAAAGTGCAAAGCGCAAAACAACAACCTAAAATTTAAAATATTTTTAATTTTGAATTGTTATTTTGCATTTTTCGTTTTGCATTTTTAATTTATCGGTATAATACATCTGATCCTGTAGTATAAAAATCTCTTTCTTGTTTATTGACAATAAAAACCCCAGGCCATCTTCTTCCAGAGATATAAAATTGTTCAGCTGTCATATTGAGCCAATGTTTAGTTTTATCGCCATTTACTTCATAAACTTTCTTATCTCCATCAGCTCTAACCCAGGCGCTATCTTGATAAGAATCTCGTTCTTCAGCCGTTACTTCTATTATATTTGACCAATTCAGATGACCGTAAAAATCAAAAATTCTGCTATCTATAATATGTCTTTTATATTGACCCTGAATTATATAGACCTTATAATCACCCTTTGCCCTAATTAGTGAGCCGTCCACAATAGCTTCTGAACTATATTCATATCCTTGGGCAAAAACACTGTTTTTGCCGTCGGGATTTTTTACCCATACATTAACCAGCCCTTCGTTATTGGGCGGAACAGTAACTTCCAATAAATTTTCATTAATAAAACTTATATTACTAGCTTTAGTTCCTGCAAAATAAACCTCAATTCCGTTTTGAAAATTATTTCCATTTATTTCAACCATATTACCTCCTAAAATATGACCCTTGGATGGACTAATATTAGTTATAATCGGCTGATTCACAAAAACTGTTGAGGCGGTTAAATTAAAGGTGGTAGTTGGATCGCTGTCACTAAAGTCATCTCTTTTAGAGTGATTTGCAGGAACAATTAATACCGAGTCAACGTCTTTAGCAAAATTAAAAATATAAGCAGAGCCACTTTGTTTTTCTAAATTTATAAATCCTAATTCATATTCCCCATTTTTATAGTTCACTATATAGGGAACCCAAAAATCACTTTCTGAATCTGAACTGCTAAATTCTATTTTCAGCGCTACGGAACTTTCTTGAATGGGAAGCTTATTTTCTAAAAGATACCAACGTGGTGACCAATCTTTAACTTTTTCGGAAAAATTAATAATACTATATGAAGAAAATTTATTAGTTGTTGGTGAAACATGAATCTTTTTTAAATCAGGATTAGTATAACCATATTTTCCACCGCTACCTATTGATAAACTGTTATAATAATTAGCTAAACTCCAGTTAGTAAAAACGCTGTCAAAATTATCTACGTATCCAGCTTCTTTTAATGCGCCATTAATGCTCTCAATGCCTATTAATCTATTCTTGGCCATAAAGGAAAAAATATTTTCGCCAAACTGATTATCAAAATATTGGCCTAAAAGAGCAATAGCGCCATAATCTCCAGAATTTCCCTTCCATTCGCCTAGGGGGTTACGAAAATCAGATAAAAAATCATTAATTCTCATCTCTAAAATACTGCCAGAATAAGGACTATCATAATTAAGAAGGGTGGGAACATATTCGCTACGTAATTCGTTTAACCAAACATCTTCTATGATACCAGTCAACCTGTCTTTTTGGTTCCAATTAATAAGATGTTGTAGTTCATGGGCTAAAAAGTCCTTTATTCGCGCAGTAAAAATAAAATCTGCATTTACATGAATCATTTCTCGTTCATTAGAATGACTGCATTGAGATTTGGGATATTGATGACAAGAATCAAAATAGCCACCTATTCCTTGTTTTAAGTCACTTATTAAAATTGTTATCCTGGAATCTTTATCAATGCCGGGAGTAAAAACACTGCCAAAAAAATCAGTTAGAGTGGGATAAATAGTGCTTTCAAATTCAGCGGCTAAGCTCATAATACTTTTATTGGTCTGAGTTTTTTGATACGAACTTAATGAATTCCACCAGCCGCTGTCTATATAAAAATAAGCGCTCTTACTTATATAGTTAAGAGTTGCTTCTAATTGAGCCTGATTATCGGAATCATAATTTGAGTCAACATTAAAAGATTCGCTTTCCCCTATTGTCTTGGCAAAAATAATCTGAACACTAGCTAAAAAAATAATAACAGATAAAAATATAATTTTTAGAATTCGTTGTTTCATATTCTTATATAAATCTTACCACAAAATATATATTTCTAACATATATAACTTAGGCAACAAAAAGCCGGCGGAAGTATAAACCCCAAAACTATGTCTTTTGTGGGTGCTGGTCCGCCGGCAGTTTTAGTATAGCAAATAAAATATAAGTGTCAAACCCCCACTACCAGAGTTTGATATGGGGGTAAAGTAAGAAACCTCCGACAAAAGCCAGGAGGTCTCCTACCGACATAGATTGGAGGTCCTGACAAGTCAGGACACACCCACATCTACATGTTAGCAAATTTAGCCCTATTTGTCAAGTAAAAAATGATGAACCTATAAGAACCTTAAAAGCCAATCGCTTAAGCGATTGGCTTTGTTTTCTTTTTATTTTTTAGAAAATTTATTTTTTCTTTATTTTTCTAAAACGCTGATCTGGAAGATATGTCTCATCTGGATCACTGCTCCAATAACAAGCACCTTCAAAAACATCACTTATGAACCACAGAACTTTTATATTATTATATACATCTAATCCAGGGGCTCCTGTAAACGCCACTCCCATAATTGTAGCTTTGTGTCCGGAGGGAGTAACTACTCTATCTCCATGTTTAAAACCAAATTTCTCACAAGCTTCATCACTCGTGTCACAAAAAAAATAATTACCATGTATAGGTCGTATTCTTAATAAATTTTTTTTCTTTTCTTTTGTCAAAGAAACCTCCTATAAATATTTTTAATAAAATATACTATCATTTATGCCAAATTTTGTCAATTTCAACTAATGTTCAATTAATAAAATAGTAATATATTATGTACGACGCTGAACTTCGTACATAAAGCTAAAACTCATCTATTTCTCTTACGTCATCCGCTTCTTCGTTATTATTTTCTTGTTTATATTCATGATTAGGTTCTTTTTCCACAAAAACTTCGCGCGGTTTAGCTCCATCAGCTGGACCAATAACTCCATCTTCTTCCATAATATCCAAAATTCTTGCTGCCCGAGCGTAGCCAATTTGAAGACGTCTCTGCAAGTATGAGGCGGAAGCTTTTCCTGCTCTTATTACTAATTCTTTTGCTTCTTCATATAACGGTTCATCAGAGCCGCCCCCCACAGATGATCCACCAAAAAGACTTTTTTTATCAGATGTTGGTGTAGTTACTTCCTCAGTATATTCTACCATTTTTCCTCCCTTAATAAATTTAACTGTTCTTTTAACTTCATCATCAGATATATAAACCCCTTGAATACGTTTAGGATGAGCTGTTTCTCCAGAAAGAAAAAGCATGTCACCATTACCAAGAAGTTTTTCTGCGCCAGACATGTCTAAAATTGTTCTGGAATCAACTTGTGAAGCAACCTGGAACGCAACCCTGGAAGTAATATTTGCTTTGATAAGTCCAGTAATAACTTCTACTGATGGCCTTTGAGTAGACACAATCAAATGAATACCCACAGCCCGAGACATTTGAGCCAGTCTAATAATAGCGCCCTCAACTTCTCTACCGTAAGCTGCCATAATATCAGCTAATTCATCAATAATAATAACTATATATGGCAAAATTTCTGTATGGCCCTCAATCCTTTTTCCTTTTAATATCATTGAATTATAAGAAGTAATATCTCTAATTTTAACTTCGGCCAAAAGCTCATAACGCCTCTCCATTTCACTAATCGCCCATTTTAGAGCATTAACTGTTTTATTTAAATCAACAATAACTGGAGTAAGTAAATGAGGAATATCATTATAGCGCGGCAATTCTACTCGTTTGGGGTCCATCATGATAAATTTTAATTCCTCTGGAGTTTTTTGATAAAGCAAGGTTAGAATTAAAGAATTTATACAAATACTTTTACCGCTTCCAGTTGCACCAGCAACTAAAAGATGGGGCATTTTAGCTAAATCCGACCAAACAGGATTACCAGCCACGTCTCTACCCAAGACAAGATTTAAACGTGATAAATCTTTTCTTAAATCAATTCCTTCCAGAAGATTCTTCAACCGCACCATCGTTACGGCTCTATTAGGAATTTCAATGCCTATTAAAGAACGCCCGGGAATTGGAGCTTCAATCCTAATGGGATGAGCGGCTAAAGCCAAAGATATGTCTCTATGTAAAGCCGTAATTTTAGATAACTTTACGCCGCTAGCAGGACGCAGGGTATATTGGGTAACCGTAGGCCCTACGTGTATTTCACCCATTTCTACCTCTATGCCAAAATTATCCAAGGTTCTTTGAATAATGTTAGCATTAATTCTTATATCTCCGCTTGAAGGAGAGCCCTTATCTCCTTCCAGTAAATTAAGGGGTGGAAATTTGTAATCTGAAATAGGAGGACGTGAAATAGAAGTAATTAGTTCTTCGTTGTTGCTTTTTTCTTGTTGGGTAGATTGCTCCGAAGCTTTGTCATTATTTAATGACTTTATATTAAATTTAGGTCTTGGCAAAATCTTTTTAAATAAACCGCCTTTTTTATTTTTTTCAAAATCAATTCTCTCCCCCTGAACATCTTCTATTTCATCTGGATATCTATCTGAATCTTCTTTTTCTTTTTTCCTTTTTAGGGGGATATTAAAAGCAATAAGAATAGAAATTATTATAAGAGCAATAAAAACAATAAATGATGCCCATTTGCCTAAAATATACAAAAATGGCCAACTAACTAAATAACCAATATAACCCCCTCTCTGTTCTTCAGAAAACAAAACATGAATTAAGCTTAAAAATCCAAAAATAAAAATAACCGCTGCTAAAGTTACTGGAAGATAAACATTTTTATGAATATATTTAATAATAATAAATCCTGCAATAATTAAAATAACGGGAACCAAAAAAATTCCTTGGCCTAAAAGTAAGCTGGCATATTCTTGAAAACCACTTCCAAATCTTCCGGACAATCCCCTAAAACCTAAAGTTATTAAAATAGCCAAAGTAAAAAGAATAATGGCCACGATCCCTCTTTTGGTTTCAGGGTCAATATTAAGAATCTGTTTCTTTTTCTCGGAAACAGATCGTTCTTGAGCCGTTTTTGAACGTGACTTACGAGGACGGCCAGGCCCCTGTTTTTTATGTTTTTTAGCCATAAAATTTAAAAATCATTACTCGCTTATTATATCACAAAAACATTAACAAATTAAATGTGAATAAAAATCGCCTTATAAAATTATAAGGCGATTTTAAAAATGTAATCAAAATTATTTCTCTGTTTCCATCTTTTTGTTTTTTTTCTTAAATCCGGTTCCAGCTGGTATTAACTTACCAATAATTACGTTTTCTTTTAATCCTCTAAGATGATCAATTTTTCCTTCAATTGCCGCATTAATTAATACTCTCACGGTCTCTTGAAAAGAAGCTGCTGATAAAAAGCTTTCGGTGGTTAAAGAAACCTTGGTAACACCTAAAAGAAGCGGCTGGCTAACAGCTGATTTGCCTCCTTTTTTCTTTGCTTTATCATTGGCATCAAGTAAAATATCTTTTTCCACAACTATTCCGGGTAATAAATCCGTATCTCCTGAATCCTTTACTCTTACCCTTGAAAACATTTGTCGCACAATAACTTCAACATGCTTATCGTGAAGTCCGCCACCTTGAGTAGAATAAATACTTTGAACTTCTTTTACAATATATCTTTGAACTGTATCTTGGTCAGACAAATTAAAGAGATCTTTTAAGTCAATGGCTCCTTCGCAAAGCGGCTGGCCCTTTATGACTAAATCTCCTTTTTTTACCCAAACACCAGCTCGAGGCGAAACAGAATATTCTTTAGTTTCTTTCTTTTTCTTATTTTTTGATTTATCTTTATTAGTTTTATTTTTAGTTGCACCATTGGTTTTGGATGGTTCTACAATTATAATTTTTTGCTTTTCAGTTTCTTTTATATCAACAACTTTTCCATCTACCTCTGAAAGAGTTGCTCTGCCCTTAGGCGATCGGGCTTCAAAAATTTCTTCTACTCTTGGAAGGCCTTGGGTAATATCGGCATCACCAGCTATTCCTCCAGTATGAAAAGTTCTCATAGTTAATTGAGTTCCCGGTTCGCCAATAGCTTGAGCTGTAACAATACCAATCGCCTCGCCTAAATCTATAAGTTTATTTTTCCCTAAATCATAACCATAACACTTACGACATAGTCCAAATCTTGTCTTACAGCTTATAACCGAACGAACTCTAATTTTTTCTATTCCGGTTTCGTCAATTTTCTTGGCCGTTTCTCTATCAATAAGTTCTCCTTTCTTAATAATTATTTTTTTTGTCTTCGGATCCTGAATATTTTCCAAACAAATTCTTCCAAACACTCTTGGGGCCAATGATATCCCTAAATCTTTAGTATCTTCTCGGTATATGTATATACCTTCGTTATCTCCACAATCATCTTCGCGAATAATAACATCTTGTGCCACATCAATAAGACGCCTTGTTAAATATCCGGCAGTGGCCGTTCGCAAGGCAGTATCTGATGTTCCTTTTCGCGCTCCATGTGTTGAAATAAAATATTCCAGTACATTAAATCCCTCCTTAAAGCTGCTTTTTACTGGCAACTCAATAATTTCAGAAGCTGGATTAATAACCAATCCTTTCATACCAACTATCTGAACGGGTTGAGCCCAAGATCCTCTGGACCCAGAACTAAAAATAGCATAAACAGGACCGTTGGGATCTAACCCATTAGGAACAAGTTTACTAATTTCTCGTTTTGTTTTATCCCAAATTTCAATAATACGCGCCCTTCTTTCTTGCTTGGTGAGCAAGCCTTGTTGATATTGCTTTCTTGTTTCAAATTCTTCTTTCTCCGCTTTAGATACTAATTCGGCTTTTTCTTTTGGAATTGTTAGGTCGTCTAAACTCATACTTATTCCTGATTTAGTTGCAAAATAAAATCCTATATTTTTAATTTTATCCAATGTTTGGGAAGCACTATCTTGGCCATATTTTTCTATTAATGTATCAACAAGGCGACCTAAGGATTTTTTGCCAAGTTCTTTATTAACAAATTCAAAATCTGAAGGTAACACGTCATTAAATAAAACACGTCCTACACAAGTTTCAATTAATTTATTGTTTAGACGAAGCTTAATTTTGGCTTTAAGATGAATTTTATCAAATTGATAAGCAAGAATCGCTTCTTCTGAATTGGCAAATATCTTACCTTCCCCTTTTAGTCCATCTACTATTTTGGTAGCAAAATAACAACCCAACACTATATCTTGTGTAGGAATAACAATAGAGTCTCCAGTGGCTGGTTTAAATAAGTTTTTAGAAGAAAGCATTATCTCTTTTGCTTCCTCCTGAGCTTCCTTAGAGAGAGGAACGTGAACTGCCATTTGATCACCGTCAAAATCCGCATTAAATGCCGAGCAAACCATAGGATGAATTTGAATAGCATAACCCTCTATTAAAACCGGTTTAAACGCCTGAACCCCAAGCCTATGTAAGGTCGGAGCCCTATTGAGTAGAACATACTGATCTTGAATAACTTCTTCTAACATAGCCCAAACCTCATCGGTCCCTTCTTCAATCAACCTTCCCGCCCCTCTAACATTATAAGTAATTTCATTATCTATTAACTTTCTAATAACAAAGGGCTTAAAAAGTTCAAGAGCCATTTTTTTAGGAATTCCACATTGAGATAATTTTAGTTCGGGCCCCACAACAATTACCGAACGACCGGAATAATCTACTCTTTTACCTAAAAGATTTTGTCGGAATCTTCCTTGTTTACCCTTTAACATATCAGCTAATGATTTTAATTGTCTTTTTTGGCCCGTGGAAGCTACAACAGCGCTTTGTCCTCTCCTGGCAGAATTATCAATCAAAGCGTCTACTGATTCTTGGAGCATTCGTTTTTCATTTCGGCAAATAACCTCAGGAGCGTTTAGTTCCATTAATTTCTTCAACCTATTATTACGATTAATTACCCGACGATAAAGGTCATTAACATCAGATGTGGCAAACCTACCTCCATCAAGTTGAACCATAGGACGAAGATCGGGCGGCATAACCGGTAAAGTTGTTAAAAACATCCATTCTGGTTTAATACCAGAAGATCTCATTCTTTTTGCCAATCTTAATCCTCGTAAAACTTTTCTTCTTTGAGAATCAGTAACCTTCTTAGCTTTGTCTTCTAACTCTTCAACTAATTTATCCAAATCAATATTTTTAACCATATTCCTTAATGCTTCTGCGCCAATCCCCGCTTCAAAAACTTGGCCATATTTAGCGCTTAAATCACGGTAAACCACCTCGGACAAAACTTGATTCTTGTATAGTTTTTTTAATTCGTCAAGAGCTCTAGTTTTAGCCGCTTTTAAAGAATCTTTTTCTTTTTTATCTTTGACAGATTTTAATTTAGCTTTATATTCTTTTTCTATTTCTTTAAGCGCTTGGTTTTTTTCATTTTCGTCAACATTAGTAATAATATACGCGCCAAAATATATTACCTTTTCCAAACTCTGAAATGACATATTAAAAAATAATCCCATCTTAGAAGGCACCCCTCTTAAAAACCAAATGTGGGAAACTGGAACCGCTAATTTGATGTGGCCCATACGCTCTCTTCTTACTGAAGATCTGGTAACTTCTACACCACAACGATCACAAACAATCCCCTTATAACGAATACGTCTATACTTTCCACAATAACACTCCCAATCTTTTTCGGGTCCAAAAATTCTTTCGCAAAATAATCCATCTTTTTCAGCTCGCTGGGTACGATAATTGATAGTTTCTGGTTTAGAAACTTCTCCATACGACCATTTTAATATCTCTTCTGGTCCAGCTAATTTAAGTTGGATGGCATCAAATTCTTCTAATTTATTAATATTTTTATCCATAATATTTAAAGCTATTATTTAGATTTTTTAGCGCTAGGAGATTTTTTATCAGTTTCTTTTGATGCGCTGCTGCCTTTAGAAGAAGTTTTCTCGCTTTTAATTTTTTTAGTATTTTCAGCAACAGGTTTTTCCTTTGAGGGAAGACCTGTTTTAATTAGATTAACAGAAAATCCTAATGACTTGAGTTCATTTACTAAAACATGAAAAGACGCAGGAATATTAGGACCTCTTACTGGCCTACCTTTTATAATTGCATCGTATGTGTTTGCTCTTCCAATTACGTCATCGGATTTAAGGGTTATCATTTCTTGCAAACTATGGGCCGCGCCGTAACCTTCAAGCGCCCAAACCTCCATTTCTCCAAATCTTTGACCTCCGAACTGTGCTTTTCCGCCAAGTGGCTGTTGAGTAATTAAAGAATAGGGACCTATTGAACGCATATGAATCTTGTCTTCCACGAGATGAATTAATTTCATCATATAAATTTGACCAATAGTAACTTTTTGCATAAAGGGTTCTCCTGTCCTACCATCATAAAGAGTGACCTTACCACTTTCTGGAAGACCGGCTTTCTTTAGTTCCTCCTTAATCTCGTCTACAGTAACTCCTGAAAAAGGAGGGCTGTATGCTTTATAACCCAGAGCTTTTGCAGCCCAGCCCAAGTGAGTTTCAGAAATCTGGCCTATATTCATTCTAGAAGCAACACCTAATGGGTTTAAAATAATTTCTACCGGAGTACCATCTTCTAAATAAGGCATATCTTCTTCGGGTAATATTTTTGAAATAACCCCCTTGTTGCCATGACGTCCAGCTAATTTATCACCCACTGAAACCCTTCTGAATTGAGCTACTTCAACTTGAATACTTTTTATAACTCCAGTTGGAAGCTTATCTCCTTTTTCTCGTGAAAATAGCTTAATACCTATTACCCTCCCTCGCTTACCATGAGGAAGAGTTAAAGAGGTATCTTTAACGTCCCTAGCTTTTTCTCCAAAGATTGCCCTAAGTAATCGTTCTTCGGCCGTAAGGTCAACCTCTCCTTTGGGAGATATTTTTCCTACCAAAATGTCCCCCGGTCCTACTTCGGCTCCAATTCTAACTATTCCTTCTTCATCTAAATCTTTTAATCGCTCTTCTCCTACATTAGGAATATCGGGAGTGGTAATTTCCGGACCCAACTTTGTATCTCTTACATCACAAGTAAATTCTTCAATATGAATTGAACTAAATCTGTCATCTTTAACTAATTTCTCTGAAAGAATTATTGCATCTTCAAAATTAGCTCCAGCCCAAGGCAAAAAGGCCCCTAAAATATTTTGGCCCAGGGCTAAACTTCCTTTGTCTGTAGAAGCCCCGTCTGCCAAAACATCGCCCTCTTTAACGGCCTGGCCTTTTTTAATAATTGGTCGTTGATTAATACAAGTATATTGGTTGGTTCTGGTAAAACTATGAAGCCTGTAAATTGTTTTAGTTTGATCAGGACCAATTTCTACAACCCCGCCTAAATTCTTCTTTGATTTTGTGCTACTAGCCTTAGAAGCAAAGCTCACCTTACCCTTTAGAGTAAATTTTTCTGTTCTTATCTTTCGCGGATGTTGTATAACAACATGGTCAGAATCCACTTCAACAACCCTGCCCCCTTCGTAAGCAACCACTGTTTGACCAGAATCTTTAGCTGCTTTTTTTTCTATTCCAGTCCCCACTAAGGGTGCCTGCGGACTAATTAAAGAGACCGCCTGACGCTGCATATTAGAGCCCATTAAAGCTCTATTAGCATCGTCTTGTTCTAAAAATGGAATAAGAGCAGTAGCTATGCTAATACATTGATAAGGGGAGACATCAACAAAATCTATTTTTTCTCTAGCTGCCATACCGGGTTCACTTTTTATTCTGGCCTCAACTCTTTTATTTAAAAATTTATTATTTTTATCTAATAGTTCGCCTGCATGAGCAATAATATATTCTTGCTCTTCGCTTGCATCTAAAAAAATTATTTCATTGGTTACTTTCCCATTTTTAACTTTTCTATACGGTGTCTCAATAAAGCCAAATTTATTAACTTGGGCATAGCTGGCTAAATGACCAACCAATCCAATATTTGGTCCTTCTGGTGTTTGAATGGGACAAATACGCCCGTAATGACTTGAGTGAACATCCCTTACTTCAAAACCAGCTCTTTCTCTTGCAAGACCTCCGGGACCCATAGCTGAAAGACGGCGCTTATGTTCAAGTTCGGCCAAGGGATTAACTTGGTCCATAAATTGAGAAAGTTGGGAAGATGTAAAAAATTCTTTAGTAGCGGCAATTAAAGGCCGTGAATTTATTAATTGGGCGGGAGTAATAGTATAAATATCAAGCGTGGACATTCGGTCTTTGGCTATACGTTCCATTCTAGCAAATCCTACACGAAGTTTATTTTGAAGCAGTTCCCCGAGAGGTCTTACTCGTCTATTGCCTAAATGGTCAATATCATCTCCAGTCGCTTCCGGGTCGTTATTCAAACAAATTATTTCTTTAACTATTAAAACTAAATCTTCGGGCTGTAATATTCTATGTTTTTTATCTAATGGATAATCCTTTCCTAACCGTTGGTTCATTTTATATCTGCCGACTTCCGCTAAGTCATATCTATCAAAATTAAAAAACATATTTTCAATTAACTGTTTTGCATTATCAACTACTGCTAAATCTCCGGGCCTGATTCTTTTATAAACTTCAATTAACCCTTCGGCTTGATTTTTAGAAGAGTCCCTTTTAATTGTTTCCTCTATATGATTGACTTTTGAGTTATCGGTATCTTTAAATTGTTTTAAAATTTCTTCATCTGATTCAATACCAAATGCTCTCATTAAAGAAGTTACCGGAACCTTTCTTTTTCTGTCAATTTTTACAGAAATTACGCCATTAGAATCCGTTTCAAATTCAAGCCAAGCTCCACGATTGGGAATAATTTTTGCGCCATGAACTTTTCGTCCTCTTATATAATTAATGGTAAAGAAAACACCCGGGGACCTTATAAGTTGGGAGACGACTACGCGTTCAACGCCATTAACTATAAAGGTTCCGCGGGGTGTAATAATTGGAAAGTCGGTTAAGAAAATTTCTTGTTCTTTTATATCCTTAGTTTTTTTATTGTTAAGTTTTACTTTGGCACGAAGAGGGGCCTCATAAGAAAGGCCGAACTTTTTTGCTTCTGCTTCATTACATTTAGGTTCATCCAAAGAATAATCTTCAATACTCAGTTCTAAATCTTTTCCGCTATAATCTTTAATAGGAGAAACCTCATCAAAAAGTTCTTGTAGCCCACGTTCTAAAAACCATTGATAGCTATCTAATTGAACCTTTATGAGGGATGGGAGAGGATATAAATTTTTAGGATATTTTGAAAAACGTTTAATCATATAATTTAAGGATAGTATAAAAAAATATACTCTAACCTCTCTTTAAATTAGAGTTAAAATCTTTTAAATATTGAATTACTATTTAGGAAAGGCTAAAATAGTTTTAATTCAATTAAAATTTAAACAAAATTTAATTGCTTTTTCAATGCTTTTAACGATTCTGCAGGAAGTATAACTTGTTTTACAAAATTTGTCAACTCTATTACTTTTCTTTGGGAATAAAGAACTAACAGTTTTTATATTTTTAACACTCGTGATTTCCATTCTACTCTTTTTTAAAATCCTGTCAAGCCCCTCAAGAAGATTATCGGCTGATTCTACTTTTTCTAAATATCTTTTTTTGTTCACTTCTAAAATTATTTTTACTCCACACCTCCCCTTGAGGGGGGCATCGGTTTTTTGATTGTTTAATTGTTCTAATAAAAAAATGATGTTTGCCTTAAGTGGAATTTCTAATTCTTCTTCCATAATAATATTTTATATTTTTATTAATCAATCTAACTTAATTTATTTCTTAGAGCTATACTCTGAATAATTCCTAAACCAATAAAGGACATGGTCATGCTACTTCCTCCGAAACTAACAAAAGGTAGAGGAATCCCAACAATGGGAAATAATCCTACATTCATTCCCATATTAATAATCGCCTGAAAAAGAATCATTACCGCAAAACCAATAGAAAATAGGCGGGCAAAATTATTTGAAGAGTTGAAAGATATTTTTACTAACCTATAAAATATAAAACCAAATAAAAATAACACAAAAAAAGAACCCAAGAATCCCCATTCTTCGGCAATGGTAGCAAAAATAAAATCAGTATGCTGTTCCGGCAAGAAGTGTAGCTGTGACTGAGGTCCACGTCCTAATCCTCTACCAAAAAATTTTCCAGAACCAACCGCAATAATTGATTGAATTATATTATATCCTCCACCCAGAGGATCGGAATAAGGGCTAATAAAAGATAGCACTCTTTCTTTCTGATAATCTTGCAATAAAAATAACCAACCTAGAGAAAAAATAATTATACCCATAAGGACTAAAAATAAAATATGTTTTAATCGTATTCCAGCAATAACAACTATCGCTAACCAAACTAAAGATAAAATTAATACATATCCAAGCTCCGGTTGGACTAAAATTAAAACTAAGGGAACAATAATATAGAGACCGGAAATAATTAAGTGACGTAAGCGGTATACTTCTATATGACGTAAAGAAAAATACTTGGCTAAGATTAAAATCATAACTAATTTAACTAATTCTACCGGCTCAAATCCCCACTGCCCTATCCTTAACCAACTACTTACTCCTCGCACTTCTCTGCCCAATAAAAGAACCACAACTAAAAGTATAATTCCTAAAATATAAAAAATTAATAATAAATAGGAATTATCCCGAAAAAATCTATAGTCTATCGTGCTAAGTAATAACATAAGAAAAATACCAAGCGCAATATAAATTAACTGCCTTTTAAAAATATTTAACCCACTACCGTTACTGACGCTATAAATAGATAAAAGCCCCACTAAAACCAATAGCAGGACCGCAATGTTCAAAGCCCAATCAATTTTTTTAATCTGGCTTAAATCTAAAAACACGGAATTAAATATCTAACACCTAATTTCTAATAAAATTTCCTATTCTAAAATGTTTGAAGTTTAGTATTGAAAATTGGCTATTCAACGTTTTATTAGAAATTAGATTAATTAGGTGAATTAGAAATTTTCTAACTAGTATTCCTGAAATCTTTCTCTTTCTCCGCCATACCTTCTCATAAAATTGTCGTCTAAAAATACGTTAGTTCGCGCTGAAACATCTAAATTACTAACTATTGCTTTTAAGGGGAAAAACCAACTAAATTCAAAATAACGACTCTCATTGCTTAAAATTGTTTTAAGTTCTGTCTTTCCCAATCCTATTGTATTAGAACTCTCATCTAATAAAACAACCCAAATATTTACAGTATTAAAATCATAATTACTTCTATTTTCTAAAGCTCCATAAGCGCGTGTTAGGTTTTCATCTTGATTAAAGTCAATATTTCTTATTAAGAATTCGGGTTCTTCGTAATCAATTAATTCCTGCCAATCAACTTCTGTAACCATAAATTCTACACTAACAATATCATAATCCACTAAAATCTTTTGTTCAATTATATTAGTAGTTTCTAAGGGAAGAATATACGAAACACCTTCTTTTGATGCAATTAAGTTATTTTGAGAATCGTATAATTTAAAAATATAAGAAAACGATTTAGCGCCAAAATCCGAATTAGGATTTTTTATTTTAGCCACTAAATCAACATAGTTGTTTTGGGTAGGAATTGCTTTGGTTGAAATAATTTCTAAGTCATCTTGAAGTTGCCACGAACAAGGAGAACAAGGATCGCCACAATCTACACCGACTTCTCCCTGATTCTGAATACCGTCAGAACAACTGGGTAGCCCGGGCTTAATTACTAAATAAATCCCGCCAATTATAACTATTATAATCAGTAAATACGCCAAAGCGATTTTAAATTGTTTTTTTTGGTATTTATCCACCCCGTAGTAGATTTCCGACTATTTATATTGTTTTATCGGAAACCTATATAATTATTTCTTAATATATTTCATTATGTCCCCCTAGATTTTTATCCCAACAACTATTAAATTAATTCAGTCAGAAATTCACTACGAGGTCCATTGATTTTATTTTAGCAGATTTTTAGAAAAAGAAAAACCCATTCATTTAATTAAACGGGTTTAATATAAATTTACGGAATTAAAAGATTAGGAAAATAAGCATTATAAAAATAAAAATCACCAAAAAAACAAGAATTCTAAAAAATACTGAACAATCCGTAAGAAACACAAATACTAAAGACAAAAAAGCCAAAAAAAGACCAAATAAAAGACCACTTCCAATCCTATCCTTATAGTTCTTAACTGTTTCAACTGAAATATCTTTTCCAGTTAACTTGACAAAAAAATAACGAATATCCTGGTTTTGGTTATCCCCATAATCAAATGAATCTTTTTGGTTAAAATAAACACTCAAAATTTCATAAACTGGCAAAGAAAATTCTATGGCCACTCTAAGTTTATAAAAACTTAATTGTTCATTAAACTTTTTCTGGATCTCATCAAATTCTTTAACCATTGTCCGAAGAGTTTTCATTTCTTCGTTAGAAATAATTGCGTCATCAGCCATTGCATAAAAAAATTCTTCAATTTCTGTTTTTTGCTGCAATAAATCATTTTCTTTCTTAATTAATTCTTCTTCACCGGCTTTCTGAAAGTTTTTTTCTAATACTTGCTGTTCTTCCTGCGCGTAAAATAATACACCTAAAAAAACAAAGGTAATCAAAAAGATTAATATTTTCTTCTTCATTTTTTTCTCCTACTTCAAAATCTTAAAATATTTTTAAAGTTCATTTCGCTTTATTATATTAATCTATCTACTTATTGTCAATACACCATAAATTAAATCTAATAAATTCCTTTTTAATTTTTTCTCTTACTCTTGTACTCTTGTACTCTTGTCTCTTTCTCCTTTTCCCCATTTACACCTTTCCAATTAATTCACGATCGTGAATTAATTGGAAAGGTGTGAGAAAAAGAAAATAATAAGGAGGTAAGAAGAAAATAATAAGGAAGTGATAAGGAAGTAAGGAGTAAGAAATGTTATTTTTTGAAAATAAAAACGCTGTTAATTTTTAACAGCGTTTTAATTATATTTTAAATAATCACGACCATTTTTTCTTCAAGGTAATCTAAATTTCCCTCGCATTAAATAAATAATCATGACCATTATAAGAGGGCGACCTACTTTCACGGTAAAACCACTATCATCGGCCCTGAGGAATTTCACTTCTGAGTTCGGAATGGGATCAGGTGGAGCATCCTCGGTATAACCCCCTTATAATAGTCACGATTTTATCTCTTAACGAATTTTGAATAAATAATAAATAACAATTACTAATTTATTTAAGATAAATAATAGTATAAGTTCCACACCTTCTTTAATTAAAAAGTGTGGGGTAAATATGATAAATGATTTATTAGTACTCCTCGGCTTAATGCATTACTGCACTTACACCTGGAGCCTATCAACCTTGTAGTCTTCAAGGAATCTAAGATACCTAATCTTGAGGACGGCTTCGCGCTTATATGCTTTCAGCACTTATCCTAACCAAACATAGCTACCCAGCAATGCTCCTGGCGGAACAACTGGTACACCAGAGGTTCGTTCATTCTGGTCCTCTCGTACTAAGAATGAATCCTCTCAAGTATCAACGCCTACGGTAGATAGGGACCAACCTGTCTCACGCATATAACCCACTTGTTACCAAATGGTATGGACTATACCTTCATCCTCCGATGACCATCGGAGGAGACCGACGTTTAGTCTCTACGGGGTCAATCTGTCATAATTTTATAGATATGGACAGATAACTTCCCTCGATATTATCCTAACACATTTACCCCGTACCGAAGAATTTGTCTTCTGGTACTGAGGTGACAGGTTAATATTCAACTAATTTATTAGGATTTTATCGATATGAGTCAGTTTCTCTATTATGATTACTCATAATAGCCGCCGTTAATAATGTCTTTATCTTGATTTTTATCAAGAATCCTCGGGTTCAAACTGTTTAAAAGCTAATTATTTACTAATAATAAATTTGCTCCTAAACGGTTTGAACCCAGCTCGCGTACCCTTTTAATTGGCGAACAGCCAAACCCTTGGGACCTTCTCCAGCCCCAGGATAGGATGAGCCGACATCGAGGTGCCAAACAGGTTCGTCGATGTGAACTCTTGGAACCTATTAGCCTGTTATCCCCGGGGTAGCTTTTATCTGTTGATCTTCCCCAATTCTACAAATTAGGGTCGGTTCACTAAGCTCTGCTTTCGCAACTGCGCGGCATATCCGCCTTGCAGTAAAGCCGGCTTGTGCCTTTACACGACCGCTCCGATTTCCATCCGGAGCTAGCCGACCTTAATAGACGCCTCCGCTACTTTTTAGGAGGCCAGCGCCCCACTGAAACTACCCAGCACCCACTGTCCCCAGCCGCACTTCGCTACGCTCAGTCGGAATTTTTAATCCTCAATTTTTAATAACTAAATGTTTAAAACATTTGAAATTAAATCATTGTTTTGAAATTTAAAATTAAAAATTTTAAATTCGTGTTGAACGCAGTGAGACACGGCCGGGTTAGACTTATCATTTTGAAAGATGGGTATTTCACTGACGACTCCACCCTGACCAAAACCAGGGTTTCAAAGTCTCCCCACTATACTACGCATTCA
>Ga0180433_10001908_pt1 | contig 33803 bp, 26 predicted proteins | sample SS_ome_8_FD_132980 | JGI IMG/M metagenome (GOLD analysis project Ga0180433, IMG submission 132980) | Hypersaline lake sediment archaeal communities from the Salton Sea, California, USA - SS_1_D_1 metaG | ecosystem: Environmental > Aquatic > Non-marine Saline and Alkaline > Hypersaline >...
AAGGGAGCTCATACCGCTGACTGGGGGGACGTGGATATGGTGGATCGGGATCAAAAGGCCGTCTATACCGATGAGCGCACCCGCTGGACAGCGGATATCTACGACCAGAGCATGTTTTACCGGTCCTGTCTGGATCTTGCGAAAATGTTGGATATCCTGGGAGAAGGAAAAAGAGGGTCATCCTGGAAAGAGAGGGCGAGATCGATCAGGGTCAACACCGATAAATGGCTGTGGCAGGAGGATAAAGGCTTTTACAAGGTCCATGTGCATCTGGATGACCTGGAACACCCGTTCGACGAATCGGACATGTTCGCCATGGGCGGCAATGTGGAGGCCGTTCTCAGCGGCCTGGCTGACCGGGAAAAAAGCCGGAGGATCATCGAGGAAGCACTGGAAAGGCAGGAGACCTATGAAATTTCCACCATAAGCGGAACCCTTCTCCCCCCCTATCCCAAGAATTTTTTCAAGCACCCCCTGATGGACGACCCTTACGAATACCAGAACGGGGCCCAATGGGACTGGTTCGGGGGACGTCTGGTATACGCTATGTTCCAAAACGGATTCAGCGAAAAGGCTAAAGAAAAACTGGAAGAGATCGTCCAAAAAAACTTAATAAACCGCGGTTTTTTCGAATGGGACAACAAAGAAGGGGTGGGACTGGGCAGCGACTTCTATGCCGGTTCGGCAGGGAGCATGGGGCAAGCTCTCTTCGAGGGTTATTTGGGGATCGAGAAGACCGGGGACGAGCTGAGCATAGAGCCGCGGCTGGGCATGGAGAGCGTCCGTGTCCATATCCATTACCCCGTCAACGGCCGGTTCCTATCCTACGACTACCGGTTCGACGAGGAAAGCGATAAAATCACCCTCTCCATCGAGAGCGATTTTCCGCAAAACGGAACATTAAAAATCCTCAATCCCTGGGCCTCGCCGGTAGCGGCACAAAGCCCCTCCCATCAGCTGGTCGTCCTCCTGGATGGGAAAGAGGTTGGATTCGGAAGAGAATCAAAAAACCAGGACGAGTACATTGTTATAAAGCCTGATCTTTCCAAAGGCAAGATTGAAATTTTCCTCAAGCTCCCTATTTAAGATAAAGAATCTTCAAGTCTCCGAGATAAACATTTCGATTTTCTTCCTTGGCCGGATCGTAAATATCATTGACGTATTCAACGCTCAACATGTGTTCACCCTCGGTTATTTCAGCCCTGAGAATAATGGAATTCCACCCATCTTCATTGAGCATGCATTTTGCAAGGATCTGGCCATCGATATTCACCAAAAGATAGGGTCCCCAACCGAATGCAGTACTCACACGAGTCTCGAGCTGAAATGCCACATACGGATGATCGGCTACAAATTTTATTTGGCTAGTACCGCTTCTCCACAGCTTTTCCTTGAATTCGCCTTCCCATTCCGTATTGGGAATAGAATAAGACTCCGAAATTTCTGCTTCATCGATATGATCAGGATATTCGTACCAAATCTTTCCCAATCCAATAGCCAGCCATCGCGGATCGGGAACGCCCAGGGATTTCAACGGCTGCCAGATTCTATCGGTCTCGAATACAATATACATATTCTTCTCATGGTGTTCTGGAATATTCATTTCATATCTAACCCAGGATGTACTATTCAGCTCTATCTCTTTCAATAATTTTTGCTTCCTGAAATATTTGTCGGCAGAGAAAATCTTCACAGTCACCGGCATCCTTTCGATATCCGGATGCGAAGCGCGAATCGGGATGATCATATGCGGACCCAAAATTTTCTCACAAATGCCTGCTGCTTTTTTTGCCCAGTGAAAGAGTAAACCCTGATCATCCACTTCCAGATCGTATAAACCGAATCTTTGATCCCACCCGACTTTTTCATGCCTCTCTCCTATCGACAATGAATGGGTGGAATTCCACAAGTGAATCAAGCCAAATAAAACGATAAAGCCGAACAAAAATAATTTTTGACCGGATCCGGATTTTAGCTCCATTTTTTTGTCATCTGGAGTTTTTTTAGGATAGGATAAAATGAGAGCGACAAGAAGCCAAAAAAAGTATTTGATCTCGTAGCTTCCTATATAGCTATGAACGATGTAATTGATAAAAAGCCCAATGGTGGCTGCAACGAGTCCGTATAAAAGATATTTATCACGATCATTTTTGGCTGCCACTCTGACACTTTTGGCAATTTCCAAAAAAACGACGGTAAAAAGCCACAGAAACAAAAGAAGTCCGATGCCCCCAAGTTCCGCGCCTCCCTGAAAAAAATAGTTCTCTGCAGAGTCCGTGAAACGGTAAGGGATATCCAGCTGCTTGGAGTAATTGGGCATCTCGATTATATAATTACCCAACCCTACTCCTGTAAACGGATAATCTCTCATCATGTGTAAAGCGACATACCAATAGTCAAGTTTTCTAGTTAAAATTTGGTACATGGAATCCTGTTCAGATAACGCATCTAGACTCCATCCGATCCGCTCGTATAGTTTCGACTGTTTGGCAAAAAAAATAAAATAGGAACTCAAGATTCCTATGATCAAGCAAAATAGGATCACAAAGACAATTTTTCTCCTTAAATTTATTTTGAAACCAATCATGAGCAATAGAAAAAAAACAATGACAGAAAGAATGAGTCCAATGAGCCCGCTTCGCGATCCGATAGAAGGAAAAACAAACAGAGCAACGAGAAGCAAAAAAAGAAAGAAGCCTTTGTGAATTTTTTTTTCAAAAAAGAAAAACAAGCCCAAGAGGACAGGAACGAAAGAAGACAAAAAAGCACCGAACGAGTTGGGATCTTTGAAGGTTCCGTTAATCCTGTCCTGACCCACCCAAAATGGGGTATTACCTAAACTGGGTGATGAATATATTTGGACCAGAGAAAATGCGAGACTGATAAGGATTGAGATTGACAGGATTATTAAAACGTTTCTCATAAATTTTCTCGATCCTGCGCTATTAAAAACGATCATGAAAAAAAGAAACCCTGTTATGTAGTTCAAAAGATTCAATACCAAACTAAAGATAGCCCCCCCGGCAGTAACTCCATTGGTGTTGACAATGAGATCATGAATTCTGTCCGCACCAAATGGGTAAAAATTGGCATGACGGAAAAAAGTAATTACTCCTGAAAAGATAATAACGAGAGATAAGGCAAGGAAGGGTTTGAAAAGGGAGTGCTCGAGTTTAAACAGACTAGGATTGAATACGACATTAACCAGCCAGCCCATGAAAAAGGCCATAAACAAAACGAGGGCAACCGGAGCATGAGGAATGGTTTCATGAATGCCAAAAAAATAGGGGAGATTGTTTAAAAGAGGAAAACAAAAAACAAAAATCAATAATCCCGCATTTCTTTTTATCGAAGTCGAAAAAAAAACCAACAAAAAAATGGGGATCAAATATGATTGGAAACTCTTCACAAGAGGCACGTATTTCACATAAAAAAAATAAAGCCCTACAAAGAATAAGATAAATACGATTATTGGAATGAGCCGCTTTCGGGTGTTCATCGATTCAGGTAAATGATACTACATCAATTGTTTTTTTTACACAAATCCATCTTTCTGAAAGGGGAGAAAATATCACCTCTTTTTTTCATTGACAACAGGGGAAAGTTTTGATAAATAATTCTTGCGCTAAGGTTGGAAGTCAAAGACTAAGGTAAGATTAGATTGCATAATTCAGGAAAAGGTTCTTCTTCCGTCCTTGGGAACATGAATAGACCTTCTTTCATTAAAAGCTTGGTTTTATTTCTATTTCTCTATGGAGGTTTTTCGCTGTTCTCTCAAAATACAAGTCCTCAGGCACCTTTGCATGAAGCGCCATTGAATCCCGATTTCTTCAATCCACCTGTCGAACACTTCGGTTTGATACCTCAATCGGTCGATATAAGTCATTTACAGACATCATACCCTAGAGAGATAGTAGCAGCTCCGCCGGATTGGGACTGGCGCGATTTTGATGGAGTGACTCCAGCAAAAAACCAGGGGAGTTGTGGATCATGCTGGGCATTTGCGGCAACAGGTGCCCTGGAATCCACTGTCCTTGTCGCATCGTCCAAATTTTACGATTTCTCTGAGGAGAATCTCAAAGAATGCAATGATCGAGGCTATGGCTGTTCGGGGGGAAATGCGTGGGCAGCAACGAATTACTTCATAAAACAGGGCACGGTCAGAGAAAACTGCGACCCTTATCATGACTGGGATACTGGCTATTGTGTCACGGGTTGCCCCAAAATCAAACAAGTCACTGGATGGAGAATTCTTCCTAATGACATCGACACTCTAAAAAACCATGTCTACAATCATGGAGCTTGTTACACCACCATGTACGCTTCCTTCCCCGGAATGGGAGGCTATGATGGGACCAGTGTCCTTTATTACACCGGCACAGAATCGCCGAATCATGCCGTCCTGATCGTGGGTTGGGACGACAACATGTCCCACCCTGGTGGTGCAGGGGCCTGGATCTGCAAAAACAGTTGGGGAACGGGCTGGGGGGATGAGGGATTTTTTTTCATCGCCTACGGCTCTGCCCGAATCGGCGAAAATTCCTGTTACTACGAGACCTATAAACACTACGATTATTTGGAAATGTCGGCAACGCTCTACCACTACGATGAAGGCGGGTGGAGGTCGAGCGTGGGCTACAGCAGCCCCGAGGCCTGGGGGCTCGTGAAATTCACTCCAGCTAAAGATGACTGTATTCATGCTGTTGATTTCTGGGCAGTTGACGATAATATGACAGCCACCATTTCCATCTACGATGACTTTGACGGCAGCACAGTTTCCAATCTCCTTTACGGTCCCCATGATCAATCCTGTCCCCTTGCCGGGTATTATACTGTCGCGCTCGACACACCGGTTTGGGTTCATCACGATAACGATTTTGTAGTGGTCATCCGATTCCAGTGTTCGGGATATAATTATCCCGTGCCAGTCGACACATCGAGTCCGATCGTGACAGACAAAACATATGTGAGCTACAGTGGGTCAGCAGGGAGCTGGGCAGAAGTCGGCGCAGGAAACGGATGGGATGTAGCGATCCGGGCGAGAAGCAAAAACCATCAGCACGTGTTCCACGGGCATGATTTCAACGGGGATTTTACTTCCGACATTGCAGTCTGGAGACCTTCCAACGGTACATGGTACCTGCGGGGACTGGATAGGATCAAGCACGGCATGGATGGCGATATCCCGGTAAGCGGTGACTATGATGGTAACGGTGTGACCGATATCGCAGTCTGGAGGCCTTCGACAGGAACCTGGTACATCAAAGACAGACAACCCCTCAATTACGGAACAGCCGGCGATATTCCTGTTCCCGGTGACTATGATGGTGACGGTGCGACCGATATCGCGGTCTGGAGGCCTTCCGACAGCATATGGTATTTAAGGGGGATAAAAGCGTACACATACGGTATGGCAGGCGATATTCCTGTTCCCGGGGATTACGATGGGGACGGTGTGACCGACATCGCAGTCTGGAGGCCTTCCAATGGCATATGGTATATCAAAGGAATAAGGGCTTATACATACGGCACTTTGGGAGATATCCCAGTACCTGGAGACTATAACGGAGGGGGCAAAACCGATATCGCTGTTTTCAGACCCTCCGACAACACCTGGTACATAAAATACCTTGAAACCCATACCAAAAAAGCCCACACCTACGGAATGGCTCATTGTATTCCAGTTCCTGGGGACTACGATGGAGACGGGAAAACAGACATCGCCATCTGGATGCCGTCCAGCGGCAGCTGGTTGATTCTGAATATAGGAAATTACGGCTGCGGCAAAGATGGAGATATCCCTGTTGTCAGATAAATTCAATGGAAATAGAGTATGATATTGTCTTTGAGGCCGGGTTTGATTAACACAATGGCGAGGCCACTGAGACATCGAGGAGGTGATGTATGGGATAAGGAGACAGCAAGGCTCAAATAATGCAAAAAATATAAAAATAGGAGGAAAAAAAATGAACAAAGCCACTAAAATCATTTTGATCGCGGCTCTAACAGCATTTCTAGGCGGACAAGCTTTCGCCTACAAATACGTGATGAACGACGCCGCGACATTCAGCTATGTATCAGCCACTACACAAATCACGACACTGACAAGCGGTGATTTCGACGACGGTTATTATGATTATGCCCTGGGAGATTTCGATTTCTACTATTACGGCCGAAAGGTCACTCACATGAGGATCTCGACAAACGGCTATATCGTTTTCGGTTTTGGGAGCGCTGCCGGTTCAGGATTGGCATTCACCAACACCACGCTTCCGGACAACGCAACGCCAGATGGAATGGCTGCCGTCAATTGGGCCGATTGGGATTTAACCGCAAGCGGTACTATGTGGTACGACGTGGTCGGAACCGCACCCAACAGGACTCTTGTCATCGAATGGAGGGATATCGCGAGCTTGGAGCAGGGTACGGAGAACTACAAGTTCGAGGCTATTTTTTATGAAACATCGAACGAAATTCGATTCCAGTATGAAGATGTACTGGAAGCCACATCTCATGACTTCGGGAATAAATCGACAGTAGGTGTCGAGCATCCCACCAGTCTGCAAGCAGAACTGTTTTCTTTCAACTCACCAGAATTGAGCGACGGACAGGCCATTCTCTTTACTCCTTTTGTCCATGTTTATGACTCGACCGACTTCGATGGAGACGGAGCCGCCGACCCGACTATATGGCGTGCTTCAGACAGCACCTGGTACGTGTACGGAGTAAGGGCCTGGACTGTTTCTGCAAATAAAGGGGATATTCCTGTACCGGGAGATTACGACGGTGATGGCATTGCCTATCGTGCCACGTACACCCCTTCAACCAGCACATGGCACACAGAAATCGGCGATATCGTCTACGGTACAGAGGGAGACATTCCTGTGCCGGCCGATTACGATGGTGACGGGGTGACCGACATCGCTGTTTGGCGTCCGTCAGACGGAACATGGTACATCTACGGATTCAGAGCCAACACTTATGGTACCGCAGGAGACATTCCTGTGCCAGGCGATGTGGATGGAGACGGAGCCGACGAGCTCGTCATTTGGCGCCCCTCGAGCGGCACATGGTTCATCTTTGGATGGAGAGCCTTTTCTTACGGCACAGCGGGAGATCTTCCTATCAGGGGCGATTTCAATGCTGCCGGAAAAGATGACCTGGGAGTATGGCGCTATTCCGACACCATATGGTACATCAGGTTTATGGAAAACTTCGGTACATACGCATACACTTACGGCGCGGACGGCGACATCCCTGTAACAGGAGATTACAATGGAATAGGACGCAATGAAGTGGCGTTCTGGAGACCATCGGACGGGACCTGGAACATCAGGGGAGCCGTCGCTGTAACTTACGGCATCATTGCCGATGTCCCAATGCTGAGATAAGACTCGATTGCTCGGCGGGCTTCATGATGAAGCCCGCCGAGCAAGCGCCTGCAAGGCCAAGACCAGAAGGATTTCCACAAAAATATACACTCTCAGTCTGCACGATTTTCCATTCCTTTTTTGACTTTTCTGCCTTTTTCCCCGACCTAAGATTTTTTCATTCCCGATTCCCCTGATTCCCATCGCTCTGAACAGCAGTCCCGATCAGGTACCTTGACAACAACCGTCCAGATGGCTCTTAATATAGTTATGTGATGGGAGCGATTAAGAATATTTTTTAAAGTTCGATGTAGATTTTTATCCGTGCGTCGACCACGAGATTTTGCCCGGGATCGAATCAGCTAATTGTAGATAATGTTGCTGTGGATATTTTTGCTAAGGAATCGACTTAAGCTTAAACGAGGTTATTAAGCTGAAGGGAACGGGGCGATTATTCAGGATGACGATAGAAAGTAATTTTCAACAGGTATTGAAGATTTTTTCTATCACCCTGCATTTTTGACCAGAGGAGTTGAGAACATGATCAAATCAAAATTTAAATTCAAGCCAAAAGATAAAAAACTTAGAACTGTATTGGGGGATATTCCACACGACTCAAATGAGGCGATGGCCTTGCTCGACATGACGCTAGCAGAGCATATTGCTGATTACGACGATCCGCATGGAGCCACCCTAGAACAGTCTGATTTCGTTGCGAAAAAACCTTGGTGTGATGTTAGGGCTTTTGGTGCTACTGGTGACGGAACTACGGATGATACAACTGCAATCCAGGATGCAATAGATTCGCTGACAGATGCTGGAATTGTTTTTCTTCCCGAGGGAACCTATAAAATTACAAGTGCTATTCAACTTGATGATTCTATTCTTTTAAAGGGGGTAGGTGGATCGACTCTGATTACCTCTACCGGGAATCATGATCTTATTGTTGCCAATAACAAAACAAAAGCTGGTGTTGAGTTTCTTGCTCTCTCAGGTGGGGATGACGGCATTACAATTTACGGAGGATCAAGCCAATGCTTCGTTCGAAACGTTTTTGTTGGGGCGGTTGGCAATAATGGTATTTTTTTGAATGACGCAAAAAATTGTCAAGTTCGCGGAAACATTGTCAATTCTCCGTCTAAAAACGGGATTTACATTTATGGAACGACTGATCCGGCTTTAGGATCTGACGAAAATAATGTTATTGGCAATCTTATTCTTTCTCCGGGAAACAAAGGGATTTCTGTTTTTAATAACAGCGAAAGGAATAGGATCATTGGAAATTACCTTTACCATACGGGAGAGGCTGGGATTTTTCTAAATGATACTTCTAGTTCATACCATTCAAACTATAACAGCGTAATCGGCAATACGGTCTACAGAAGCGGTGCAACGGAAGATTCCGGTGGTAATGGAATCGAGTTCGGAGCCGAGCAAGTCGGAGCCATTTGTAAGGGAAATTTTGTTATCGAGGCAGGCTACGGGAGGGCCGGAGAAGCCTTGCCTTCGATGTACGGAATTTCAGTGCACGGGAAGCATATTATTGTCCAGGGGAACTATGTCCTTAGTGCTCTTTATCACGGGATTTACCTTTACGAGGCCTCTTTTGTTGTATGTACAGGAAACATTGTTATTAATAGCTCTCAAGATAGCGCAGGAAATTACGACGGAATCAGAGTACACAGCTCCTCGGGGGAAGCAAGGAGAATAATTATCGATCATAATATTTGCCTTGATAATCAGGGAACCCCGAGGCAGGCATATGGGATTCGTGTGACAGGATCGAATACATCTTATGTTCTCATCGGAGATCATAACATCACTTACGGCAATGCTACCGGACATATCAGCAATCTAACTGCTACGTCATTTGCTGACGGCGATACAACTCCGAGCATTGCCAACGGCCGAGTTTTTAAGGTCAACTATTCTTCGTCCACTACGATTACAGATTTTGATGACGGATACAATGGCCAGATCATTTGCCTTGCCTTTACAAATGCGAATGTTACAGTTCAGGATGGAGGGAATTTCCAGCTTAACGGTAATTTTTATTCCACCGCTGGAGATACACTGATGCTTATGATGGTGGATGGAGTGTGGAAAGAGCTGTCGCGGAGTGCGAATTAATCAAGGCAAATTTCAGGGTTTTTTCTGAAAAAATGGAAATGGATTCTATATTGTGAAGAATCAATTTCCCTGTAGCTTTTGCAGGTTTCAATCCAGTCCATGAGTAAGGCGTTTCTGCATCTGCAAAAAACTATTTAGTAATGATTCTGCTTAAAAAATACTACCATTTCGCGCATCGTCTTTTTGTACATTCTTCTTGATTCAGCGTAATTCCAGAACCCATGTTTCTGGTTCTTATAAACAATGAGTTTCCCGTTGACTGCCTGGCAAAACTCCTGGGCTATTTCAACCGGAGTCGCATAGTCAACATCGCCGCTTAAAATTAAAGTCGGAGGCATAGTGATTGGAGTTAGATCAATCGGTGAAATATCAATATAGTCACTTTTCAAAACGGGGTTGAAGGCGATAACACCGGCTACTTTCTCCCCCTCAATGGCGGTCATAATTGCTAAATGTCCTCCGGAAGATCCTCCACAAACCCAGATATTATTCGGGTCCACTCCGAAGCTCCGGGCATTATTTCGGACATAGCGGATTGCCCTGACCGCGTCATCAACACAGCGATGTGGACCTTTGCCTAAAGTGTACTCCGCGCAAAATCCACTGATCCCCAGGCGCTTCAGATCATTCGCATGATATGAGAACTGTCGCCAGTTCCCTCCAGTCCATCCGCCACCATGAAAAAAGACAATCGCTTGTCGCAGATCTCCAGGTTTTGTCTTCCAGTGTTCAAAAACATGGAGCTTGAGTGATTCGTAGTATGAAACAGAACGGTTTGGGATAATTTCGACGCGCACAATATGACAATTCGTCAGGTTGATTAGGCACAGAATAAATAGAGCTCCACGCTTTTTTGTAATTTTCCACATCACTGCTTTGAAAAATTAGTCTATTACATTATATGCTCAGGAGTCAATACACATCTCTCCTGTTGCTTTATTATTCCAACTTATTTATCATGGCACATGGAGCGGAAGAACATGGTTGGCTTAAAAACACTTTTTCGGGAGATCCAGGAGTGAAAATATTTATAAGCGGCGTCGCGGGATTTTTGGGAAGCCATCTGGCGGATTCTTTTATCGCCGATGGACACAAAGTCGTAGGATGCGACAATTTAATGGGCGGTTATCTGGACAATGTACCAAAGGAAGTTGAATTCTACCAATACGACTGCAACTACTACAATTCTATGGTTAAAATTACGAAAAACTGTGATGTTGTATTCCACTGTGCAGCTACCGCGTATGAAGGATTGAGCGTTTTTAGTCCCTACATCGTGACAAAAAATATCGTTCAGGCTTCCGTATCACTGATGACGGCCGCCATTGCCAACCATGTCAAGCGCTTCGTTTTCTGTTCGAGCATGGCAAGGTATGGGTCTCAGGACAAAGTCCCTTTTACAGAAGACATGATTCCCGTTCCCCAGGATCCTTATGGTATCGGGAAATATGCCTGCGAATTGATGCTCACCAACCTTTCCGGGATTCATGGAATGGAATATGTCATTGCCGTTCCCCATAATATCATCGGCCCCCGGCAGAAATACGACGATCCATACCGCAACGTCGCCAGTATTATGATAAACATGATGCTGCAGGGACGGCAGCCCATCATCTACGGTTCAGGAGAACAGAAACGATGTTTCAGCTTTCATTCGGATGTTGTCGATATCATGAAGGTAATGGCCACAGAGGATTCCGTTGCAGGAGAGGTAATCAATATAGGACCAGATGAGGAATTCATAACCATCAATGAATTAGCGCATACCATAGCTAACTTGCTCGATTTCCGTATCGAACCCGTATACATGCCCGGCAGGCCCCTGGACGTGTTTCTAGCGAACTGTTCAGCTGAAAAAGCGCGCAAGTTGCTGAATTACAATCCAAAAGTTACCCTCAGGGAAGGCCTGCAAGAAATGATCGACTATATAAAAAAAAGAGGTACAAAACACTTCAAATATCATCTAGACTTGGAAATAATCAACGATCTAACCCCGAAAACTTGGAAGGAAAAGATATTTTGATTATTATTGAAAGGGCATGTACATCGCTATTCTAGGAACCCGAGGAGTCCCTGCAAAATACGGCGGATTCGAAACGTGTGCAGAGGAAATTTCTGTCAGGATGGCACAAAGAGGTCATGATGTGGCGGTCTATTGCAGAAAGGGCAACCATGATGACTCTTTAACTTCTTACAAGGGTGTCAAATTAATCCATCTTCCATTCATAAAGGGAAAAAACACGGAGACTATTTCCCACACATTATTTTCCATTTTCCATTCTTTAACCATCAAGGCAGATATTTTGTATGTCATGAATGCCGCCAATGGCCCTTTATGTGTCATCCCGAAATTAGTAGGGAAAAAAATCATTATCAATGTGGATGGTCTCGAATGGAAACGAAAAAAATGGGGAAAAATCGCCCGAGCCTATTATCTATTTTCGGAATGGCTCTGCACCAAGGTAGCCAACAGAATAGTTTCGGATGCGCAAGGGATAAAGAAATACTACATGGACAGATACAATACGGATTCAACCTACATTGCATACGGTGCGAATATCGAAAAATCGACGAATGCAAAAATTCTGGACGAATATGGGTTAAAACCCGATGATTATTTTTTCGTCGCAAGCAGACTGGAGCCAGAAAATAATGCCGATATCACCGTCAAGGCGATGGAATCGGTGATCACCGATAAAAAACTGGTTATAGCCGGGGGAGCGAATTATAAAAATAAATACATCAAGAATCTGATGAAAACCCAAGATAAGAGGATTCTCTTTCTAGGTCCCGTATACAAAGAAGGGCACATAAAGGAGCTGCACTGCAATTGTTTTGCCTATATACACGGAAACGAGGTCGGAGGCACTAACCCTGCACTTCTTAAAGCCATGGGCTACGGGAATATGGTATTTGCATTGGATAATGTATTCAATAATGAGGTTCTATCCGGCTGTGGAATCTCATACAAAAAGAACCCTGCTGATTTGAGCAAAAAAATGCAAAAAATTATCGACCACCCTGAGGAAAGAGCTTACTATCAAAATCTGGCTGTAAAAAGAATCCGCCATTTTTATACCTGGGATGCGATCACGGAAAAATATATCGAGCTGTTTGAACGCCACCTTTAGAATCCTGCTATCCATAACTCTACATTACCCTTTGCTTGAAAGAACTTTTTGGTAAAGGCTCATGATCTTTGTGTAATGCCAATCAGGAGAAAAGTTCTGTTCGACAAACCGCCGGGCATTCCTGCCCAGGTCGGGCAGTAAAGAAGGATGCGATATGAAGAACTCGATTTTTTCGGCAAGATCTTCTGCATTTGCTGGCGAAAAAAGCAATCCCTTTTCCCGGTCGATGAGCTCAGTAATGCCACCTATATCAGCTCCAATCACGGGCTTGCCGCAGGCATAGCTTTCAACGATGGTTAGGCCAAAAGTCTCATACCACTCAGAAGGGACTACGACAAATTGAGCGCCTCTGATAAGAGATCGCAGGTCTCTACCTGACCTGTGCCCAACAAGTTTTACGTTGTCCATTCCGTGCCGTTCTATATACGCACCCAGCTCGCTTTCCAGTTCCCCTCTCCCGGCAATATAGAGGGGCAATTCAGGAAAATTCCTCATAGCCTCGAGAAGTGTGAACAGGCCCTTTTCCATTGCCAGACGACCAAAATACAGGATGTAATTTGAGGGACTGTAGTTGGGCACCAGGTTTTCTGTGTCTACCATATAGGGCAAAAAAACAAGCTTTTTACGATCAATGCCGAATTCCACCATTTTGTCCCTTGCGAACAGGCTGGGGACCAGGAACGTATGAATGTTCTTTTCATAAAGCTTGAATATTTTATGGACATACATGGCAAAGCTTGCCAGGAAGCTGCCCGCCAGGGAATTTTTCAAACACCTCTGAAAGATGGCATTGTAATATTTCCTTTTTTTGCATCTTTCGCAGACTTCCCGTTTCCTATCGATATACAGTCTGTAATTTGGACATATCAGCTTATATTGATGAAGAGTCTGGATCATCGGAATCCCCCGCTTTTTCAGCTCATCCAAAATTGACGGAGAAATTTGGTGATCGATCATATGTATATGGGCAATGTCAGGCTTTATGCGCTCGATGAGTTTTGCGATTTTTCTTTTCGACTCCAAAGAATACACCATTTTGCCAACGATTTTGGGTCCCTTTTTAATCAGATCCGGAAAGGAAATACGGCCATAATCCAAAGAGCTGACGAAGTATTCTTTATACGGCGTTTCTCTGTTATGAACATCATTCATGGAAAAAGGAATAACCTGGTGTCCCCGGGTATTCAAGAGATTCGTGAGGTCGAAATAATAACGCTCGCTGCCTCCCACGATACGGTAGAATTTATTGGCTTGCAGTATTCTCATAACGGCAAATCATTTCTTTGCGCTTCCATTTTCACGCTTCTCAAATATAACCAAGTTCCTTTAGTTTCTTCTGTACCTCCAAATCCATTTGATCTTTGCTGAAATCTACAGATTTTGATCCTTTCTCTTCTGCGTCTTTGCCCATCGATGCCCATTTTCTCTTCATCATTTCCAAATACTTCATCCCTTGTTCCATATTTTTTGGAGTCAAATCGCAAGCTTCTTGCGGGTCCTTCAGGATATCGTACATTTCATCTTTCCCTTCCGATTTCCAAATATACTTCATTCCTTCTGAATAAATACACCGCAACATTTGATCGAGGGACTCCATCCGTAAACGGGGGAACCTTTTCGCCAAACAGGCCAGTGTGAATTTTGGCACTTCATGTTCAGCGATTATTTGTCTTGCATAGTCGGGATTCAACAATGAATGTTTCCGGGCATCCTGCCTATCTATGCAAATATCCAGGATATCCAATATAGTAAAATAAATATCCTGAAGTTGGATGTGCCTGTTTTCCATCCTCCCACCAGAAAATAAATCCGGATGCCTGATAATCAACGGAACCCTCAAAAGAGTGTCATAAAGACAGAACTGATGTCCCATGAGATTATGCTCTCCGATGTTTTCACCATGATCGGAGGTTATGATCAGAAGAGTCCGATCAAACATATCTAAATCTTTAAGGTAGTCAAAGATTTCCTTCACTTTGGTATCAAGGTAAGCGATCTCTCCGTCATACAAGGACCTCAAGATAGCAAAATCATCCGGCCCCATTTCCGTTTTTTTTGCGATAAATTTGAAATGATCCTGATTGGTTTTTCTTATCGAGTAACTGCTATATCCTTCATCCATGAACATCCTGTCAAAGGGCTTGGGAGGCATGTAGGGAAGATGCGGCTCAATAAAATTGAAAAACAAGAAGTATGACCTGTCCTTTGAATGATTTTTTTGAAACCATTCTTTCATCGAGGCGATAGTTTGTTCCGCCCCCGAATCCCAAAATCCCAAACGAATCTTCAGTCTGTCCAACAGTGACTGAAATCCTTGAGGAACCATTCTTCGGCCCCATCTTCCGAATCTCTTGATGAGAGGGCTATTTTTTCCCATCTTCCAGGCTTCATAAAAAAAGTCAAATCCTCTATGGAAACCGAAATTATGGCTGATCCAAGGGTTGTTCGAAAAACCGAGTGTGATGTAACCCTCATTTTTCAACACCATAGGAAGAAAATGGGGAAAAATATGGTCTCTGCGCAGACCATATATATTTTTTCCTCCTAGAATTTTATCTTCTGTCAATCCATGTTCTGATGGATACATACCAGTAAACAGTGAGACATGGGAAGGGAGAGTCCAAGGAGAAGAAGAAATGGCGTTCGAAAAAAGAATACCTCTTTCCGCAATAGAGTCTATATTGGGGGATGTGGATTTGCAGTAGCCATAACAGGAAAAATTCGAAGCCCTTGCTGTATCCATCACGATGATAACGATGTGCGGTTTAGCCATTATGTTTAGTGCCTTTCGGATCCCTGTGAAATAAAATGCTAAAAAATACCGCCCGGATGTAGGCTCTTATATTGCCAGAAGCCATCTCCCTATTGTTTCCCAAAACGTATTGAAAAATCCAATAGGATGTTTTGAAAAGATTCGTCAATGCCGAAAGGACATTATACCGAAAGCTGGCCAGCCGCCCGTGATGTTTCTCGAAATAAAGTGAATGGCTGAAGATCTCATTCCTCAATCTCATTTGTTTGTCCTGATCGATACTTTTGCCTCCGTAATGAATGATCCCTGCTTCCGGATTGAACAATATTTTCCACTCATGCTGCTTGATTCTCCGGCACCAATCGATATCCTCGGCAAGCAAAAAAAACCTTTCATCCAGAAGCCCTACCTCGTCTATTGTTTCCCTTCGGATGAACATAAACGCCCCAGACAGGACATCGATTTCTTTCACTTCATTTCTACTCCAACCGCCGATAGAATAACTCCCAAAAAAAAGCACTTTAGGAAAAATTTTATCCAAATGGACATCCACGAAAAATTTTGTAAGAGGAGTGGGGAATCTTTTGGCGGTCCGAAAAGCCTCGATCTCCCCGTCAGGATTCAGAATTCGGCCTCCTGAAGCGCCCGAATCAGGATGTTTCTCCATAAAATCGAACATTTTCCTGATGGTGTTTTTCATCAGGATGCAATCGGGATTCAACAGAAAAATATAACGTCCATTGCTTTCCCTGATAGCCTGGTTGCCGGCCGCCGCAAATCCCACATTCGCTTTATTTTCCAATAGCGTGACCTGCGGGAACCGGGATTTTAACATCTCTGCACTTCCGTCACTGGAAGCATTGTCCACAACATATACCTCTAGCATCAAATCGGTCTTATTTTCATATATGGACTCCAGGCACGCTTTCAAATATCTTCTCACATTCCAGCTGACAATGACGATAGATACATCTGGTCTGTTTTTGTCCATTCATATTTTCCTGGCCAGTGCTTCGATCAAATCTCCCGCCCTGAACCGATTGATCCACGTTTCAAAAAAAATAAAAATGATGAAACGCAAAATCTTGATATCGAAAAGCTTCGTTCCATGACTCATTTTTCTCTCATTCAATAAATAATCCAAACTCCCAAGCAATCCCCCACTGCCGCACGAACGGATCGAAACAACCTGGAATCGGTGATTGTTAAGCAGGCGGACGAGGGTCGCCGGTGAAAAATGGTACAGATGACGCGGCAGATCAAGATGAAACCATCTTTCTTTGAATAATCTCGAAGAAAGGCTCTTGATGTTAGGACAGACTAATAAAATTCTTCCCTCTTTTTTTAAGATGCGATGGAATTCATCCAAGATTTGAGGAACATCGTATAAATGCTCCAACACCGAGCTCATCCTGATGACATCAAAATGCTCATCGGGAAATCCAATCGATTTTATATCCTGTCCGTAAACCTCCAAACCCTTGGACCGGGCATATTCCGCCGCAGCACTGTCAATTTCTATTCCATAGGTTTCCCACCCTGCTTTTTTCAAAATGGCAAGAATCTCACCGCTTCCGCAGCCAAAATCCAGTATTCTACCTTGTGCTTTGTACTTCGGCACACCTGGAAACCTCGTGATATTGAACCGGCTCAAAGTCTTCCACTTCATCTTTCTGTATAATGTCCGCAGCAAGTTGACTTTCTCTTTCCATTCCAAAAAGCTGTAATATTGTTCCGGGTAGAATTTTTTCATCTCGTTATCAGGGAGCCTTGGATTCAAATACACAAATCCACATTTCTCACACCTGACGACATGGAACTTTCCTGGCAATCCGTATAATCTATCGAAGCTTGAATAAAGATATGCCGCTTTGTTCGCTCCGCATAGAATGCAAATTGTTGGCTCTACACCCTCAGCCAAGTTCACTTTCCTCCTATCCTGGAAAAAATCAACTTATCTTCCACCCCGAGACCCAGCGCAATAATCATCGCAGCGTATAAGCCTATAAAGATCAGGGAACCCAGAAAAAAATTGAAAAATACATCGTGATCGATAAAAAGTATTTTCGTCACAAAAACAAGGACGATAAACGAAATGACTCCCGAAAGCAATGGTTTGTACATGTCCATCCTGAAAGGATGCATGCGGAAAAGGATATGAACTTCCAAAACCCGCATGAAATTTAACAAAACAAAAGCAATGAGTGTGGCATAGGCAGCTCCCTTAATACCGAATTCAGGTATAAGCAGGATGCTTAGCAGAGCATTGACCAAGATGGTTATGCACAGGTTCAGCAATTCCAACTTGGGCTTACCGCTCATAGACGTCAAAAAACCCGCCGAACCGAGAACAGAATTTATCAGCATAGCGATACTTAACACCACTAGTACTAAGGCTCCATCGACAAAAGCTTTCCCAAAGGACAAGACCAGTATTTCTTTGTCGAAGTAGATCATCAACACAAACAAGGGAAAACCGAGGGTGAAAATCCATTTGGTGATAATTTTATACAACTCTTCTAATTTTTTATTTTGTCCCCTGGTCGATAAATCCGACACAACAGGAGCAAAGATCGATACGAATGCATTCACAACCACCAAGCCCAGCAACGCTATGTTATGGGCTGCCCCAAAAATTCCCACGTCTTCTGGCGTGAGAAAATAGCCGATCAAAAAGGTATTCATCCAGAGTATGATCAGGTAAAAAAAACCGACAAAAAAAAGAGGAAATGAAAAGCGAAACAATTTTTTAGCTTCGAATATATAAGGGAAATCTTTTTTTCCGATCGGAGGATATATTTTTTTTAAAAAAAAATAGGCCAGAAAAGTACCGGCCAATACAGACAGCAAAAAAGCCAGCAAAGCTCCCTTCAATTCCCAGCTAAGGGAAAACAATACTAAAAAGATCAAAACGGTCAATAAGGGTTCCAGGACTTCCCTTACCATCACCTTGTATTTCATGATCTTAAAAGCTTGGGTAGAAAACACAAGGATAGTTGTGATGGCAGAAAAAGGGATCGCAACCGAAAACGCTCTCAGGACGAGTGTAAGCTCAGGACTACCATAAATATTTTTTGCTATAAAATGTGAGCCTAGGAAAGAAATAGCAGCAACACATATTCCTGTCAACCCTACTATCCGAAGCCCGAACACGATAGTCCCCTTCAGCCTTTTTTCATCTCGGCCACCTGCATAGATGGGGACATAACGCAAAATCCCGTTCTGGATTCCCAGGCAGGAGACTCTCTCTGAAATCCTGAATACGGCCAGCCCTATGAAGTAAATACCCAGAAGAGAAGGCCCAAGATACCTGCCGATCAAAGCCCGAAAGAGAAAGCGCAAACCAGTACCGCATATCGTCCCCACAAGAACATAGCTGGCTCCTTTTGCAATCGTAACAATTTCATCCTGTTTTTCTTGCTTTTCTGTACCGCTCATTTTGGTCCATCATATAAAGAAACACCATTTTTGGCAACTCACCCAAAATCTCTTGACTGCTCGATTTATCATAGGTTTATCTTGCAATTCGCGAAAATCGATAGGAAAAACGTGAGATATTTACTTGATATAATATAAGATATGGTCTAAATTAGGATTTACAATTTTGCACGAATAGGAATTTACGTAGCATCAGCCATGGGAAAAAAACTGTTATCACTTTTTTGTCTCGTTTCAGCAGATGTCGCAGCCATCTTTTTCTCCTTCTGGCTCGCCTATCTTATCCGGAACGACCTTCTTCCTCACCTTTTCCCCAGATTCAACACGGTAATCCTGCTTCCTTTCTCGACATTCACCAGCCATTTCTACCTGGCTGCCGTTTGGATTTTCATGTTTGCGTATGAAAAGCTTTACACAAAACGCTATCCTTTCTGGGAAGAAGTCAAAATTCTGTTGAAGAGCGCATCTCTCTCCTTCACTTTCATCATGGTCATGATCTTTATTACAAGAAAACAAATTCGATTTTCCAGGACGATTGTCATCCTTGCCTGGATTTTGAGTCTTCTCCTGTTCCCTCTTTTCCGTTATCTCACGAAAACTTTTCTCGTGAGATTCAATCTTTGGAAAAAAAAGCTGATCATTCTAGGAGTGCACCAAACAAGTCTCGCCATCATAAAAAGCATCAGACAAAATACCACGATGGGATATGAAGTGGTGGGTTTTCTCGACAACGATCCCCAAAAGCAGAATAAGAAATTTTTTGGTGTGAAGGTTCTGGGTGCCATAAAGGATCTCGAAAGCATCACCAAAAAATATCAATTCAAGGATATCATGATCGCCACTCCGCATCTTCCAAGAAATCAACTGAAAGAACTGCTCGCAAAATCTGAGAAGCTTAGTGATTCCATGTGGTTGATTCCCCGAAGCGGAGATTTCATAACCGAAGGAGTTGAAATTGAAGTTATCGGCCAAGTACTGACACTTTATATCAAGAAGAATCTTGAAAAAATATGGAATATTTTAATAAAAACTTTTTTTGACAAAGTTTTAACCCTAATCCTGATCATTTTATTCCTGCCCATTCTCGCTATTGTGGCCATCGCCATCAAGCTGGACTCACCTGGTCCTGTTATTTTCACTCAAAAAAGGATTGGACAGCATAGAAAGCTTTTCAATTTATTCAAGTTTCGTTCCATGTATATGAACAGTGAGGCAAAATTGGCTGAATATCTCCAAACAGACAGGGAAGCCCAGAGGCAATGGTCAGAATTCAAAAAATTGAAGAATCACGATCCCCGGGTAACTAGAGTCGGTAAAATCATAAGAAAATACAGCCTCGATGAATTGCCCCAATTGATCAATGTGCTGATGGGAAAAATGAGCTTGGTGGGTCCCAGGCCTTATCTGGCAGAAGAATTAAAAGGCAAAGATGAATTCATCGATATGATAATCCGTGTCAAGCCCGGCATCACAGGCCTGTGGCAGATAAGCGGACGTTCAGAACTCCCCTTCGAAGAAAGGAACGCTCTCGATGAATACTACATACGGAACTGGTCACTGTGGCTGGATATAACCATTCTCCTAAAAAGCTTAAAAGTACTGCTTTCCAGAAAAGGGGCTTATTGATAATTTAAGTCAATACATATACAATCCTTATTCTGCTTATTCCTCACTATTGAATTGGTCGGAATTGAAGTCTTTAAACGAACCGAACAACTTTAGCACTGAAATATCCACTATAGCCAAGGGTGCGGGAATCGTCTACATAGGGACATTCCTTGGGATCGGACTCAAGTATTTTTTCGAATTGCTGATTGCAAGAAATCTGGGGGCAAAGCTTTTTGGAATCTTTTTTTTGGGCTTTTCTATTTTTAAAGTCCTCGAAAGAATATCGACCTTGGGGTTGCATAACGGTATTTTAAGATATGTCTCGATATTCCGAAGTACCGGTGACAAAGCAAGAATTAAGGGGACCATTCTTCTCAGCCTCAAAATTGTCACGGTCTTCGGGATATTGATTTTCATTCTCATCACCGTATTTTCTCCCTCCATATCCACCACCGTATTCGATAAACCAGAGCTATCCCAAATCCTCCCGCTGTTTGCAGCGGTTGTCGTCTTTTCCGTGATCACGGAAATCTTCGTCTATTCCACTTTGGCCTTTCAAGTAACGAAATATAAAGTCATCGTTCGCATGTTGTTCGAACCGGGCTCGAGAATCTTATTGGTGGTTATTACCTTCCTTCTTGGATGGAAGCTGCTGGGTGCGGTTTATGCATTCAGCATCTCCATCGTCGCTGGTATGGGAATGGCATTCCTTTGCCTGTCAAGAGTATTCCCTGGATTCAACCAAAAAAGTCTCATCCCCGTCTATGAAACAAAAAGCATCCTTAAATTTTCTTGGCCTCTCTTTTTCGTAGGTTTTTTTAACATTGCACTGGTTCAAATCAACACCCTAATACTCGGATATTTCAGGGCTGCATCAGAGGTGGGGATTTATGGCGCAGCTTTCAGAACAGCCTTTTTGATACCCATTGGTCTTGAATCTTTCAACGCCATCTTCGCACCTATCATATCAGACCTGTACGAGAAAAAAGAGAGCCGCAAACTGGGGGATCTATTCAAAATCGCAACAAAATGGATATTCACTATCAGCCTGCCTATCTCCCTATTCTTGGTAATTTATGCAAAACCGATTTTGCAAATTTGGGGAAAAGCCTATGTTGATGGTTCAATCTGCCTCATCATTTTATGTATTGGCCAGTTGATCAACTGCAGCGTTGGATCAGTTGGCTATATGATTACCATGATCGGCAAATCGAAAATCAATCTTGCCAATATGTCCGCCATCCTACTGGTGAATATCGCCCTTAACTTGCTGTTGATTCCAAGATTGGGGATTATTGGAGCAGCCGTCTCTGTAACCGCATCCCTTGTGCTGATCAATATCATTAGACTGGCCGAAGTGTTTTTTATCCTCAAAATCCATCCTTACCGGGTAGACTTTTTCAAGCCACTGCTTGCTGGAGGAATAGCTGTACTCATCACACATTTCATCAAATCGATCGGTCTCTTCTTCTCCAATAATCTTCTGTATCTTGCTTCAGGTTTTGTTATATTTCTTCTTGCCTACGCAGGAAGTCTTTTGATCATGGGCATAGAAAAAGAGGATAGATACATTCTGCATAAAATCAAAAAGAGCATTACGGGAAGGAAAAACTCATATGGATAAAAAAAAGAAGACATTGGTGCTCGGGCTAGATGGGGCAACGTTCAGCGTTCTCGATCCTTTGATAAAAAAGGGAAGAATGCCGACGCTTGAAAAGCTTATGAGAAGAGGCACTTGCGGGATACTCGAATCGACTCTACCGACAAATTCATTCACCGCATGGGCATCTTTCATGACAGGAAAAAATCCCGGCAAACATGGGATTTACGATTTCAGAAAATCATCCGAGAGTGACTTTCATAGGAAAATCGTCATAACGTCGAGACAGCTGCAAGAAAATACCATTTTTCAGATCGTTTCGCACAAAGGATTAAAGGCAGGGGCAATCAACGTCCCCCTCACTTACCCTCCCTATGAAATCAATGGATTTATGATCTCTGGCATTCTTGCACCAAAAATATCAAAAGAAATTTTTTTTCCTCAGGATCTGTATGAAAGAATCACCGCCGGTCACGGAAAGTACCTGGCCAATGTCTCGTGGAGTTTCTACAGAGACCGCATAGGAGATCTTGTCGGAGATATTTCTTCGATGACAAAACAGAGGAAAGAAATCGCCATAGAATTGATGAAGGCATACGACCCCGACTTATTTGTCATCGTATTCGTGGGCACTGATAGAATTCAACATCGACTTTTAAATCTGCTGATTCCAGAAGATACTCCATCAAAAGAATCCCGGGCAGAAAGCCCGTTAGAAAACATCCAGGCATATTATTCTTTGCTGGACCGGTGCGTCAGCGAAATAATAACAGAGGCCGGACCAGAAACAAATATATTCATCCTTTCCGATCACGGATTCCATTTAGCGTATAAACAATTCAAAGTGAATGAATTTCTTGAAGAAATCGGGATGCTTTCTTACAGGAGGAGAAGGGCCTCTTTTCATAACATCTTGAAAAAAGCCGATATCCCCTCAATCCGGAAGCTCCGCCGTACCCTTTTTCCTGATTCTGGAAAATATATAAAGACTTTATCCGCGTCCAGAACGATAGATTGGACAAAAACCAAAGCCTACTCAAGCCTTGATATGGAACAGGGAATATCCATCAACCTGTTCGGCCGCCAGCCTCATGGAATCGTTAAGAATGGCGAGGAATACCAAAGAACTCGCGATCGGATAAAAGATAAGCTTCTGAATCTGACCGACCCTGAAAATGGCCTAAAAGTGATAAAAAACGTCTACTTCAAAGAGGAGATTTTCAAAGGAAAACATTTAGCTGAAGCGCCTGATATCGTGATCGAACCTTCAGAGTTCTACTATTTGGGCCGGGAAAAGGGGAAAAATTTGGCTAAATTAGAATGGGCTACCGGCGATCATGACAGGGATGGCATATTTATAGCGCACGGAAAAGATATCTGTGAAAACAACAAAATCGTTGGTCAAAATATCACAGATATCGCACCAACCGTCCTGTATTCCTTAGGGCTTCCCATTCCTGATGATATGGATGGAAAAGTGCTCGTTAACACCTTCAAGAAAGAATTTTTGGATAAGAATAAAATAATCTCTGAACATGTGAAAGATGATCGCCCTTCCGGTTCGGATCGTTCCGTTCTTGGGAAAAAAGAGCAGAACGAATTGGAAGAAAAGCTTAAAGGTCTTGGCTATCTCGATTGATGATAAAAGTCACATTATCTAAAAAAAAATATGTGATATTCTTTTTTGTTTTCATCTGTGCCTCATGTGTTGCGATCATGGCGAATATCGTCCCATCTATGCTCTTTCTGGCTATCGTCATAGGGCTAATCGGCCTAATCTTGGCCCTCCATTTCATTGAAATTTTTCTGCTGGTTGCTCTTTTCGCACGAAGCTCCCTGGATGCATTGAGAGATGTCAGAATCATTCCCGGTGCTCTTTACGTCAATCCCGCAAGCGCATTGAGTATCGCCATCGTCCTCGTGGGGATAATATTCTTGTTGGTAAAAAAAAGCTCCCTTCGGGTGAACAAAATCGATAAAGCCTTTTTGATTTTCATAGGCGTATCGGCATTGGGAGTTATTAACGCATTTCATCATTTTGGCGTGTCGGGAAACGAATCCATCAAAGAATGGGTTCGTCTACTCAGCCTTTTCCTTCTCTATTTTCTCATCAAAAATATCGTTAAAACCAGCAAACAGATTAGCACATTCATCAATGTGATATTCCTTTCACTAGTGATTCCTTTGACCGTCGGGTATTATCAATTGTTCACCCGGGCTGAAAGCACCATGGCAAGGATTGGTTTTCACAGGATTTACGGAACAGCGGTCCATTCGAACCACTTTGCTCTGTATCTCAGTTTCTTTCTGATTTTCGTGTTGATCCTCTTTCTCATGGAGCGCAAAAAGAAATATTTGTACTATTCATTGATACTGGGCATCCCTTTTTTTGCTACTCTGAGCTTGAACGGACTGGTAATGATAGGGATTTCGGTATTCATAATAGGAATTATTAAATACAGAAAATTCATGTTACCGGGCCTGTTGATCCTTATCATAATCATCCTGGCCGTTCCTCCTCTCCAGCAGAGATTGGCAAAATTGAGAGAAACAAACATTAGAGAAGAAATCGAAACAGGCAATATCACCACCTCTTTTTCATGGAGAATCTACTGGTGGAGCCTTTACGTAAAAAAAATTCAGGAAAGACCGGTCCAGGGCTTTGGATTGCATATGTCCGAACAGGTCAATCCACAAGAAAGACAATTCGATGTCGTACGCGCACCTCACAATGATTTTTTGCGTGTGCTCATCGAAATGGGTATTATTGGTCTGTTGGTCTATCTCTATTTCTATTACACCATTGGGATGTGGATATGGCGGACTTATAAAAAAACGAGTCCCGAAAAATACAAAAATTTGGCGCTGGCTCTTTTCGCGATCTTTATCGCATTCGTAGCTGGAAGCTTCGTAGGCAATTTTATTACCTCTACTATTTTCCAGTATTATTTCTGGTCCGCCTTGGGTTTGTTGGCGGCATATAATGGTTTGCCCAAGAATAATGAAGAAAACGCGAATCCTTAACCTCAAATGGAACCTGATGGAGGGAGGCCGGCTGCAGCATTTTCTGCAGGTCGGTACGAGCTTAGATTCCAAGAAATTTGAAATTTATAATGTTTGTGTCGTCAATCAACAAAACATTCCCTATTTGGGCCTGATCCGATCATTCGATAACCACGTTTTTCCGCTGAAGCGGAAATATGATTTTTCGGTGATTTCCCGATTGGCAAGATTTATCAGAGAAAACAAAATCGATATCGTGTATGCCATCGAGAACAGCTCTATTTTCGTGATGGGGTTAACCAAATTACTCACAAAAGGAAAGTTTAAATTGATCATCAACACGGCAGGAGCTCCCTTTCATGACACGAAAATCCGCCAGCTCTATGTTAGGTGTTTCTATCTGATAAATATTCTCATAATGAACTTTCTCTCCTCCAAAGTGGTCGCCGTTTCAAGAGGAGAAAAAAGGCTTCTCATCAAAAGAGGCGCGAGAAAGCGGAAGATATCTGTCGTTTATAACGGTATCGATCTGGCTCCTTATAAAAAGACTGAAGACCTGACCCAGTTGAGAAAAGAATTGGGAATCCGGCAACATTTTTCTCTGGTAGGGACTGTCGCACGCTTGACACCGGTAAAGGGATTGTCATATCTGTTGAAAGCCATCCCCTCGGTTTTGGCATCTTATCCCGATACACGTTTTCTGATAGTGGGAGGAGGGCTTTTGCTGGACGATTTGAAAAAGGAAGCGGCCCAGCTGGGAATCGAAGAAAATGTTATCTTTACAGGGTCGAGACAGGATGTGTCATCCCTGCTCAAACTTTTTGACATCTTCGTACTCCCCTCTTTAAAGGAAGGATTGCCATTTGCTATAATCGAAGCCATGGCCGCATCCAAACCCGTTATCGCTACCGACGTCAAAGGCAATCGGGAAGTGGTGAAGGATGGAGAATCAGGCATATTGGTGCCTTCAAAAGACCCTCAGAGTTTAGCCGAAGCCATCATAGCTTTAATAGAAGATGAGGGGAAAGCAAAAAAAATGGGAAAAAATGGTTATTTCCGGGCAGAAGAAAATTTCTCCAATCAAAAATTCCTCCAAAACCTGGAGGCCGTGTTCGAAGAGGTAAATGAACCAGGATGAAAAAGCCAAAGCCTTTGAGATATTTTTTTTATTTCCTGTATATTGCCTTTATTAGATTCACCCCGGAAGTATACAGGCCTTACCGTCTGTTCTTCCCGTGGCTTCGCCGGCTGCTGGTGTCTATTTTCCTTGAAAAATGCGGCAAAAAGATCATCGTCAAGCACAATGCAGACATATCTCCTCATATGGAAATCGGCGACTTCTCAGAACTGGGCACTCGATGCATGATCCAATCCCACACCAAGATCGGCAACAATGTGATTATGGGTCCCGACGTCAAGATCTATTCAAGGAATCACCGGTTTTCTTCTCTAGAAAAGCCCGTCCAGTTTCAAGGAAAAATCCAAGAATACACATCTATCGGCGACGATGTCTGGATCGGCGCCAATTCGATCATTCTTCCTGGCGTTGTGGTTGGCGATCATGTCATCGTCGGCGCGGGTTCCATCGTCACGAAGGATGTCCCGCCCTATGCTGTCATCGGAGGAAATCCTGCTGAAATAATCAAGATGAGACAGTGACGTGAAAAAAAAGGTCATCTACATCCTAGGAACAGGAAGAAGCGGCACGACTGTCATCGATATAGTACTGGGAAAAAACGATGATATATTCAGCTGCGGTGAGCTTGTCCGGTTTTCTGAGCTGAAAGCAGAACCCCACGGTTTCCCGAAGGACTCCCTGAATTATCTTTTCTGGAAAAAAATCGATAAAAAATTGTTTGCCAGGCTCTCTTCGACGCATGAAGCGTTATTCCGGTTGTCCAGAAAGATCGAATTCCATCCTTCCTTTTTTTTTAACCTTTTTCACCTGATACCGCGGAAAGACAAAAAACGGTACCAAGAATATGTCAACACGTTCTTCGACATCTTGTTCCAGTCCATCCATCAGAATGTCGTCGTCGATTCCTCCAAATATGCAGGGAGGGCGCTGGGGCTTTTGCGCTGCCTGAAATACGATCTTTTCATCATTTATGTGGTCAGAGATCCGGTTCGAGTCGTCCGTTCTTTCGCCAAAAAAAATGTGGAACAGCTCCCGAAAAAATACCTCATGGCCAACATTTACTATTTTTTGATTAATTTCCTATGCCGGATTGTCATTTTTATGGCCGGAAAATCTCACGTTTACACCTTAAAATACGAGAATTTTCTTGCAGACCCAGCATCAGAGCTGGAAAATATCCAGAACGCATCCGGCATCGATCTGCAAAAATCCATACAGACTGCCCGAAAAGAAGGTGAATTCGAGGTAGGCTTCCTGTTCGAGGGTAACAGAATTAGATTACAGAAAAAAATCCAGCTGCAAAAAGAGAGATCTAAAAAAAAAATGGATTTCAAATCATACGCAACCAGGTTGTTAAACATTATTTGGTGGCATTGAAAAGTCCTGCTGCCCGCTCTCTCTATGCCTGATATCTTAAAACAAAAAAAAGCGACCTATCAAACAAACGCTGAGTTTGATATGCCTAATCGTCCAATCATCGGTAGACATGGTATCGGGATTTCCCAAAAGTATCACAATTTAATTTCCATCGGTGAAGACATTTTGCACCATTTTTTCAGGGCAACAAATTTGTAAAAAAAATTGACAAGAGAAATTAGACAGATGGAGCGGCAATGTCACATGGGTTGCCGAACTCACGACTGATGGACTCACAAGCTCAACTTCTGTTCAATACGTGAACATCCCGAAATCCCAGATGACTGGTTACGGCATAGATTCTGACAGGTATGCCTGGTATCTCATGCTCAATTTCGATGGCGGCGCAGGCTCCAGCAACCTATATTTGAAAACAGTCACGATCAGATTTTACTGATATCTTCCTAGGATAATAATTATATTACCGGAAGCCTATTCCTTTCGAAAAGAAGGTTTTGTTATAATCCGTTTTTCATGAAAAGAACCGCTCTTCGAACGGTTCAAGGGATTCCTTAGCGGTGAAATCGAGACTGCCTCAACACTCAGCCTTGAAAGATTCGTTTTTGAAAACAGAAAGATAAAATCAAGAGAGAATCCTTCCCTTGCTTTGCTATCCCTAAACAGATCCCTCCTTTTATTGACACAACGCGGGGTATTTGTTAGAAAGAGAGAAAATAAATTAAAAGTGACCGCTAAATGTTGCATTCTATCATAATCACAGAAAGATGCTGAACGAAAAAGTCAACATTCTGGGCCTGGAGATCGACAATGTCACCATGCAAGAGACCATAGAAAAAATTGGCCTCTTTATCGGGGAGAAGCGATCTGCTATCATTTTCACACCCAATGTCCAGCGGCTTATCTACGGGATTAGGAACAAACAAACGGAATCCATATACAAAGCTGCGGATATGCTCATACCTGACGGCATGCCCTTGATCTGGGCATCGAAACTGCTGGGAATGCCCCTGAAAGAAAAAGTTTCAGGTTCAGATCTGCTTCCGTTATTCTGCCAGGTTGCTTCGAAAAAGGAATACAGAATATTTTTTTTAGGGGCGGATCCTGGAGTGGCTGAGGAAGCCAAAAATATTCTAACCGGCAAAAATCCAGGTCTACGAATAGTGGGAACCTATTCACCACCCTATGGGTTTGAAAATGTTGACGGAGAAATCGAAAAGATTATTAAAATGATCAGGGGAAAGAATCCTCATGTTTTATTCGTAGGATTAGGGTTTCCCAAAGAGGAAAAATTCTTGTGGAAGCACAAAAATGATTTTCAGGTTCCTGTTTCGGTGGGGATAGGTGCCACTTTCGACTTTATCACAGGAAAGCAGAGACGTGCTCCTCTTTGGATGCAAAAAAGCGGGATGGAATGGTTTTATCGATTATGCCGCGACCCGAAAAGGCTCTGGAAACGATATCTAATCGGTAATACTCTTTTTATAATTCTTGTTTTTAAGGAAATTCTTCTAAAAAAAATTCTGCGGAAAACCTGACTGTTTTTTAGAATGTTTAAAAGCATGCAAATTTATACAAGAGAAGAAAAAGGACAGACATGAAACGAAAATCGAAAAAATTATTGATCTCTTCCATCGTTCTGGTTATCGTCATAGGAGCTGCTCTGGGAATAACTCTCATTCAAAAATTTTTTGCCAAGCCGAACTATAACGTTATTTTTATCGTGATAGACGCGCTGCGCGCTGGTCATCTTTCCAAAAACGGATACAATCCTCCTTATTTCGATACCATCAGTCCTCATCTTGATAATCTAGCCAGAGAAGGAGTGGATTTCAAAAAAGCCTTCTGTCACGTAAGCTGGACACTGCCCTCGCACTTCACCATGTTCACCTCCCTCTATCCCTCGGTTCATGGGATGACCGAACCGGGCATACTGCCCGATGAATTCACTCTTTTGGCCGAAATCTTCAAGAGGAATGAATACCGAACCGGCGGCTTCGTATCCGGAGGTTATGTCAAAAGCAAGTTTGGCTTCGACCGCGGATTCGATATTTATGTGGATAGAATGGACAAGGCCCCCAGTTTAACCCGGCAGGCAATCGATTGGCTGGGAAAAAACAAGAACGAAAAATTCTTTCTTTTCATGCACTGCCATGAACCCCATGTTCCCTACGAGCCGCCCGAGGAATTCAGGGTTGGCGGTGATTACACATGGGAACAAATGTGGGTCGGCTCGGTTCTTTTCAATCAAAAATACAGCCTGGGGGAGCGGGAAAAAATTTATTATCAAAATGATTTCCGTAATAAAGTGATCGAACTTTACGATGCCGAGATCCATTTCGTCGATGAGACGCTGGGCAAATTTTTCACTGATTTGAAAAAAGCTAACCTGTACGAAGACACATTAATCGTCTTGACATCAGACCATGGGGAAGAATTCATGGACCACGGAGGATGGAGCCACGGATGGTTGTATGATGAATCCATCAACATTCCCTTGATCATGAAATTGCCTGGCAAATACAGAAAATTCAATAGCTCAGCCATCCATTCTCCAGTGGGCCATATCGATCTTATGCCCACCATTCTAGAAGTGACCCATCTCCCATTCGATGATTATCCCATTCAGGGTAAAAGCCTAATGCCAACGATCAAGGGAATAGCCAAGGATGAAAACCCTATTTTTCTGGAAAAACACGGAATGATAGGTCTGAGATTCGACGATTATAAATTCATTATCGATCAGAGGAACAACATATCTTACGAATTATACAATTTGAAACGAGATCCTGAAGAACGCAATAATCTTTTATTAAGACCTACTGAAGAAATCCTGAAAATAAAGGACAAAATGGAGGATATGCTCGCCCGGTTCACCAGAACCAACCATTATTTCACCATGCGATTCCAGGTCGAGAACAGGGAAGTCTTCGATCCGGAAAAACTCAAAGAATTCAAGGAACTGGAAAAAGACCTTAAAAGTTTAGGGTACATCAAATAATAGGTTGACCCTCCCCAAAAAAAAATATATACTTTATTTCACAAAAGGAAAAGGAACGCGACTAATATTGCTGGACTTGTACAGGAAGGAGGTGAAATATAGATTAGAATCAATCGTTTCATGATTCTCTTCTCTAAGAATTTTTTTTGGAGGAAAAAAATGAGAAAAAAGATGATGGTCATTTCAATCGGTCTGTTTCTGATTATTGCGGGAACGGGTTTGGCCCAGGAAGGTTATATTCATATCTCTCCAGTAGGCTGGGATATGTGGGATGGAAGCGTCGGATTCAATTTTTATGGAGGTGGATTAGGTTCAACTGCCTATACCATAAAAAATACTACCACTGAGTATTTAATGAAACCGATTGAATTCCCCCCGGAAGCGGATGGCCTCTTAGTGAGACAAATCACCATAAGCTACTCAGATAACGATGCAACTAATGATATTAAATTTTATCTGCGAAAAGTAGACCTCTACGATCAAGGCATCCAGACAGTTGCCTCCATCGAATCGAGCGGGAGCTCTTCCGCCTGGCGAAGAATGTATATCAACCGCTGGGATATGAACGCAAGAAGAATCAAAAACGAACGTTATGCATGGTACGTGATCGTTCATTTCGAGAATACAGGATTCGACTTGAAGCTCGGGAATATCAAAATCAAATACGCCACGGATTAAGAAAAAGCAAAAAATAATCCACTAATCCGAAAGGATAGTAGTAGTTCGCTCACTGAGGAAAAGATCTATATCAACAATCACATAATCAACATTTCGGAAAACAACCGCTTCCCTTGGTAGACGAGCGAAAAGCAAGTCTTTCCACCTGACATCTTTCAGCAGATCCCTGGTGAAGCTGCCGAATGGTTCGAAGAAGCGGGTCCTTTTTTTTAACCCATGGCTGTAGCGGGATTTATTGAGTAAGAAGTGATTTTTCTTGATCCAAAAACTCAAATAGAGAAGAAAAATCCCCCACAACAATAAATTGCTCAGCAAATAGAGTTTTCCTCTTTTGCAAAAACCTATCGGGTTCACAGAATTATTTTTTTCAGACCATGGCTTGATGCAGCTAAAATTAAATCTTCGAGCGATTTCATTTTTTCTTTTTGTTTTCTATATAGTCGATGAAAAAAGCGAAAAATGTGAAAAGAGAAAATCCCACCACAGCAGCGATTAAAACATTTGTTTTCCTCTTGGGGAACACTGGGTAAACAGACGATGTGGGTTCTTTCACCACCTTGGTTTTATCGATCCTTCCTTTTCTTTCCCTGAGGTTGGCGATGGTATTGTTAATCTTGGAGATATTGGCCTCTTCCAGCTGGCGTTGGGAATGGACATCCTCCTCCCCGAGCTTCTCGTTTTTTAACTTTTCATTCAAGAGATCATAGTACCTCAAACTCTGCTGTATTTCATTGGAATAGAGGAGCAAGCCCAGGCTTTCCATATCACTGCGCGCTTCTTTTTTCAAGACTGCCATCTGTTCCTTCTCAAGCTCTTCGATCTTTGCCCTTACCGATTTCATTTCAGTAGCGATATCCCTTTTCCTCTGGTCAATGATTTTCAGTTTGTTTTTAAGAATTTCGATCTCTTTCAATCTTCTTTCTTTGTCGATTTCGTAATCTTTAATGGCCGCATCGATGTTATTGTATTCGATCTCAATCTTGTTATCGATATCTTTTTTGATCAGACCAACAAGATTCTGCAAAACCTCTTTTCCGAGCGTAATATCATCCTCTTTTAACCACATCCTTGTCAGCAGGGTATCTCTGATATTTTCCGCTCTCAGTTCTGGAAGCTCTTCCTCATCGATGTTCATTTCTGCCGCGATCAACTCATTATATGATTTATGTTTGACTTTGTCGGCAATCTGCTGGGGTGTCTCGACAATGACTTCTTCAAAATTTCCCGCTTGGTTTTCCACGATAAATTTTCCCGGTTGAATAATGGCATCGACCTCATAAACAGGTTTTATGATAAAACTCACAACAGCAGCCAATACCGCACACAGCAGTGTCCCGAGAATAATGAACCACTTCCTTTTCCAGATGATGTTTAAATAATCGATCAATTCCACTTCTTTCTCTTCCATTATACTTCCTTTAGGCCATTAAGCTGGATTTCGTCTCTTTTTTAATTCTTACAAAAAAAATAGTCAAGAGTAAAGACCATGACGCAGCTCCATCCAGTTTTTTCATTCTCAGGCGTCTTCTTCGGTGAAAAATTCCTTCAATACATTTTTCCAAGGAGGAAATTCAATCCCCAACACTTTTTCCGCTTGGACAAGGTCCAAAGCGGTATTTTTCGGCCTCTTGGCAGGACGGGGAAATTCTGAAGATTTTATGGGAACCACCCGGCTCTCCAACCGGGCCAGCCTCACGATCTCCTGGGCAAAACGAAACCAGCTTATCCCCCCCTCTGTCTCGTCCGTCACATGATAGGTGCCATATTTGCCCGTCTGGATGAGCTTGGACATCACACGGGCCAAACTGACCGTCCATGTGGGCGACCCCATCTGGTCGTCCACCACTCTTATCTCATCCTGCTTTTTCGCCAGGTCGAGGATGGTATTCACGAAATTCTTCCCGTTTTTCCCGTACAGCCAGCTCGTCCGGACAATGTAGTGCTTATCCCAGATCTTCCGGATAGCGTTTTCCCCGGCCAGCTTGGAGGCGCCGTACGAGTTGATGGGGTCCGTTTTATCATCAGGGGAATAGGGCCCCTTTTTTTCTCCGTTGAAAACATAATCGGTGCTGATATAGCATAGATCTATCCCCGACTCGCGGCACACCAGGGCGATATTCTCCGTTCCTTTTTCATTCACCCAAAAAGCCCTGCGAGGCTCCTCCTCCGCCTTATCCACCTGGGTGTAGGCAGCACAGTCGATGATCACATCCGGCGCAGCCTCTCTGACCGCCTCTTTGATTTGAGGAGCTGCTGTGATATCCAGTTCATCGATATCCGTTGCCGTGACCTGGTGCCCCTCCCCTTCCAAAACAGGGACCAGGTCCGTTCCCAGCATTCCTTTGGCACCGGTCACAAGAATTTTCATGATGTATTAAAACTTGGATTTTTCATTTTCTTCCCACCGCATAGTATTCAAATCCAACGGACCTCACTTCGTCTGGGTCGTATATGTTCCTCCCGTCGATGATGATGGGGTTAGCCATGGCCTTTTTGATCTTTCCAAGATCCAAATTCCGGAATTCCTCCCATTCGGTGACGATAAGAAGGGCATTGACTCCCTGGGCAGCCTCATAGGGG
>Ga0180433_10001909_pt1 | contig 33798 bp, 33 predicted proteins | sample SS_ome_8_FD_132980 | JGI IMG/M metagenome (GOLD analysis project Ga0180433, IMG submission 132980) | Hypersaline lake sediment archaeal communities from the Salton Sea, California, USA - SS_1_D_1 metaG | ecosystem: Environmental > Aquatic > Non-marine Saline and Alkaline > Hypersaline >...
CAGCAGGTTCTCGCCCCGAAGCGTTTGCAGGAGCAGGGGCTGATCCGACCGGAGTACGTGGAGGAGTTGCTGGCCCTACATCTGAGCCGGCGCCGCGATTGCTTCTGGGAGCTGTGGAACCTGGTGGTCCTCGAGTCATGGTGCTCCAACTGGCTGGCAGAGGTTGCGTAGTCGGCACAGGCGAGAGATCCTACTTGTGCCTTTGCGTGGGACAGCGAGGTGCTGATCAACAGGATGGAGAAGCCCGTAGTCAGTAGATCTGCTGGAGTGTACATGCCCGTGGGAGAGCGGCCCACGATCACGGTTGTCATCCCAGTCTACAACGAAGAGAACAGCGTGGCGGACGTGGTCAGCGATCTCCTTGCGTGGATCCGGTCGAACCCCGGTTCGGAGACCTTCGAAGTCATCGTCGTAGACGATGCATCGACCGATCGATCGAGGGAACGTCTGAAGGCCTTCCCGCAGATCACTGTGCTCCACCATTCCGCGAACCGTGGCTACGGTGCTGCTCTCAGGACAGGCATCCGGAACGCATCCGGTGAGATCATCGTGACGATGGACTCGGATGGCCAACACGCAGCCTCGAACATCGCCCGGTTGCTTGCGGCGATGGATGGACACGATCTCATCTCGGGCAGCAGGGAGACCGGGGACCGGGGTCCAGCGTGGCGAAAACCGGGCAAACGAGTCCTTCGAAGCCTGATCAGTCACCTGGTCGGGATACGGGTCCCTGACTTCAACTGCGGGTTCAGGGCGTTCCGGAGAGATGTGGCCATGCGCTACGTCCACCTCTGTCCAACAGGTTTCTCGTTCTCCACCACGCTACTCGTGGCGCTTCTGCGGCAGGGATGTTCGGTCGGCTTCTGTCCGATCGCGGTCCGTCGACGCGAGCCGGGCAGCCGGAGCCGTGTTACCGTCGCGGTCGGATTGGAGACGATGCTCCTCTACTTGCGGCTCGTCACGTTGTTCAGCCCCCTTAGGCTATTCCTTCCCGCCAGCCTGGCTTCGACCCTCCTGGGCCTGGTGTGGGGCGCGATCCGCGTATTTGCGGGGGCTGGACTGAGCGTGGCGGGACTCCTGTTTCTCGTCACGGGGCTTCTCTTGTTCTTCTTCGGTCTTGTAATCGACCAGATCTCAGCGATGCGCAGGGAGAAGTTCGAATAGTGTGCGGAATTGCTGGAATCCTGAGGTTCGATTGCAGACCCGCTTCACGCGCTCTGCTCGAGCGAATGACCGACAGCATCGTACACCGTGGTCCAGACAGCGGCTCCGTCAGTATGCTGGGGGCCGTTGGCTTGGGCAATCGTCGTTTGAGCATCATCGACCTCTCGGAGCACGGTCGTCAGCCGATGTGCAACGAGGACGGGTCCGTCTGGATCACCTACAACGGGGAGATCTACGACTCTCAACGAATACGCATGGAACTGCAGGCGGCGGGCCATCGGTTCCGTTCTCACACCGACACCGAGGTGCTGCTCCACCTGTATGAGGAGAAGGGCGTTGCTTGTTTGGATGAGATTGACGGCATGTTCGCCTTTGCGATTTGGGACGGCGGGACCAGGACGCTGCTGCTCGCCCGAGACCGGCTAGGCATCAAACCCCTCTTCTACTACGTGGATGAGCACAAGTTGCTGTTTGGGTCCGAGATCAAGTGCATCCTGAGCGAACACACCGTTTCCAGGCGAGTCAACGCGGAAGCACTTCATCACTACCTCAGCCTGAACTACGTCCCTGCGCCCCTCACGATGTTCGAAGGTATCAAACAGCTTCTGCCGGGCCACTATTTGCTCGTACAGGATGGTCACATGACATGTCGTGAGTACTGGGATCTTCACTTCTACGAGAGCAAGGGACGAGAGGTGCTGGCGGAGTGTGCCGCCGAGCTGGACAAGGCGTTGTACGACAGCGTGGCGCGACGGGTTGTGTGCGACGTGCCGTTCGGTGTGCTTCTCAGTGGTGGTGTTGATTCCAGCTGTATTACCTACTATATGTCGAAGATCCTTGATCAGCCTGTCAAGACCTTCTCCATAGGATTCGAGGAATCCTCATATAGCGAGCTGCCGTTTGCCCGACGTGTTGCCCAGTCCCTGGGCGTGGAGCACCATGAGCGGATCGTCAGTGCGAGCGGACTCGACACGTTGCTGCAGCGGTTGATCTGGCACGCGGAGGAACCCCTGGCGGACGCCTCGATGGTCCCGATGTATCACGTGGCACAGCTTGCGCGAGAGCATGTCAAGATGGTGCTGTGCGGCGATGGAGCGGATGAGATCCTGGCGGGGTATCCGACGTACTCGGCATACTACGCAGCGAGTGCGTACAGGGCACTTCCGGGATGGGTGCGACGAGGCGTTATCGAGCGACTCGTGAATGTCCTGCCCGTCTCGGATCAGAAGATCAGCTTCGACTACAAGGCGAAGCGGTTCGTTCGAGGTGCGGCCCTCCCGCCAGACCGCGCGCACTACTACTGGCGTATCATCTTCACGGAGGATGAGAAGCGCACCCTGTACACGAAGCGGTTCGCGAGTACCACATCCGCGCTCGATACGTTCGACGCGACCTACGCGAAGTACTTCGCCAGGACCAATGCGAACAGGCCGCTGAATCGGATGCTGTACGCCGATTCGCGCTTCTATCTTCCTAACGACATGCTGGCCAAAGTCGACCGAATGACCATGGCACACTCCCTCGAGGCTCGCGTACCCTTCCTCGATCGGACACTCGTCGAGTTCGCGGCATCTCTGCCGGCCGGATTGAAGCTACGATGGTTCGTTCGGAAGAAACACTTGCTGAAGATCGCGATGAAGAACAAGCTGCCATCGCAGACGATCCGGCGACCGAAGGCTGGCTTCAATGTCCCGGTGGGGGCATGGCTTCGGGGCCCGCTGCGAGGACTGTTGTTGGATGCGCTGGAGGAAGGTAGCTTGCGAAGGATGGACGTGTTCGATACCAAGGCGGTGCACAGCCTTCTGGATGAACACATGCAGCGCCGCGTCGATCGCGGCTACGAGCTATGGGGGCTGTTGACGTTCTGCGTATGGTGGGAGATGTTCGTTCGACACAGCGGCGAGCTGGGTGCGGGCGTGGGCGGCGGGCCGCGATGACATCCACGAACGACGCACGGCAGTGCGAGTACTGGGAGGCGGAACACGGCTTCCGGCGTTACGATCACCCTGTCGTGAGAGCGTTCGCTACACAGCGAATCCAGTTCATCAGCCGCCATGTGGATCTCGAAGCCGTCCGCACGGTCCTGGATGTTGGCTGCGGCGCGGGCGTCTCTTCGTTCTACTACGAACAGGTCGTCGACAGCGTGCATGGCATCGATCGATCGGATGCCATGCTGGCGGACAACCCGTTGCCCCGGGAGCGGTTGCATCGCGGAGCCGCGGAGAACCTCCCGTTTCCCGACGATTCGTTTGATCTTGTCAACGCATGGGAGCTGCTTCACCATGTCGAGGATCCGCGTTGCGTCCTGAAGGAGATCGCGAGAGTCAGCCGAGAGCATGTTGTCGTATTCGAGCCGAACCGATACAACCCGGCGCTGGCTGCGTTTGCGCTCCTCGATCGGGAGCATCGATGGATCTTACGGCACTCACTGCGTTCGCTTCGACGGCTTGCGGAAGGCCTGGGTCTCGATGTGAGGGTCGCCCGCGTGGTTGGGTGCATCTTCCCGAACAAGACCCCGTGGATCCTGCTTGGCGGGCTGAAGAGGATTCCGTTCCGCCTTCCGGTCGTGGGGATCTCCAACGTGCTGGTCTGCCAGAAGAGGGGGCGAGTTCGGTGAACAGAGCATCCGCAATCCTGTTGCTTCTCTGCACGTCGGCGTCCGCCGTGGCGGCACAGATCCTTCTGAAGGCGGCCATCAACTCCCTCGAACAGGGCGATATCCGGCTTGTCCGGAGAGTGCTGGCCACAGTCGTGTCTTGGCAGTTTCTCCTTGCGGTGTTCCTGGTGGGGGTGTCCGGGACGCTGTGGGTCATCCTGATGACGCGTGGCGTTGCGCTCTCTGCGGCGTTCCCGATTCTCGTCGGGACGAGCTGCCTCCTCATTGTGATCGTTGGCGGCCTAGGATTCGGCGAACAGATACAGCTCTCGCAAGTGGCCGGAGCCCTGATGATTGTGGGAGGGGCTTTCCTCATGCTGGTGGGATGGCGGTGAACAGCATGGCGAAAGGACCCTGGCAGGCCGTCAAGGATCTCCTCTTTGCACCGTTTCGGCTCATCGTCCTGAGCGATGAAGGATCCCGGCGACTGGGTCTGACATCTTTGGAAGACGAGAGGATCAAGGCGGTTCTCCCGTGCATTGCTGGGCGGCTTCTGGATATCGGAGCGGGCACGAATCGTCTCGTTAGGGAATACGGAAGCGGCATCGGAGTTGATGTCTACGATTGGGACGGTGGAGCACTGATCGTCGAGGACACCGCTCACCTTCCCTTCGACGACGGCGCGTTCGATACCGTGACGTTCGTTGCATGTCTGAATCACATCCCGTACCGCGACGCGGCCCTTCGCGAAGCGCACCGGCTTCTTCGTGATGGCGGTGTGTGCATCATCACGATGATTGGCCCGCTGCTCGGCTGGCTTGGTCACAAGCTGTGGTGGTACTCGGAGGACAAGGAACGGGGGATGGCCGACGGCGAGGCGTACGGCTTGAGTGCGTCGGCAGTTTGCCGATTGGCAGAGGACGCAGGATTCGTGCTTCAGCGGCATGCCCGCTTCGTCTACGGTCTCAACAACCTCTACCGGTTCGCGAAGGTGGAGGATGCTGAGCTGAATCACGTCGGTGACGAGACCTAAATCGCCTAGCGGAGTATAAGAGGATCGATGAAGCGATTGGCGGTCGGCGACCCATGGCGATCTCGACGGCTCACCTCACCGCTGCTTGCGTGATCAGATGTCACGGTTAAGAGCTTCGACCGCCTCACAGCGTAGGATCATCCCGCCGGTATTACGCAGAGGCTCGGCGACGGGCGGCATGGCGTGGCGAGCGCGTGCGGGTTGCAATGGATGGTCGTGGCCCTCGTCGCGAAATCACAGGGATTGCAGGTGCGGACCTGCATCGAGTGTGTGCGCACCGAGCTGTCTTGACACGGTGGTCGTGTTCTCCTCTCGTGGCGTTGAGCGGGCCGGCAAAACGCCCTTGAGGCAGATCGGCGGTCCAGATGGCTTCCGATGTTGTCAGCCGTACGCGTGCTCGGCGGCTAGATGGGCCGGTTGCTGCAGTGACCGCCGCTTTGGTTGCTCTCCGCGATCGAGGGCTTGCGGCCCAGAACACTCCAGCTGTAGCCATGCCTGTGATGTGCCTGAACGTCTCTGAAACCGGCTTCCTCCAACAGTGCGATGGCCTCTTCCCTTTTGTAGTACTTGGAGAAAGCGGGGTTCAGCTGATCGTAGATCACAAGACGCCTCTTCCCGGGGGATAACCTCCACAGGACATGTTCCATGTAGGTGTGCATTGGCAGTCTGATCACTCGATCGATGGCTCTGTAGAGCACAAGAGCCCAGTAGCCGATTTCCACAAAGAGTCGTAGCAATGCATGAGGTAGCTTCGGAGTGAGTCTTCGAATTGGCGAGATGGCTCTCAGATACGCCTCGTTGCCTTCGTATCCATACAGCCAGACGAAGAGATGACCGCCCGGCTTGAGGGCTGCATACGCGTTTCTGACTACCGGGAGCGGGTCCCGGATGTGGTGTAGGACCCCGATTGACACGGCAACATGAACCTGTCTGGATAGACCGAACTGCTCGCCTGTGGAATGCATGGCGGTCACAGCCTCCGAACGCTCCATCTTGCCGATGTTGCGAAGCAGCACCTGGAACGCCTGCTCTGATGGCTCGATGGCGTAGACGTGTTCGGCGCCTGCATCGAGGAGCATGCCCACGATTCGGCCGGTTCCGCTGCCGATGTCCAGGATGGCCTGCCCGGCCAAGGCGTCGGCGTTGAGTAGAGGATGTAGGATGTCCTCGAGCAGTTCATCGGAGCCATACCAGCCTTCGTTGTCGGTGTATCGGGACCATTGCGTGTCGAAATCCGTGATCGTATCGTCAGAAGGGTTTCTCTTGCGGAGCACCTCATCCTCCGAGCGGGGCAGCTGCACAGTCAGTAGCATCGACTGCGTGACGTGCGGGATCTCTTCCCAGTTCTGTGCTGCGGGACGTTGCATCGTTGGGCCGTCTGCGGACATCTCAATACGCCCTTGGGCAGATTCCTATTGCGGTGATCGGGCAGGGGCAAGCTCGTCTCCATGTCAACACTATACTGCCGGCCCGGCAACTGCTCCATGCTGTCCCTTCTGTCCGGCCGCCCAGGTTTGGGTAGATGGCTTGGATGCCATTATCGGAGCGCGGGCGACGTGCACGTTGGCTGTGTCGATTGTCGAAGGGGAAGCCCCGTTGAATGCTGCAGGGAAGACTGCTAGACTCGAGTGGCCAGGGCGCCGGGTTCAGGCGTGCGACAGACGCTCAGTCGCGAGTTGCCAATACGCCGTCGTAGCTACGGCAATGTGCGGAGCCTCTCGGTGCATTCGAGGTGTGCTGGACGGCAGCACAGACTGCCATACGGTACTGCGGGAGGGGGCGCTGAGTGGATGATCCGAGGCGTGCGGGCACATGGACAGCGCGATCGCTTCGAAGACTTGCCGAGCCCCTAAGCGCGCGAATCGGCTGGAGGCATCCGGGATCGCCTCTTGTCGTGGCGGGTGTCGTTGCCTTGCTTCTCGTGGTTTCGACGCTTGGCCCGTCTGATGCAAGTGGCGCGGTGCGTACCGTCGCAGCCTGGCTGGCGCTGTTCTTCATTCCAGGAGCCCTTCTTGCGTTCTCGATCATCAAGCGAGAGATCGAGCTGGGCGAACTCATCCCGCTTGCCTTCGGGCTCGGGCTTGTCCTGTTTTGCGCGTTCGGAGTTGTCGCGTTTCTTTTTCAGCTTCCGCTGTTCGCCGGGGCGGCGTTCTGCCTCATCTGCACATTCGGCCTGCTTGCGTGGCTGAACGTTCGGGATTCAAGGACGACTCTCGTTGTACAGCAGGGATGGACGTGGGTGCTTATGCTTGTTGCACTCGTTTTTGCCGTGATCCTGTTCCGCGTGGGATCGATCCAGGGAGGGGACTCGTTGTCCCATCTCACCTGGATCCGCCGGCTCGTCGATCGCTCCACGGCGGATCCGAGCGTTGTGGCTCCGACGCCAAACGGGCCGCTGTGGGCTCCGTACGCGTACAATACGTGGTACCTTGCTGTGGCAACGATCACCCATTGGACCGGTGTTGACCTTGTCACGGTCTGGCTCAACGTTGCCTCTCTCGCTGTCATCCCGTTCACCCTGGCTGTGTGGCTTCTGGCCAAGCAGCTGTTTGGGAACACGCGGGTCGCGCTTGTGGCTGGCCTTGCCTACATAGGGCAGATGGGGGTTCTTACCGGGTTGTGGGCGTGGCGGCTCGCGCCGTATCCCGATCAGATCGCGAAGTTCTTGTTGGCCATTGCGCTCGCGCTGCTCCTTGAGTATCGACGAACCTCACGCCTGGCGGTTCTTGGGATCGTGGTTCTGACCGGGGCGAGCCTCCAGTTGATCCATATCTCCAGTTTCCTCTTGTTCTGCCTGTTTGGGGGAAGCTTCGGGATTGCCCTCTGGCTTGGGCGGTTGCGGGATGGCGCGAAACGGATTGCAGCGGCGGTGGTCGGGACACTTCTTCTGGCCGCCCCGATGCTGGCTCTCAAGATTTGTCTCATCTATTCGATCCCACAGGACTTCCAGCAGCAAGGTTTCGTGGCCGGTATATTCGACCCTTGGAGATACATCGAGATTGTGCGGGGATGGTTCATCGTACGATGGCCATCCCGGACGGCTGAAGGCCTGCTTGACGTCTTCGGCTTCATGGGGATCGGACTGATGCCATTTCTGTTGGCGACTTGGTTGCGGCGGAAGGTCGAGTGGGCGTTGCTTGTGCTGGCGGGAGTCCTCGGAGTTATCCTTCTCGTGTTCAATCCGTTGTTGGCGACGCCCGCGATCCACCTCTTGAGCGGTAACGTTGTGCGAAGAGCCGTCTACGGCTTCAAATTCCTCGGCCTGTTCGCGTTTTCGTACTACGTATCGCTTCTTAGGGGACACGTCGCGACCGTGACGAGGCGCCTCCGGTACGGTCTGGTGATCGGTGGCGGATTCCTGGCTGTTGTTGCACTGATACTTTTGGTTGCTCCGAGGATCCCGGAATATCCCGACAAGTACCAGATTGCGAAGGTCGTGGGTTCGGAACAGAGAGCGGGCGAGCTTGTGGAGGCAGCGGACGAGCTCCGGTTCATCGGCGATGCCACGGAGGACCGAAGCGTCATTCTTGCTGGAGACAAGGTGCTTGTCCCGCTCGGACCGTATTTCGATCGGTACCTCCTCCCGCCGCGCCTCGGGGATCTTGTCTTGCTGAACGAGGCGTTGGAGGATGGGTTGGCCCCGCGGGCGGAGATCATGGGCGTCATCGAGGCATATGGGGTGGATTACGTCTTTGCCCAAACCGAGGAGGAGTGCCGTGCTTTCGACGGCCGTCCGGATGCGTTCGAGCGTGTTGCGTCCATGGGTTCGCGCTGCCTGTACCGGGTGATTCGCTTGTAGACCGATGTCTGGCCGGCGGATGAGAATGCAGTACCGGAGGGGCCCGAGTTGAACAGGAATGTAGTATCCTCCGGGGAGAGAAACCGAACGCGGCGAAACGAGGGCGAACGTGACAGCCAAGTATCTAGTGACCGGGGGGGCTGGGTTCATCGGATCCCACGTCGTGACACGCCTCGTGGAGCTCGACGAGAGCGTTCGTGTGATCGACAACCACCTCACCGGGCGGCCGAGCAACCTCGAGCACGTGGCGGAGCACGTGGAGATCATCGAGGGGGACATACGCGATCCGGAGGCGTTGAGGAGGAGCATGGAAGGAGTCGACGTCGTCTTCCACCTGGCGGCGCTCCCCTCGGTTCCGCGATCGATCGCCGACCCGGTACCGACGCACGACATCAATGTGATGGGGACGTTGCAGGTCCTCGTCGCGGCACGGGATGCCTCGGTGCGACGGGTGATCAACTCCTCCTCGTCCTCGATCTACGGGGACTCGGAGGTGCTCCCGAAGCACGAGGGGCTACCGCCTCACCCGAAATCACCGTACGCGGCAAGCAAAAGGGCGGCGGAGGAGATGTGCCGCATCTTCTGGGAGGTGTACGGACTGGAGACGGTGTCGCTGCGGTATTTCAACGTGTTCGGCCCGCGCCAGGATCCGACGTCCCAGTACAGTGCCGTGTTGCCGAAGTTCATCACCGCGTACCTGCGAGGGGAGGCGCCGACGATCTACGGAGATGGGGAGCAGACGCGAGGCTTCACCTACGTCGGCAACGTAGTGCGAGCGAACCTGCTTGCGGCGGCGGCGAACGCCAGCGGGGTCGTGGGCGAGGTGTTTAACATCGCCGGCGACGAGCGGCACTCGATCAACGAGATCGCCGGGATCGTGCACGACCTGGTCGGAGCGTCGGAAGGCGTGCGTCCGAGGTACGTGGAAGAGAGGGCCGGGGACGTCCGCCACTCGTGGGCCGACGTGTCGAAGGCGCAGCGGCGTCTCGGCTACCGCGTCGAGACGAACACACGGGACGGACTCGCCGAGACGGTCGAGTGGTTCCGGACCCGGATGGCATGAGTCGAACACCCGGGGTCAAGGTTCTCCAAGTCACTGCGGTTGACAGCACAGTTCGCTGGTTTCTTATGCCATTGATCGATCGGCTCGGAGCCGAGGGGTATGACGTTCACGTCGCGTGCTCGCCCGGCAAGCATTTGGGCTGGATCCGGTCACAGGGCGTTACGGTGCATGCGATATCGATCAAGCGTACCCTTGCATCAACGCGCCACGTTGTCTCTCTCCTGTCGCTGTGGCGGCTGATGCGCCGGGAGCGGTTCGATATCGTTCACGTGCATACGCCGGTCGCGGCTGTCCTGGGCCGGATCGCAGCCAGATGGGCTGGCGTCCCACGCGTTATCTACACGGCCCATGGCTTCTACTTTCACGAGAACATGGTGCCGTGGATGCGGCGCCTTGTCGTTGCGGTCGAACGGTGGCTTGGCCGATGGTGCACCGATCATCTGTTTACGCAGAGTCGCGAAGACTGGGAGACGGCGATTGCCGAGAGGATCGCGCCGCAGGAGAAGGTGACGTGGATCGGCAACGGGGTGGATCTTGAGCGTTTCACTCCTCGCGAGCCGGACGAGGACGTTCGGACAAGGGTTGGACTCACTCCAGAGCATCGCGTGATCGGGTTCGTCGGTCGGATGGTGAGGGAGAAGGGGATCTACGAGCTGCTCGACGCGATGGAACAGGTAGCCCGGCGGATGCCCGAGGCGCGTTTGCTGCTTGTCGGTGCGCGGCTGAACAGCGATCGGGATCGGCGAACAAGCCGGACGCTCGAGGAGGAAGTCGTCCGGAGAGGCCTTGAGGAAACGGTGCTGGAAGCCGGCTTCCAGCCCGACGTTGTCCCGTTCTTCTCTCTGATGGATTTGTACGTCCTGCCGTCGTACCGAGAGGGGATGCCGAGAACGGTTATTGAGGCGATGGCTTCGGGGAAACCGGTCATTGTCACGGACATCCGCGGCTGCCGCGAGGAGGTCCTGGACGGCGTCACCGGGTATCTTGTGCCTGTTCGGGACGGCGGTGCGCTGGCGAGCGCGATCGAGATGCTCCTGTCCGAGCCCGAGCGGATGCGCAGGATGGGGGCCGCGGGGCGCCGGCGCGCGGAAGAGCTATTCGCGGAGTCCGACGTGCTCGATCGACAGATGGGGGTCTACCGCATCATCGGGCAGTAGGATGGGGACGAGCGGTCCCACGCAGAAGGGGGCGATGGCCATGCATACGGTAAGGCGGTCCTTCGAGAGCGCGATCCGGGGCACACCGGAGTCGAGGACACCTTCACCAACGTACATCGGGCACAGCCTCTCGACCGAACGACTCGGCGCTCGAGCCGTGGAGTCCGAAGCGAGGAGCATCGCCTCCCAGCGAAGACGGTCATGGTCCGATGGCTCCAGTAGGCTTGACCCGGGGCGTGCCTTGTGTCGCTGTGGCAGTTTCGAAGAACCGGACCGTGGCTTCATGCAGTTGATCAACGGAGCTGTCCCGGACACGTTCTCCGACGGCCTGGCCCGTGGAAGATCCTCAATGGCGTCCGTGCCCATGGAAAGGAAGGTCGCGGGACCGGCCGATCGACATGGTCGGGGACATGTCGGTGATTGCGCCATGCGGGGATTTGGCGCCGCGATCAGGGAGTCTCTGATGGACGGCTGCTGGAAACAGGTGAGGAAGCGAGCTGTGGAGTCTGGCAACACACACGCACTCGTCATCCCGGGCGGCGCAGTCCCTTCCAATACCAAGAAGGCTCGGCAAGGATGACTAGCGGTTCAGCGAGGAGACGACGCAGCTTGACATCTCTTGTTGGCCTGGCGTTCAAGCGCGGGATGGATGTCACTCTTTCCGTGCTGGTTCTCGTGGTTGCTGCGCCGGTGTGCGTTCTGATTGCCCTCGTCATCCGCCTGGGGACACCTGGCCCTGTGATCTTCCATCAGGAGCGCGCGGGCAAGGGGGGCAAGGTCTTCAAACTGCTCAAGTTTCGAACGATGGTCGACAGAGCTCCAGATGGCTTCGTGACGGCAAACGACCCGCGCATCACCCGATTCGGGCGGATTCTGCGAATGACCTCCATGGACGAGATTCCGCAGTTGTGGAACGTAATCAAGGGCAACATGAGCTTGGTTGGTCCTCGCCCGGATCGGGTGTTCCGCGCGGAGTCATATGGGGACCGGACCCGAAAGCGGCTCTCCGTTCGTCCAGGAATCATGGGATGGGCGCAGCTACACAACGGGCGCTCGATGACCTGGCCGGAGCGCTATGAGTACGATCTTGAATACGTGGAGTCCTGGTCCTTGCGAGGAGATTTACGCATTATATGGCGATCCGTCATAGGGGGGAAGATGATCCAGAGGGAGGGGGAGTCGAGGGATGGCATTGGCTAGAGTCTTGATCTACGGTATCGGACAGACGGGGAACATGGTCGCGTCGATTCTGGAACTGCAAGATGACGTTGAGATTGTGGGGTTTGTCGATGATGACGAATCCGCTTGGGAAGATACGCTTCGTGGGTACAAGATCCTCGGTGGGCGGGATGTTGTCCGGCGAGGTGAGGGTTTCGACGCAGTGGCCGTCGCGGTCGGTCAAGTGGAGCCGCGTCGGAAGCTGGCCGAGTGGATTCGCGATCAGTCGATCCCGCAGCAGCGGGCAATCCACCCGTCCGCTTTGATTCCGCGGGATTCAAAGATCGGAGAAGGAACGATTGTCGGTGCCGGCACGACGATGTATGTCAACCCCATCGTCGGCCGCAATGTGTTTATCGGCCCACACATTGTTGTCAGTCACGACTCCGTTGTCGGCGACTACGCACTGCTCTCGGTCGGATCGGTTATCGGGGCGCGTGTCGATGTCGCAGCGGGAGCGTTCATCGGTGCGGGGGCGACGGTCATGCCGCCTGGGTGGGGTGTCGATGCGCGACTGAAGGTAGGAGAGGATGCCATTGTCGGTGTTGGGGCCGTGGTGATTCGCGACGTAGAGCCTCGAGCGATCGTCGCTGGCGTTCCCGCCAAGCTGCTTCGATATCGAGAGGAGACCTAGTTGGTTCGTACTGTACAATCCCGATCTGGCGCTCCGCTGCAGGGCATTCGAGTTCTTGACCTGACGCGTGTTCTCAGCGGTCCCTATTGCACCATGATGCTGGCTGATCAGGGGGCCGAAGTGGTCAAGGTAGAGATCCCTGGTCGGGGGGACGACGGCCGCCACGTCGGTCCGCCGTTCAAAGGAAGCGAGAGCGCGTTCTTCATCAGTGTCAACCGTAACAAGAAGAGCCTGACGCTGAACCTGAAGAGCGACTGCGGTGTCGAGGTTCTCAAACGGCTTGCGTCGAAGGCCGACGTCCTGGTCGAGAACTACCGCCCCGGCGTCGCGCAGCGGCTGGGCATCGACTACGAAAGGGTCAAGGATGTCAATCCGGCCATCGTGTACTGTTCCATCTCCGGGTTCGGGCAGACGGGGCCGTATCGCGAACGGGCCGGCTACAACTTCACGGTGCAGGCGTTAAGCGGCGTGATGACCGTATCAGGAATGCCGGGGACGCCGCCGCACCCCGTCGGGATTTCGTTGGGGGATATCCCAGCGGGAATGTTTGCGGCGTTTGCGATTTCCACGGCTCTGCTCGAGCGGATGAGAACCGGCCACGGGCAGTACATCGACATCGGCATGCTCGATGCACTCGTCGCGATGATGGAGTACCCGCTGGCACGCTTCGGCATGACTGGAGTGTGCCCGCCCGCTATCGGGCAGTACAACCCTTCGATCACCCCATTCGGCGTGCTGGAGACAGCTGATAGATCGATTGTCCTCGCAGCGGGGAACGACAAGCTCTGGGGCCTCCTATGTGAAGTGCTCGAGAGGCCTGATCTACTGGAGAATCCGGAGTACGAAACGAACCCGCTCCGAACGAGGAATCGGGCATCACTCTACGCCGAACTGACGAAGACGCTGAAGACAAGGCCTGCCAACGAATGGCTGGATGCGCTTGTCGAAGCGGGCGTTCCGGCGGCGTGTGTCAGCGATGTGTCCGATGTCTTCTCGGACCCACAGGTCCGCGCGCGCGGGATGGTGCAGCGAGTTGTGCAACCACAAGCGGGCGAGGTGGCTGTTGCTGGCTGTCCGGTTCGGATTGGGGAGTCATCCGATCGAGCCTTCCGTCCCGCGCCTCAGCTTGGTGAACACACTCAACAGGTTCTTCGCAGCTGGTTGGACATGACTGACAGTGAGATTGACGGATTGAGGGCCGGAGAAGTCCTCTGACAGAGGGGATCGCATCGCAGGGAGGTGGAGGCGTCGTGGAGATTCCGCTGGCCGAAGCGGATATCGGTCCGAGCGACATCGAGGCGGTGATGCGAACGGTTACCGGCCGACGGCTCGCGCTGGGTCCGCAGCTGGACGCGTTCGAGAGCGCCATGGCCGGGTATGTCGGCATTCGCCATGCGGTCGCCGTCAACAGCGGGACGAGCGCGTTGCATCTGATCCTCGAGTCACTTGGCATCGGCGAGGGCGATGAGGTGATCACCACCCCGTTCTCGTTCATCGCGTCATCGAACTGCATCTTCTTCGTCCGCGCGCGGCCGGTATTCGTCGACATCGACCCCGACACGTTGTGCATCGATCCCGAGCAGGTCGACGTGGCGGTCACGCCGCGGACGAAGGCAATCTTGGCGGTGGATGTGTTCGGCCGACCGGCCGATTGGCCGGCGCTCGAGCGGATCGCCGAGCGGCACGGTCTGGTTCTGATCGAGGATTCGGCGGAAGCGCTCGGTTCGGAGCTGGGCGGGCGTCGGTGTGGCTCATTCGGGCGGGCCGGGATCTTCGGCTTCTACCCGAACAAGCAGATCACCACCGGCGAGGGCGGGGTGGTCGTGACCGATGACGCGCAGATCGCGCGGTTCTGCCGTAGCGCGGCCAACCAGGGGCGCGGCGAAGGGAGCGAATGGCTGCAGCACATTCGGCTTGGCTACAACTTTCGCATGGACGAGATGTCGGCCGCCCTGGGGGTTGCCCAGATGGAACGGGTCGAAGAGATCGTGGCCGCGCGGGCTCGGATCGCCGCGCAGTACTCGGACGGGCTCCGCAGCATCGAAGGGATCGTGCCGCCGGCGGAGCCGAGGGAAGACATGCGTGTTAGCTGGTTCGTCTACGTTGCTCGGTTGACCGACGACTACTCGCAGGCGGACCGCGACGCGGTCCTTCGGGGATTGTCGGACCGGGGCATCGGCTGTCGCAACTACTTCGCCCCGATCCACCTACAGCCGTTCTACCGGGACCGTCTCGGTACGGGGGAAGGGGACTACCCGGTGACGGAGGCGGTTGGGGCGCGGACGATTGCCCTGCCGTTCTTCAATCGGCTTCGAGAGGACGAGATCGATTGCGTGATCGAGGCGGTGAACCAGGAGATGGGGCGGCTCCGATGAGGCGCCGCTTGACCGACGCGTGGCCGTTGATTCGCCTCTGGGCGCAACGGGGCCTGTTCGTGCTCGCTGACGTGCTCGCTGTCGCCGGGTCGGCGTACCTGGCGTACTCGCTGCGGTTCGATGGGGTCGTCCCGGCGGCGTACCTCACGGGAATGGTGTACGGCATTCCGCTGGCCGTCTGTGTGAAGATCCCCGTCTTCGCGGTGCTCCGGATGTACCGCTTCAGCTGGCGGCACGTGGGAATCCGGGAGTTGGCCACGACCGTAGTCGCCTGCAGCATCGGCTCGGCGGTGCTGGCTGCTGCGTTCTTCGGCCTGCGGGAGACGGGCGGGATCTCGGCGATGCCACGTTCGGTGCTAGCGATCGACTGGGCGCTGTGTCTGCTCGGGATCGGTGGGGTTCGCTTGGCCGGGCGGCTGTCGATGCTCGTTCGCACAGGGCGCCGCTACGAGGGCGAGGCCGGGTTGAGGCGAGCCGTAATCATCGGGGCGGGCGATGCGGGCATGGTCCTGGCGCGCAGCCTCCGCGAGGATGCGGCGAGCCGGTACGTGCCGGTGGGCTTCCTCGACGATGATCGCGCAAAGTGGGGACTGATCATCCACGGAGTCCGCGTCCTCGGCGGCCGACAGCGGCTGTGGAGGGTCGTCGACTCGTTGCACGTGGATTCGGTGCTGATCGCTGTTCCCTCCTCTGGCGGTTCGTTTGTTACCGACACCGTGACGCGGGCACGCGAGGCAGGCGTTCAGGATATCCGGATCCTTCCGCCGTTGAGCCAGCTGTACAGCGCGCAGGTCCACGCCGCCGAACTCCGGGAGGTGACCCCGGAGGACGTGCTTCGGCGAGAGCCGGTTCGGATCGATACGACGGCGATCGAGCAGCTTGTGCGGGGGCGCTCGATCCTGGTCACCGGCGCCGCCGGGTCGATCGGATCGGAACTGTGCCGGCAGGTGCTTCGGTTCGGGGCGGGGGATCTGACCTGCCTCGACAACGATGAGACCGGGATGTTCTACCTGGAACGCGATCTGAAAGGGCGCTTCCCGAATGGCAGCATCTCCTACCGCGTCGGAGACGTTCGCGACCGCAGTCGTGTTCGGCATGTGATCGAACACGCTCGTCCCGAGACGGTGTTCCATGCGGCCGCGTACAAACACGTGCCGTTGATGGAGCAATCCGCGGCGGAAGCCGTCAAGACGAACGTCTTCGGCACTCGCTGCGTGATCGAAGAGGCGTGCGCGTGGGGAACGGAGTCGTTCGTGTTGATCTCGACCGACAAGGCCGTCAACCCATGCTCGATTATGGGAGCTACCAAGCGGGTCGCCGAACGGATCACGCACTCGAACAACGGGCGCTTCAAGACCCGATGCATGGCGGTTCGGTTCGGCAACGTGCTCGGCAGCCGGGGGAGCGTGCTGCCGATCTTCGAAGAGCAGATTCGAGCCGGCGGGCCGGTCACGATCACCGATCCCAGGATGCAGCGGTACTTCATGGTTACCTCGGAGGCGGTGCTCCTCGTCCTGCAGGCCGCCGCGATGGGAGCAGGCGGCGAGGTGTTCGTGCTTGACATGGGAGAGCCCTTGTCGATTCTCGAGTTGGCGAGGGATCTGATTCGCTCCCACGGGCTGGAGCCGGACGAGGACGTCCCGATCGTCTTCACAGGAATGCGGCCCGGAGAGCGGCTGTTCGAGGAGCTGCTGACCGCTGAAGAGGGGACCGATGCGACGACGCACGAGAAGGTCTTCGTCGCCCGGCTCGGGTCGCCTTGGGAGAGCGGGAAGCTGGACGAACGGTTGGAGCGGCTTCTCGTGGCTGCGGAGCGGGGCGATCGCGAAGAGGTCGTGGCGCACCTCCGCGAGTTGGTCCCGTCCTACAGCCCGTGCACTGTCCGCGATCAGAATGGTCTCTAGCCAGCTCGATGAGGCGTCGCGGTGTCTCGGGCCGGGAGAGGCCCACGTCTGGCGATTTGTGCCCGATCCGATGCGAGAGGGTGCCCGTGAGGCCGTCCGCTACATCCTCTCCTCCTACACCGATCTTCCGCCCGCGCGGATCGAGTTCCGATCGTCTCGCCGCGGTCGACGACCGGTGCTCGCACACGGAATCTGTCCCGAGCTTTCGTTCAACCTGACTCATTCGGGTCGGGAGGCGTTGCTGGCCGTGACGCGGGGCAGGAGGGTCGGGGTCGACATCGAACGGACGCGGCCGCTGCTTCGCCTCGATCGCCTGATCCGTCGCTTCTTCTCGGACCATGAGGCCGAGGGGCTCCTGCGCCTCGGGCCGGAGGAGCGAGAGGCGGCGTTCTTCCGGACGTGGGTCCGGAAGGAGGCGTATCTGAAGGCGGTCGGTGGGGGTGTCCCAGTCGGCTTGAGCCGGTTCTCCGTGTCGGTCGTACCGGACGAGCCCCCGACGATCCTCGACACGGAGCTAGAGGCAGACGGCGCGTCGGTCTTCTCCCTGTACGATCTCGACGTCCCCGAGGGGCACACCGGAGCCCTGGCTGTTGAGGGAACGGATCATCTGATTCGGTATTTCGACGGCGCGTGCATAACGGGAGCGCAGCAAAGGAGGTCGGGATGAGCAACGGCAAATGGATCGCCGCTTGCGGATTGGACTGCGAAACGTGCGAGATCCGACGCCTGCCGTTCGACGAGAAGGCCGCCGAGGCGTGCCTCGCCTGGTATCGGGAGATGGGCTGGCTCACCGAAGAGGAAGGCCTCGAGGAGGCGCTCGCCCGCAACATGACCTGCAACGGCTGCCGCGGCGATCGGACGGCCCATTGGTCGGTGAGCGACGAGGAGATCTGCTGGATCCTCGAGTGCTGTGTGGATCGGCGAGGGCACGAGAACTGCTCTCAGTGCCGCGAGTTCCCGTGCGACCGGCTGGTCGAATGGTCGAAGGGGAACGACGGATACGGCAAGGCGCTCGCCCGCCTCAAGGAGATGGCCGGCTCGTAGCGGCTATCCGGGCGCCCTGCGCTTCTCCTCGTACATCGCGCGATCCGCCCGGTTGAGAACGCGTTCGATCGATTCCTCGACCCCCGGGTCCCAGTGCGCCGTTCCGATCGACAGGGTCACCGGAAACTCCGCCAGGAAGCTCATCTGTCCCCGCCGCGATATCTCCTTCTGGATGCGTGCTTTGACGATCTCCGTCTCTCCGTCCGTCTCGACGAGCAGGACGAGGAACTCGTCCCCGCCGTAGCGCACGACGACATCGGAGTCGCGGACGGACTGGCGGAGCGCCTCCGCCACTTGGCAGAGGATCCGGTCCCCCATCTCGTGACCGTAGGTGTCGTTGACCTCCTTGAATCGGTTGACGTCGATCATCAGGATCCCGATCGGGTGCTCGTAACGGCGCGCTCGGCTGATCTCGTTGTCGAGGATCTCCGCCAGGGCGTGGCGGTTGAACACGCCGGTCAGCGGATCGTGGCGCGCCATGTACGAGAGATCCTTCTCGTACTCCTTCTGCTCGGTGATGTCCTGCAAGCTCCCCTCGTACCATCGGATTTGCCCCCGCTCGTCGAAGACGACGCGGCACGTGTCGCGGACCCAGATCGTCGTCCCGTCCTGACGCCGGAGCTCGGTCTCGAATCCCTGGACGACGTTCGCATGAGCGAGGAGCGCCCGCTCCTTCTCGCGGTCGTCCGGGTTCGCGTAGATCTGCGAGGCCTTCGTGCCGAGGAGCGCTTCCTTGTCGGGGTACCCGAGCATCTCGACCAGGGTCCGATTGGCGTCGAGGATCAGCCCGTCGGGGGTGGTGATGTACAGCCCGATCGGAACCCCTTCAAACAGCGAACGATAACGAAGTTCGCGCTCTTCCTGAGACCGCTTCGATTCCCCGGTGTCCTGTCTGTTGCGCCGTTTCCTGTCCCAACGCGTTTTCTCGAGCGGCATTTGGACTGACAGACTACACGATTCCTCCGAGAGCGCCAAGCGGGGCGGCCGAAGCGCTTCGCCGGACTTGAAGAGGATAATCATATCATTATAATGATATGTTGTAGGCCAACTGGAACACGCCGCACCCCGAGGAGGGGTCCAATGCCGCGGGATGCCGAGATCAGAGATCGCCCGAACCTTGAGGTCTCGTTTGTCGACTCGTTCGCGCACGTCATGACGGCGACCTTGGGCATCGTCGCCTCGGCGCCGACGTACGAGGGACTCGACCAGTGGGTGTACGTCACGTTCGCCGCCCTGCCCGACGATCTGCGCAAGGACGTTCAGGCGGTCTTCGACCCGGTCGGTTTGGCGCTGATCTTCCGACAGTTGACGGCCGAGGAGCCCGACATCCGGGACTTCACGTCGTTCATCGGCTGGCTGAGCGTCCTCGACGACACGGCCGTCCGGGACACGGTCTCGTTCATCTTCCGCGGTCTGGCGCGGAAGGCGGCGGCGAAGGGCGGGAAGGGACAGATCGTTGTCCCCTCGGTCGACGACGAGGTGGGCGTCCGCGACTTCCTCAAGGCGACCGGCTGCGAGTGGACCGAGCTCGCCCACAAGGACAAGGACTACTTCGAGCAGCTTGTGCGGCTGCTGACGAACCCCGAACAGCTGAAGTCGCGGCTCGTCTTCACCGTGACCCGCTTCTGGGAGAAGGTGTACCAGAAGGAGTACGAGGAGACCCGGGGTCTGATCAGCAGGAGCGTCGCGTATCACCGGCAGATCCGATATCCCGAGGTCCTCGGCGAGGTCTACCTTGCGGTGACCGGGAAGGCGCTCTCCTCGGTGGCCGAGCGGGCCTACACCGCCGCGGGGCTCGAGCGGCTGATCTTCGTCCCCAGCTGCCACACCGGGCCGTACGTGCGGTTCGTCGCCCTCGATGAAGAAGGAAAGTCGCTGCTTTTGATCTTCAACGCCCGCCCTCAATCGGGAGGGGAAGATCACCCGCTGGCGTCGATCCGGTCGATCTTCCCGCCGCTGAAGGCGCTCGCCGACGAGACGAGGCTCGAGATCCTCGGCATCCTCGCCGACGGGGAGCTGTACGCGCAGCAGATCGTCGATCGCCTGGAGATCAGCCAGCCGGCGGTGTCGCGCCACCTGAGGCTGATGGTCGCCGGGGGGATCCTGACGGAGCGGAAAGAGACGGGGATGAAGTTTTACGGAATCCGGACGGACACGTTGACGGAGCTGGCGAAGCGGATTGCGGCCTTTACTGCATGGGGGAGCGACTAGACCCGACCCGATTGCGCCTTCAATCGGCCGGCGATCGCTCCCCCCACCTCCTCCCTCTCGGTAATCAAGACCAAGGTCGGAGGCCTTTATCGATCATACCGTACCGAGTGGACCCGGCGCGATCGGCCGCCTTCGACAGCGCGGCGGTGCTTCTCCGTTCCGCACTCCGAAGTACGGTACGCCCTGTCCTTTCCGCCGACGCGGCGGCGGTGGCCGCGACTTGGGCCGCTGGATCGCGAGAGTCAAGACACGAAAGGAGAGACGCGTTGACTGAGAACCGAACGATACCGCTGACGCCGGAGCTCGTGGAGGCGATCCGGGAGGTCGCGATCCGGCTGGAACACGACGGCCGCTCGGCGGAGGCCGTCCGCCTGCTGAAGCGGCTGCTCGAGGTCGGGAATTCTCACCTCCTCCCGGTCGAGAAGGCGCGCCTGTGGGCGGCGCTCGGCGGAATGGTCTGGAAGCAGGGAAGCGTGGCGAAGGCACGCGTCCTCGCCGCGGACGCCGTCAAGCTCGCGACGAAGTGCGATTCGCCCGAGGCGCTCGCGGAGGCGTTGTTCTCGCTCGGAGAGGTGGCCTACATCGAGGCCGCCTACATGGGGCGGGGCGAGCTCGGGGACGCGATGGCGCACCACCAACGAGCGCTCGAGATCCGTCGTGAGGCGGGAGATCGGCGCGGCGAGTCGCTCTCGCTATCGCGTATCGGGGTAATCCACGAGCGGATGGACGAGCACGACGAAGCCCAGGCCTGCTACGAGGAAGCGTTGAGGATCGCCGGGGAGCTCGACTTCCCCGAAGGGATGAGCCGTCCGTTCGTCCACATCGGCGCGGCGAAGGAGCGGGCCGGCGACCTGAGCGGCGCGCTCGCCGACTACCGTCGAAGCGTCGCCGCAGTCCGAAGGGCCCACGACGTCCACGCCTTGACGTTCGATTTGTGCAACGTCGCGTCGGCCGCCTTCCGCCTCGACGACGAGTTGGAGCCCGCGCTCGAGCTGCTTCGCGAGGCGCTCGAATTGGCGGAGGGGATGGAGTTCAAGCTGGCGGAGCTTCGCGTTCACCAAGTGACCGGCGAGGTCTGTGCGTCCGCCGGCCGGCCGGAAGACGCCCGGCGCGAATACGAGGCGGCCATGAACATAGGGGACGCTGTAGGGCTCACGCGTTTCGCCGCGTTCGTCCGCGAGCGGCTCGACGCGCTCGACTAGCGCGCAGCCACCAATCGCCCATCGAGAGAGGATCCGGAAAGCCGCAATGAAGAGCATATGTCGCTTGCACGGTATAGGCGGCCGTGAAACGGTCCCGGCGGAGGCGATGAGATGAAGGCCGCGCTGCGGAATCCCGACGGGGAAGGGCTCGGCCGATTCGTCTTCATCTGGTCCGGCCAATTCCTCTCCCAGGTCGGGACGCTGATGACGTCGCTCGCTCTGATCTTCTGGGCCTACGATCTGACCGGGCGGGCGACCGAGCTGGCGCTGATGGCCTTCTTCGCCCTCGGGCCCCGCGTCCTGTTCGGACCGCTCGCCGGGGCGCTGATCGACCGCTGGAGGCGTAAGACGGTGCTGCTCCTCTGCGACACGCTGGCCGGCCTGGTCTCCGCGCTGATCCTGGTGCTGCTCGTCTCGGGGGACCTGAGGATTTGGCACCTGTACATGCTGACGTTCACCACCGGGCTGTTCTCCGTCTTCCAGGAGCCGGCCTTCCTCGCCTCGGCGACGATGATGGTTCCGAGCCGCCACTACGGCCGGACCGGCGGGCTGACGTCGCTGCTGACCCACGCGTCCGCCATTCTCGCCCCCGCGTTCGCCGGCGTTCTCCTTCCGCTGATCGGGCTCAAAGGAATCCTCATCGTCGACATTGGGACGTTCCTGTTCGCGGTGTCCACGCTCGCGTTCGTGTCGATTCCCGATCCGGAGAGGGCGGAAGCATCGGTGGATCGACCCGCCTCCCAGCTCTTCCGGGACATCGGGGAGGGCTTTCGCTTCTTACTGGATCATCGAAGCTTTCTGTACGTCTTGTTGATCTTCACGTTCTCGAATTTCTTCGGGGGCGCGTATGCGACGCTGTATCGCCCCATGATCCTTGCGAGAACGGGCGGGAATGAGACGGCCGTGGTGCTGATCCAGCTTTTGATCGGAATCGGAGGGACCGCCGGCGCCCTGCTGGTGAGCTTCTTCGGCAGTCCCAAGCGGAAGATGTTTGCCGTCATGGTCGGGTATGCAATCGGCCAGCTTTTCCGGGCTCTCTTCGGAATTAACCTCGGTCTTCCGTTCATCGCTGCGTTTGGACTGCTCACGACCTTCTTTTACGCCTACGCGGGAAGCTGCAGCAACGCGCTCTGGCAATCCAAGATACCGCCAGCGATGCAGGGGCGCGTGTTGGCGACGCGGCTCGCGCTGGCAGGCGCCGTCTCGCTGATCACTCGGCTCATCGCTGGGCCGTTGTCGGATTTCGTCTTCGAACCGGCGATGCGGGCAGGGGGAAGCATCGCACGGACGTTCGGCTGGCTGGTCGGGACCGGCCCCGGTGCCGGCATGGGGCTCTACGTCGTGCTGAGCTGTGCCGTCGGCGTGGGCGTGCTGCTGTGGGGGTTCTCCAGGAGTTCCATTCGGCATCTGGACGTTCTCGTTCCGGACCACGACGCGCTGCCAGCTACTGGGAGGTGAGGGATGGAATACCGAAAGCTAGGACGAAGCGGCATCGAAGTGAGCGCCCTCGGCATGGGCTGCTGGGCGATCGGTGGCGAATGGTGGTACATCGAGGAGGGACAGGAGCCGAGCGCTTGCGGCTGGGGCGGCGTCGACGACGCGGAGTCGATCCGCGCGATTCACGCCGCACTCGACGTGGGCGTGACGCTGTTCGACACCGCCGACGTCTACGGTTGTGGCCACAGCGAACGGATCCTCGGGAAGGCCCTCTCGGGGCGTAGGAACGATGTGATCCTCGCGACCAAGTTCGGAAAGCAGTTCGATGAGGAGAAGAAGCACTTCTTCGGGCACGAGACGAGTCCCGAGTTGATCCGGTCGGCCTGCGAGGCGTCGCTTCGGCGGCTGGGGACCGACGTCATCGATCTGTATCAGTTCCACTGGGCCGACTGTGACATCGAGAAGGCCGGAGAGGTCCGAGACGTTCTCGAGGATCTCGTGGCCGAAGGGAAGATCCGGTACTACGGTTGGAGCACCAACGACGTGGATCGAATCCGCGTCTTCGCCGAGGGCGAGCATTTCACCGCCGTGCAAAGCTTCCTCTCCGTCGTCTACGATGACCCGGCGATCCATGAGATCTGTGACGAGCTCGACCTCGGCAACCTGAACAAGCAACCGCTGGCGATGGGGATTCTCACCGGGAAGTTCGACGAGAGCACCACGTTCCCCTCGAACGACATCCGCTCCGACTGGAGCAAGAACCCCGAAGCGTTCAAGCGACGACTCCGTCAGCTCGACGCCCTTCGGAACGTCCTGACGAGCGGAGGCCGAACACTGGCCCAAGGGGCCCTTGCCTGGATCTGGGCGAGGCACGGCCGCGCCATCCCGATCCCGGGCTTCAAGAACGAGAAGCAGATCCGCGAGAACGCGGGGGCGATGAAGTTCGGGCCCCTGACGGCCGGCCAGATGGCTGAAACGCAAGAGATCCTGAACCGAATGAAGGAGGAAGAGGCATGAAGCGACGACTCGGAAGAGCCAACAACCCGATCGAAGTGAGTGCTCTCGGGATGGGCTGCTGGGCGATCGGAGGCCCCTGGAGCATCCTGCGTGACGAGGGGCCGACGCCGGCGGGGTGGGGTGACGTCGACGACGCGGAGTCGATTCGAGCGGTCCAGGCGGCGCTCGACGCCGGAATCACGTTCTTCGACACGGCGGCGAACTACGGCTGCGGCCACAGCGAGCGAATCCTCGGGAAAGCGCTCGGAGACCGACGCAAGGACGTGGTCATCGCGACGAAGTTTGGTCACGTCATCGACGAGGAGACGAGGATCATGCGCGGCGACGACGACGCGATCGTCGCCAACCTCCGTCGGGACTGCGAGAACAGCCTCCGGCGGCTGAACACCGACGTCATCGACCTCTACCAGCTCCACGCCGCCAATCTCGATCCGGGGAAGGCGGTGCCGGTTCGCGAACTTCTCGAGGAACTCGTCGTGGAGGGGAAAATCCGTGCCTACGGCTGGAGCACCGATCACGTCGATCGTGCGGAGGTGTTCGTCGAAGGCGAGTCCTGCGCCTCGATCCAGTTTTCGCTCAATCTTTTTAACGACAACTCGGAGATCGTCTCCCTCTGCGAGGCGAACGACCTCGCCTGCGTCAACAAGAAGCCGTTAGCGAGCGGAATCCTGACGGGCAAGTTCACCGTCGACTCGACCTTCCCGGAGAACGACATGCGCCGTGCCATTGACTTCAAGGATCCGCAGTGGGCCGGAACGTTAAAGATGGTTGACGGACTCCGCGACGCCCTGACGAGCGGCGGCCGAACGCTTGCGCAGGGAGCGCTCGCCTGGATCTGGGCCCGCTCCGACCGAACGATCCCGATCCCGGGCGCCCGCAGCGAGAAGCAGGTTCGGGAAAACGCTGGAGCGATGGCGCACGGTCCGCTCACGTCGGCCGAGTTCGAGGAGGCGAACCGCATCGTCGCCGAGATCCGCGAGGAGCTGGCGGGCGAGGCCGACTGAGGCGAGTCGGAAGGAGATTCCGACCGTGACGATCCCGAGAGAGACCTGGACCGAGCTGCAGCGGGCGGAGACGCTCCTGTTCCACGCCGCCGCCGTCCGTCATCCGAGGGCGTTCCGCGCGCTCTTCGACGGCTTCGAGGTCGAGGGAGCGGCGCGGAACCTGCTCATCCGGGCCGGAAGCGGCTTCCCGGCGAACGCGCTCCGACCGGAGGATTACCTCGGCCGGTATCCGTTCTCGAGCGTCGGCGCGATTCGGGCCGTGTTCGAGGAGCTCGTCGAGTCCGGCGCCGCCGAAGTCGCGGGCGACGCGTTCGCCCTCACAGAACGCGGCGTTCGGCTCGTCGGAACGTGGATGAACCGGGTCGCGGCGATGGTGACCGACCTCGACTTGGGCGACGTGACCTCCTCGGATGTGGACCAACTCCTCGCGTTCGACCGGCAGATCGTTGCGTCCCTGCAGACAAGCGACCGCACGCACGGGTCACCCATCCTGTCGAGCCGTCTTCAAGGGGTCCGTCCAGATTACGCCGTTCCGTCGCTCTGGCACCACTGGCAACGGGTCTGGACGATCCTCGCCGCGAGCGAGGACGAGGAGGAGCACGTCCGGAGGCACCGAGGTGTCGATCCGATGGTGTGGTTCGTCCGGCGGCAGTTGTGGTTCATCCATCGTCGCCCGTGGCGCGCACGAGCACGGACGCTGGAGGGGCTGGTCGCCAGGGCGGCGGGATACGCACCCGTAGAAGACGCTGAGAGGATTATCGCAGCGGCCCTCGCACGGTTAATGGAGCGTGGCGAGGCGCTGGAGTCCTCGGACGGGCTCCGACTCACTGCGATCGGGCTAGCGGTCTGCGATGAAGACGAACTCGAGGTCGACAGGAACCTGTTGGCGCGATGGCCGGCGTGGAACGAGCGAGAGATCGAACGGCTTCGAGGGATCGTAGGCCGGCTGAACCGACGTCTCCTGGAGTTTATCCGACCTGAACGAGGAGGCACGGACGAGTGAACAAACGAATCCTCGGGCGCAGCGGCATCGAAGTGAGCCCGATGGGGCCCGGCTCGATCTGGGCCCAGTCGGAGCGGACGGTCCCGATTCCGGGGTTCAAGACCGTGGCGCAGGTGACGGAGAACGCCGAAGCGATGGAGTACGGCTCCCTGAGCCCGGAGCAGGTCGAGGAGATCGAGCGGCTCCTGTCGCCGGAGGAGGGCGATGCCTGAGCAACGTGCGATCAGAATCGAGCGACCCGTCGCCGCGGTGTGGAGCGGAACCTAGCGAGGAGACGCGATCCGGGTGAAGATTACGGGAAGCTTTTGTGCGTCGCCGGGCTCGACGGGCCGACGGCGCGCCGCATGGTTCTTGGTGGACGGCGGACGGTTCGGGAAGGCTTGAAGAAGGACCACGGAGGTGGACTGAATGGCCAACGGGTACTGCGGAAAGGTTCTGTACGTCGATCTGACGGCGGGGACGACCGAGGTGGAAGAGCCGACCGAGGACCACTACCGGATGTACCTCGGCGGTTGGGGGTTCATCGCACACGAGCTGCTGAAGCGGACTCCGAAGGGCGTCGATCCGTTCGCGCCGGAGAACCCGCTGATCTTCGCGACCGGCGTCGCGTCCGGGACGCCGATTCCCGGAAGCGGGCGTCACGCCGTCGGCGCCAAGTCGCCGTTGACCGGAGCGTTCGGCGAGGCCGACGTCGGGGGGTTCTGGTCCGCCGAGCTGAAGCGGGCCGGTTTCGATGCGATCGTCGTCACCGGAGCGTCGGAGTCGCCCGTGTACCTGTGGATCCACGACGGCGAGGTCGAGATCCGCGACGCCGGGGACCTCTGGGGGAAGGAGACGGCCGAGGTCCAGGCGGCGATTCGGGCGGAGCACGGCGACGACAAGATCCGCGTCATCCAGTGCGGGATCGCCGGCGAGAACCTCGTCCGATTCGCCTGCGTCATCAGCGACGTCAACCGGGCCGCCGGGCGGACCGGCCTCGGCGCGGTGATGGGATCGAAGAAGATCCGCGCCGTCGCGGTACGCGGGACCGGGGTGGTCGAGGTCGCCGACTCCGACGGCGTCAAGGAAACCGTCGACTACGTCGTCGGCCTTCGCGAGCGGTGGGCCGGCTTCCACGAGCACGGGACCGGCGGCGGGATCGTCCAGATGGACGAGGTCGGCCGGCTGCCGACGCGCAACTTCCGGGAGGGGAAGTTCGAGGGGGCGGAGAAGATCGCCGGGACGACGATGACCGAGCGGTTCCTCATCGATACCGACACCTGCCACGCCTGCCCGATCGCGTGCAAGCGGGTCACCAAGGTAGACGGCGAGTACCAGGTCGATCCGGCCTACGGCGGGCCGGAGTACGAGAGCCTCGCGGCGCTCGGATCGATCTGCGGCGTCGACAATCTCGAGGCGGTCATCTACGCCAACCAGCTGTGCAACGCCTACGGGCTCGACACGATCTCGACCGGGGTGACGATCGGCTGGGCGATGGAGTGCTTCGAGCGCGGGCTGCTGACGATCGAGGAGACCGGCGGGCTGGAGCCGCGCTTCGGCGACCATCAGGCGATGACCCGGCTCGTCGAGCGGATCGCGCGGCGCGAAGGGCTCGGCGATCTCTTGGCGGAGGGTACGCTCCGCGCGGCGACGAAGATCGGCCGGGACAGCGAGCGCTTCGCCGTCCAGGCGAAGGGTCAGGAGTTCCCGATGCACGATCCCCGGTGGCAGTTCGGGCTCGGGGTCGGGTACGCCACGTCGCCGACCGGTGCGGACCACATGCACAACTTCCACGATTCCAGTCTGGTTTCGGAGGCCGGCGTCGCTCGGATGAAGTCCTTCGGCGTGTTCACCGAGCCGTTGGAGCGAACGACGTTGCCCCCGGTGAAGCCGGTCCTTGCGGCGACGGTGATCCGAGCGCAAGTGATGAACAACTGCGTCGGCGTCTGCATGTTCCTGCCGTATCGGCTGTCGCACTTCCGCCAGATCGTCAACGCGGTCACCGGTTGGGACGTGACCGACCTCGAACTGCTTCGAGTCGGCGAACGTGCCCTGGCGTTGGCGCGGCTGTACAACGCGCGCGAGGGGCTCACCCCCGCGGACGACACCCATCACTCCCGGTTTACCGAGCCGCTGATGTTGGCCGGAGAGGAGGGCGCGTCGATCCCGGAGGCGCAGATGCGTGAGGCGATCGACCTCTACTACGAGCTGCAGGGGTGGGATCGACAGACCGGGGCACCGACGCGCGCCAAGCTGCTCGAGCTCAGCCTCGATTGGGCCGTCGACGTGCTCGACGAGATCAAGACCGACTGACGGAAGGAGGGAGCTACGATGCCGAGGATCAGGATCACGGTCGTCAAACGGGTCGCGCACATGGACCTGCTCGATGAGCACCTCAACCGCGACGACTTCCCGCAGGCCTACGGCCCGTGCGAGATCATGAAGGAAGGAAAGTCGTTCGTCATCGACGGCGTCTTCCCGCGCAAGCCGGACGACTTCGACTGCCAGGGGGCGTGGAACGACATCCAGCGGAACCTCGCCTCGATCATGTACGGCGGCGATCTTCCCTGGTTCAAGCAGCGGGGCACCGTCGTTGCCTCGTGCAGCGACGGCCTCCGTCCGGTGTCGTTCAGGATCGAACGGATCGAGGAGTGAGGTGATCGGATGACGGATCGAAAAGCCGTTCTCGAGAACGAGCACTTCCGATTGGAGCGGCTGGCCGACGGGATCTACGCGGCGATCGGAAGTCTGGAGGGCGGCGCGATGGGCAACGCCGGGATCGTCGATCTCGGCGACGCGACGCTCGTCTTCGACGCGTTTCTGACCCGCGCGGCGGCGACGGAGCTTCGTGCCGCGTCCGAGGAACTGACCGGACGGGCGCCTCGATACGTCGTAAACAGCCACGCCCACGGCGATCACGTCTGGGGAAACGGCGCCTTCCTCCCGGAGGCGTCGATCCTCTCGAGCGACGCTACGGCGGCGATGATGAAGGCCGAGGATCGCGCGTCGATCGTTCGCGAGGATCTGGTCGCGGAGCTCGCGAGGTTCGAGAAGCTCCACCGTGAAGCGACCGACGAGGCGGTGCGTCGGTCGATCGCGGCCGACCTTCATTCGCGACGGTGGTTGCTCGAGGAGTTGCCCCTTCTTGTCGTCCCTCCGACCGTGACCTTCGAAGATCGCGTCTGGATCCACGGAACGAAAAGGTCCGTGTCGGCCGATGTCGTCGCCAAAGCCCACACGGCGGGTGACGTTTACCTCCGTTGTCCCGAGGAAAGCATCGTCTTCCTCGGCGATCTCGGCTTCTTCTCCGAGTTTCCGTCGTACATCGCGTCGCAAGGGGACGCCGCGGCCTGGTCATCGACTCTGCGCGACTTCGAGTCGCTCGACGTCGAGCAGTTCGTCCCGGGGCACGGTCCGATCGGCGGTACGGAGAATCTTCGAGCCCAACGGGCGTTTCTGGACGCCATCGTCGACGTCGCGAGGAAGGTCACGAAGGCGGGGGGAACCGTCGACGACGCCGTCGAGCGGATGCGACAGACGGACTATTCGAGGTGGGCGACGCTGCCGCTTTTCGTCTCGAGTCTTCAGTCGGCGCTGGCGCAGGTCGACGGAGATAATCGACCGCCACGGAAGGCCGACGCGGGATGACCGCCTATCCGAAGGTCCCGCTGCCCGGTGCGACGGCCGATCGGTTGCGCTGGATGACCGGCCGCTGGCTCGGTGCCGACGGCGAGACGCGGATCGAGGAGATCTGGTCACCCGTCGACGCGGGAATCCTGATGGGCACCTTTCGCTGGCTCGAAGGCGGCGCGCCGCGTTTCTACGAGTTCATGCTCGTCAAGCCGGGCCCGAAAAGCTTGGAGCTTCACATCAAGCACTTCGGTCCCGACCTCGTCGGCTGGGAAGAGAAGGACGCATCGACCGCGTTCGATCTGGTGCAGGCGACCGGCCGAGAGGCCGTCTTCCGTCCTCGGACAGCGGGGAGCTCCGGATGGGCGGTGTATCGGATCGCGGACGACGGATGGCTCGAATTCGAAGAGGTGAGCGAGGAAGAGGCCACGGAACCGGGGCTCCTGCTCCGGTTCGCGCCGGCCCCGCTAATGCAGAAGTCGAGCGATTGACGGAAGGAAGGGGGCGTGTCGATGGCAGAGGGGCTGTTCGACTACGACAGCACGGCGTCGCTCGACGTTCGACCGGTCGGCTCTCGCGAGCACGAAGGGTGGATCGGCTCGGAGCTGACGTACGCGACGCCGTTCCATCGGCGGCGTGCCGCGTACATCGTTCGACCGACCGGCGACGGACCGTTCCCGGTGATCCTGTACGTCCACTGGTACGAGCCGGCGGCGCCGGACTCGAACCGGACCCAGTTCTACGAAGAGGCGCAGACGATGGCGAAGCGGGGCGCGCTGTCGCTCCTGATCGAGACGATGTGGTCCGACCGCGACTACTTCCTCAAGCGAACCCAGGCCGACGACCGGCGGATGTCGATCGAACAGGTGATCGAGCTTCGCCGGGCGATGGACCTGTTGCTCGATCAGCCCGGCGTCGATCCGGAGCGGTTCGCGTACGTGGGACACGATTTCGGCGCCATGTACGGGGTCGTGGCGGGAAGCGTCGACCCACGGCCTTCGTGCTACACGTTGATGGCGGGGACGCCGAGGTTTTCCGACTGGTTCCTCTACTACCCGCGTCTCGAAGGGGAGGAGCGGGAGGCGTTCATCGAGGAGATGGCTGATCTCGACCCGATCGGCCGGGTAAGCCGGCTCGCACCGGCGCCGATCTTGTTCCAGTTCGGGAACGACGACTTTCACGTGCCGGTCGAGCGCGGAGAGGCGTTCTTCGCCGCCGCAAAGGAGCCGAAGGAGCTTCGCTGGTACGACGCGAAGCACGGTCTCAACGACGAGGCGACCGCTGATCGGATCGCGTGGGTGTCCGAGCGGCTCGGGCTGGAGAGTGCGTAGGCGGCGCGCCATGACGGCCCCAACGGGACCCGGTTCGAGGCTGGGGCACGAGGTACCCCGCGACCCAAACGACGGCGGGACGTCGACGAGGGGGCAGCGCGTTGGGTTCGAAAAGAGAAGGAGCGTCCACAGATGACAGACGAGCTTCGCGAGACGTGGGTGGCCGTTCAGAAGGCCGAGACAAGGCTGGTGGAGACGGGGGTGCGGTTGCGTCCGAAGGACGCGCCGGATCTTCGGGAGGGGCTGGAGATCGCCCCGGAACTGCGGCAGGTGTTCGCACGCACCGTCTATGGCTTCGACCCGAAGCGAATCCGCGCGGAGGACTACCTGGTTCGCTATCCGTTCTCCAGCGCCGACGCGATCGAGCGACAGCTCAGGGCCCTCGTCGAGGCCGGCGTGTTCACGGGCCCTCACGGGGACGCGTACGCCGTGACCGAAGAGGCCGAGGCGTACCTGAGGCTGCATACGGAGCGCGTCGGTGAATCGATCGACCGGCTCGACCTGGTCGACGTCGGCGCGGAGCAGATTCAGAAGCTTCTCGCCTACGATCGCCGCATCCTCGATGGGATCCGCAAAAGCGTCGAGCATGCCCCGAGTCCGATCTTCGAGCATCGCCTGAACGGCCTGCGCCTTGAGTACGATCCGCCGAAACGTTGGCACCATTGGCAGCTCGCCTGGACGATGATTGCCGCCCACGAGGACGCAGAGCAGCGGATCCGGGTCGATCGCGGCATCGGGCCGTTGGTCTGGTTCGCTCGCCACGAGCTGTGGTTCACCGCACGGCGACCGCATCGCGCGCGGATGCGGTCGTGTGCCGATCTCGCCCGCGTTGCGGAGCGCTACGCCCCGCTGGAGGACGCGGTGAGGGACTGCCGGACCGCGATCGAGGCGATGCGACAGCGGGGCTGGCTCGAAGGGGAGGGCGATACGTGCCGGTTGACCGAGCAGGAGCTGGAACACGCCGATCGGGACGAGGCCGAAATCGAGGAGATCTTCCTCGCGCGTTGGCCGGACTTCACGGACGCCGAGATCGCGGAGATGCGCCAGATCGCCGACGCGATCGGCCGTAGATGCGAAGAGCTCGTTGCGCAGGAACAAGAGATCTCGGCCGGGTAGGGTGCGAAAGGGTGCGGAAGTGAGCTTCGAGCGACCGACGTTTCGCGAGCGAGTGGGAGTGCGACTGGAAGCAGCGTTCGCCGGCGTCCTCGTCGACGGGTACCTGCGAACCTTGGACCTGAACGGCGACGAGCGCCTGCTGGAGCTCGGCTGCGGCGTCGGCGCGCTGACGAAGCGGCTCGCCCGGTTGCTGCCGAACGGTCGGATCACGGCGATCGATACGTCCGAGTACTGGGCCGCTGTCGCGCGGAGACGGCTGAGACGCCGAGGTTGGGTCACCGTGCTGACCGGTGACGTCCGGACGCTCGACCTCGAGCCGGGGGCGTTCGACGCGGCCCTGCTCCACTTCGTGCTCCACGACATCCCGGCTTCCGAGCGGCCGAGCGTTCTCGCGACGTTGGCGCATCTCCTCATGTCCGGCGGGACGCTCTACCTCCGAGAGCCGACGCGACCGAGCCACGGGATGCCGACCGAGGAGATCCGGGAGGTCCTTTCCGCCGCCGGGTTCGAGGAGATTCGCGGCTCGGAGACGCGTTCTCGTCTCGCCGGTCCGATGTTCGACGCTCGGTTCCGGAGGGGGTAGGCGATCGGTCTTCACCGGAAGCTCACGGGCTGTTCGAGGTCGTTTCGGATCGGGCCGGGTCGAGAGACCCTTCGCTACGACCGTTCCGACTCCGGCCGTTCGATCGGGCCGTGAAGACGGACACTCGCTGACCACGTCGCGAACACGAGAGCCTCAACAACGCTTCACGACGACGCCACGTTTGGGAGGTAGCGTATGTCTGTCCTGCATGCAACACCTCCGCCCGCAGGATTCGCCTCAAGGACGCTCGGCTTCTCCGGGAGTCGAGCGTCCGGCGTTAGAGGCCTGGAGATACGGGCGATTCGCCCTCCAGAAACGATGCAGGCCGTACGATGCCGAAACGCAGGCTGGGGGCGGGCTTCACCCGCCCCCGAGCTCGCCTGCGCAGGAGGCTGCCTCGCCTCGGTACCTTCGGCGTGATGCCGCGTCACCACCCGGAGAGCACGGCTGAATACGGTGGGACCGCATCGCTGGACCGACGGCCCGAAAGCGTGGCTGGTGTCTGATGAAAGAAAGCCTCGTGGGGCAACTACATGGTGGCGGTGGCTGGATCCCACCGCTCGCAGGAACCTTCGGCAGTCTGGCGACCATAGGATTCCTCCCGTAGGCCCGTGACTTTGCGTCCCTGGCTTTCACCAGGTTTGCCAATTCGGGTCCGCGTACTGTACATCAGATTGCGGTTTGAGGCAAATCGGTCGCGGTTGCTGCTTTTCGAGCGGGCATCACGGCGTGGGAGTTTGGCCGTGCGGGGCTCCTGACGGGTCCCGCCGTCGTGGAAGCGAAGCCGGATCGATGACCGGTCCGCCTCGCTACTACGCCCGGAGGGACTCGTAACCCCCGGCTACCCTTCGGGTAGCTTGCGAGTTTGCCCGCTAGGGCCGATGCAAATTCATGGGAGTCCATCGCCTTCCAAACGTCCACGGGAACGGGGCCAAGCCAATGGCCTGGCCCCGCTCTCGTATACGCCCGGAGGGACTCGAACCCCCAACCCCCGGTTCCGAAGACCGGTACTCTATCCAGTTGAGCTACGGGCGCATGGCGTACAACCAACAAGCCTCAATGGCTTGCTGGTGTACGTAGGAGTTTCATTTCATGAAACTCCCGGTCTGTTCCCTGCTTCGACTTCACGGTTTCACGGATGGCCTGCAATAGCTCACCCCCACGAGTTCGTGCAAGCACGAACTCGTCCGTGCGCGAAGCGCGCGAGGAGGAGCGACGGGACTCGAACCCGCAACCCCCAGGACCACAACCTGGTGCGCTGACCGATTGCGCCACGCTCCCCACGTGTCCTCTGGTAC
>Ga0180433_10001911_pt1 | contig 33760 bp, 47 predicted proteins | sample SS_ome_8_FD_132980 | JGI IMG/M metagenome (GOLD analysis project Ga0180433, IMG submission 132980) | Hypersaline lake sediment archaeal communities from the Salton Sea, California, USA - SS_1_D_1 metaG | ecosystem: Environmental > Aquatic > Non-marine Saline and Alkaline > Hypersaline >...
GCTGTGCGAGCTCCACTGGCGGCATATTGGGTAGATTGTCATCCAGCGGTTCAAGATATGACCGACCCGACTGGAAAAAGCAATCAGCGCAACCGTTCGGGCATACCCCTCTCTGCGGTATACACGCCAGGATGCCGCTCCCATCTGTCTTCGGGTTCACAATATAGCGTGACATATCCGGTAGGCATAGGAACGGGCCCTATATAACTTTCTATGACCCAGCTCTACCCGGAATGAGGTCGGTGGGGGGATGGAGGAATGCAGGGTTGAGTTTATCCCGTTCCGGCCATTTTGCGTGCTCCGCAAAATGGTCCGGAACGCGGATAAACTCTATATATGTCGTTTCGTATAGGCTGTGATATGTCCGACGAAGAGACGGATACGGAATGCAGAACGCTCACTACCAAAGAGGTATATGAGCGTGGCCTGGAGACCCTCGAAAAATATAATCGCGAGTGGGAGGAATATGCCAAAGCAGAGGCCAAAGCTATGTCGGCGGCAGAACAGGCCGTTTTTGACGACATGGTCGCTCTCCTGCTCGAATATACGGATTTGCGGGCCATGGAGATACTTCCAGACGGTCCGGGCGGACATGGCACCTGCTGTATGTGTGCCCACTGTCATCATGACTATGATGATTGTGTGTGTCTCAACAACGAGCTCGTTCGCAAGCTCAAGGAGATAGCCCGCGAACACTGTCTTGAGCTTCCTGACATGGACACGGTGCGCAAATGCGGCAGGGAATACGGATTCGGCGATGATACAGGGGGGCGTGACTGATGGGAACCGTAGTGACCAAGAGACATCGGCCGTTCATGCCCTTGATGCTCACCTTGTTCGCAGTGAGTGCCCTATTTTTGCTTATCGCAGCAGGTATGGGTATCAATTTCAGCGTCAGCGTTGTGCCTGAATACAACAAGGCGGTCCGGGGTCATATCAACCTTGCCCGGTCAGCAAGTGACCTTGACCTTATAGAGTCAGAGATAAATCTATCCATATCCGGAATGAGGGAGCTCGGGCTCGATGAGGGCCTTTATGGTTCTGTGTTCGAATGGAAGAAGACACCTGACAACTGTATGCGTGCGCAGTATGATAAGCTCGACAGTGTTCTTCGTCGCATAGACGAGATGAGGCAGTGGCTTGCAATCATGAAGAACGGGTCTCTTACCGGAGAGATTGTGACGGACCAATATGATATCAAGATGGATGCTATCCGAAGCGATATAGATGACTCCATAGCATACCGTTCATGGCTCGCCAAGAATCATCCGTTCCATGCCGCCGGTGGTTTGATATGGTTATCGGTCACAGGGGGTCTAATACTTGTCGCGGGTCTGGTTTGCATCATGCCTGTGATATGTAGAGAGGTAGAGTATCTTACCCTGGATGGTAAACCGGTTCGGAAAGGCTCTCTACTATATTACGGGGACAAGACCAAGCCACGCAAAGTGGTATCCATAGTTGAATGGGACCATGAAGTATGGCTCGAGAAATCCGATGGTTCTGAACAGCTTGTTGCGCTGTTCGATTGCTCATGGCCATAGGTTTTGTTTGAAACTTAACGGTGATACTGTGGTGAGACCAACCAAAGACCCGGTAGATGTGCGTGAGATTGCAGGGTTCACGACGCTGACCATAATAATCGAACATATCAACGAGCGTCGAGGGGATATGTCGTTCTCCGAGTATATCCACAGGCTATGTGTCGATGACTACAACAAGCACCATCCGGATACCCGTATACCCTACGATAAGGCCGACCTTCCCTGGGCTCGCAAGAAGAAGGCAAGGTCGAAGCCGGACATACCTCGATACGATGTGATGTTCCCCTATTCGGACAGGCGCACCTGCTGCATACAGGTAACATATCCCAACGGTATGACCGACTGGGTCAAGAACAAGGATATATGGCCCGACTGTGAGGGCAGGGGCATCATGGGTGATGTCAGCGCCCGATGGGACGCCGATGATGTCGGAGATGCCCAATACTGGGCGGATGTCCTCGCCGACAGGGCTATCGAAGCTGCTGATGGGTGACATACTCCCCTGTCTAAAGACAGGGGCTTCTTGCTTCATGGACTAAGCTTGCGTCCAGGTTAACTAGACGTAGAGGCTCGGTCTCCACAAGCGTAACTTCGGGTGTGCCCCACCCTAGGTCTGCAAATGCCCTATTACGGATGTTCACCGCAGCATTCAAGTCCCTGTCAATGGAAAAATTACAGTTGGAGTCAGAATTTTTGCATATGAACCTACGTTCTGACAGGGAATGCTTGGTTACAGTGCCACACCTGGAGCATATTTGACTTGTATATTTCGGGTCTACGAACACGATTTTCTTACCAGCCTCCCTCGCTTTGTAAGAAACAATACTCGTGAACGTATTCCATGACCCATCATGTATCGACTTTGAAAGCCAATTGCTTCGCACTAGGTTTTTGATGTTCAATTTTTCAAACGCTATTACATCATATTTGGTCACTATTTTTGAAGCGTGCTTGTGTAAGTAGTCTATCCGTCGCCGGATAAGCTTTCGGTAACCTCGGTTCAATTTTTCAATAGCTTTTTTCCGGTTTCGCGAACCATGCTGCTTCCTCGAAACGAGCTTATGCAACCGTTTTAGCTTATCTTCTGCCGCACGGATATGCCTCGGGTTTTTGATATACGTACCGTCTGACATTACTGCAAACTTTTCGAGCCCGACATCTATACCGACCGATTTAGACCTGTCAAGCTTACGTGGGGCCGGGTCTGGTAGGTCGACGCTGAAGCATACAAACCAATCACCGCATCTGTCTTTCGTAATTGATACAGTTTTCACGGCTCCGTTGACTGGTATCTTACGGTGGTATTTCATCTTGACCGTACCGATTTTACTCAGTATGACATGATTACCTTCGATTTTCCAGCCCGATTGCGGGTACGTGATAGTTGCGAACCAGTCGGGCTTCTTGTAGCGAGGAAACCCGGGCTTTTCACCAGTTTCAACACGACGGAAGAAGCTCTGGAATGATTTATCACACCTATGTACAACATTTTGTAAAACCTGTGAATGTACAGTCTTGTATTCCGGGAACTCCGATTTCAGACCAGGTAATTGTTTCATTTGGTCAAACACGGACACCGACCGCGACCAATCACGATAACCTATCTTTCGTTGATATAAGCACACATTGTATAGCTCTGCGCAGAGTTTCAAAGTAGTGTTAAGCCTTGACATCTGCAGCCTGCTCGGCAACAATTTATACCTATACGTCTTCAGCATGTCTGACTCCGTGATAGCCATCGACATAATGACTATATATACTTTGTGTTATAGTGTATGCGGTTGCAATTCATCCCACGGTTAAAACCGTGGGCTTTCTTGCAACATAATCCGTAAATTTATATATCTGCAGGTCAATGACCATACGATGAACTACCTTACCATAATTAGGTAGGTAGCGGCGGACTGACGATGCGCCGCTACCCTGTATTCGCCTGGGTAGTCATACTTCTTTTCTGTGCTTTCTTCTGGGGCCATGGCCAAGTTGGTCTAAGGCGCTGGGCTCATAACCTAGTGAGCGTGGGTTCAAATCCCTCTGGCCCCATTCTCCGTTTTCGGAGAAAATGGTCGAGTGGGGCCAGAGGGACTCGTTGACATTCGTCAGCTTGTATCCCTCTGGCCCTGTAATCTCATAAATGCCCCGTGGTTCAGTGGTAGAATACTCGCCTGATAAGCGAGGGGTCGCGGGTTCGATTCCCGCCGGGGCAACTTTTCTTCATTGGCTGTGTGAACAGCATTACGAACCCAGGTCGGGAATCGTGGAGCAGCAACGAATGACCGTCTTGACGGACATGAGGCGCTGCGAGTCGATTCCCGTCGGGGCAACTCTTCTTCATTGGCTATATGAGCAGCGTTACGAACCCAGGTCGGGAAGCGTGGAGAGGTGAGGAATGGTCATCTCTGATGACCGTAACGAGCATCGAGTCGATTCCCGCCGGGGCAACTCTTCTTTATTTTTTTGCGATGTTGGCATTCTTGCATTCGGGACACTGGTAGAGCACTATATGTGTGGTGGGTATCGAGGCGCCCATGCGGATGGGTCCTCGCTGGAGGCTGATGGTGTCCCTCACCTTCATGGCGGCCTGGCATTCATCGCATACGAGCTCATGTGATTCCTCTTCTCTTGGCTGCATATACGGCTCGGCGCGGGTCCGGATGTGACGGATTATCTTATCGTAGATGATACGCTCTCTGGGAGCATCGGATAATAGGCTACACCGATGTTTCAGATGCTGCATGAACTGTTCTACTCGCTCGCGCTTTATATCATCGGAGAGGGAACTGCCGAGGTCATCGTTGAGGTGGTTGGCTTCTGCCGTGAGTTCGTCCTCTATCTCGGCGTCGGTCCGGGCCTGTTCTGCGCGTTCGCTACGGGCCCGACGCTCTTCGTATATTCTTTTACACTCGGGGCAGGTAGCCTCGGCATCTATGAGCTCATCATTGTCATTGTAATAAAGCCCGCAGATGGTTTCCATGTATCCCTTCAGGCAGACCATGTGAATATGGTTGTCGGTATAAATTCGAACGTTCTTGACCATTTCAATCGAGCGGTCTATATGTGGCGAAGTATATAGAATTTGTCTTGTTTGCGAAATGTACATATAACGTCTGCTTATATAGGTGGGTCGGAGATGGAGCATGTTGGATACACATGAGCTCATGAAACGGATGCAGGATATGTTCGATGACTATGCCGAAAAGGAGCCTGATGCGTGTCACGAGTATATGTCCATGATGTCCACCATGGAGCTATGCCTGGATGTTTTGTCGCATTATACTGTTTTTACCAGGGATGTCGAGGACCGGGTAATGTCTGTTGCCGGAGAAGTATATGACCTTGCCCGGGAGAATCTCGGTCGCCTCAATGTCATCAAGGATACCAGAGAAGGTTGCAGTAACTGCAGGGTATGGAAAGCTCGACCTACGCCCTTGTCTCGTTTTAGTTGTGATTACCTTTACGGTAGTGATTTCGATAGATTATGCACGGAAATCGAAGGAATCGTCAGTAACGATGCGGAGCTTTCGAAGCTTGTGGAGATAGTCGACCTCGAGGCCGAGGATTTTTCCGAGGTGGATAGATGACCCTGAATATCACCACCCATCCGAAGGGCATCAAGGATGAGGTCGTTATATACAAGGTGTCGGTATGTCGGCACTGCGGTTCGTTACCGCCGTTCACGCCCCTGTGGTGCGACGGCAAGGATTATTATTGTATAGAGTGCGCGGGCAGCAGAGGATTTTATCTGACCGGCAGTCAGAGGCTTTGCGTCGATGAGCTCGTAGAGAGGCGTCGTTCACAGTCCTAACATATCTCGTGCTTCTTTTGGCGTGGCGATGGGTCTGCCTATGCTGTTGGCATACCATACTACGCTTTCTACCTGTTTGACGTTCGTAGCAGGCGTCATGCTTATGTGGTCCATATACAGGCTATCCTCGAGCCCTATGCGCACGTGATGGCCGAATATGGTGGCGGCCATCGCAACGCCGTTATGGTATTTGCCTATGCCTGCAGCTGATATTATGCTGTCCGGGGGTATGTATCCGACCATCATCTTGATGTCGTCCGGATGGCCGGGCATGTTGCCCAGCGAACCGAGCATAAGGCTGTAGTATGGTCTGTCCCGGTCGAGAATGCCTTCGTCCATGAGGTATGTCGAGTAGTGTATCATGCCCGGTTCGAACACTTCGAGCTCTGGCTTTACGCTGCAATCCTTCATTTCCTTCAGCAGTTCCACGATATCCGAATGCTTGTTAACACCTACACTATCGTTGAGTATGAACATGGGCGACCCGAGCGTCAAGGAGGCCATATCAGGTCCCGCTTCCAGGACTGCTCTGCGCTGGAACATATTGCGAAATACCCTGCCGCTGGTGGAGGCGCAGATGATAATGTCGCACTCTGACCGTATGCCGTCGAATATCTTTGTGTATATATCAGGATTCCAGCTTGGCTTCCCATGTATGTCCCTGGCGTGGATATGCACTATACTGGCACCTGCCTTGCATACTGCTATAGCATCGGCAATTATCTCGTCCGGGGTTACCGGTAGGTGGGAATTCGCATCCTTCATATGATGGTTGCCGGTTATAGCACAATTGATTATGAGGGGCTTGACATCGCCTTCCATTGACTGCACCGATACGCCATAAGGAGAAGGTATATAATATAGGTTTCCTATGTCGTGTTCATGGGCGAAGTTTTCATCACGCGTGATTACCTGCGAGGCCATCCGAAGGAGGTGTTCGTGTTCGGAGATAACCAGCAGCGGCGAGGCAAGGGTGGAGCGGCGGCCCTTCGCGACGAGCCGAACACATACGGCTTCGTGACGAAGAAGGCGCCATGTAATGAACCTCGTTGTTTCTACACGCCACGGGACTATCGGCCCGTGTTCGATGCCGAGCTATCCCGACTTGCGGCCGTAATCGATATGAACCCGGACCTCACGTTCCTCATATCCAGGCTCGGTGCGGGTCTTGCCAATCGCTACAAGATATTCGAGACCATCATCGAACCGGAGCTGCGTCGCGTTCTTTCCAATCGGCCGAACGTCCGGTTTCTATGGTAGTAGGCATGATTATGCTTTTATGCATGAAACTTTATATACTGCATAGCGATTCGCTACTGTCGGTGTTGTTAAATGGCAGCTGACACAAAAGAACTCGGTCAATTTTTGACCGACGTGATAAAGGGCAGGAACGGATACGAGATTGGCGAACCATGGAAGTACTCCGAGGATTCTCTTACGATAGTGGTTCCAATAAGCAGAAAGGATGCACCTGACAGGAAGTATGCGACCCTCTACGAGGAGCGTGAGAACGTGGTCGTCGAGGATAGTGGTTCCATCAGTAATATCCAGGTGCAGAACCGCGCAGACCATCCGGTGTTCATAAGGACCGGCTCCATCTTTGGCGGGGACGGGAAGACACAGGAAAGGGCGGCACAGGTGTCCCGGGTGTTCATGCCGGGAAAGTCCACCATGGATGTGAAGTGTGTTCATCAGAGCAAGGGCATATCGGCAAATACCGCCATGGACTACACTGACCTGGCACCGAACAGCGTCACGTCGACGCTTCTTTCCACCTATCGCCAGCCGGAGTCGCAGTCATATGTGTGGAACTCTGTGCGTAACTACACGCAGAGGTCGCCGACCCATAGAGATAACACCGTCGATGACTGCTTTAGCGGAGGTGCATATCGTTCGTACGGTAGAGCTACCAGTTTCATACCGGCCCCTGATACGGGAGGGTTCGATAGCTTTACGGGTTACTGCAATACTCGTACTATGGGTACCGATGACCTCGTAGGTCATATGAGCTCATCCGGTATCGCTGATGCCATGAACGACATGCTCAATCAGGTGCCCTTTTTTGATTTTCAGTCCGGCGCCATCATATTCGACCCTGTCGGCATCGTGGCCATGGAGTTGTTCGACAGCCCCATGAGCTGGGAGGCCATCAAGAAGGAGGTCATCGCTCGACACGGCGACAAGATAAAGGAGGAGCAGGCCAACCACCTCTTCGAGTTCAAACCGGACCGCGTGGCTCCGGCCATCGAGAAGTTCGTCGAATCCCTGTCCGAGTTCGAGGCTACCGTAGCACATGAGGAGAAGGGCACCAGGACAGTGGTCGTATCCGACGAGATATATGTCGGCGAGTATACGACGCTGGATGATGACCTTATCCACGTGATGGTGACCAAGAAGTCGTAGACGCTGATGTCTATCTATCGGCGGCGCATATGTTTGACCGTATGCCCGCCGTCATTCTTTTTTTATGCCAAACTTTTATATACCTGTTTATACCTACGGCAGTATAAGGTGAAACCTATGGCGGTCTTCAAACCCACTGAACGGTTCTTCGATTGGTTCATTCCATTCATCCGCAAGAGGCCTGTTGTCGAGGCTGGATGCGGCGACGGTGAGCTCCTGGCGGAACTCACAAAGAGAGGCGTCAAGACATTCGGTATCGATATCCTCAAACGCGACGACAGGGTATACGGTATGGATACCAACATCTGCATCATGGAAAAGGATGCCACCACTTTCGACTATCCTGAAGGTTCCGTCGTTATCGTTGCGCGACCTACCCGAGGATGGGCCGCTCGCGCCATGCAGCGGGCCCTCGACTGCGGCTGCGAGGTCGTGTATATCGGAAAGACCTGCGCCGATGAGGGCTGTCTCGATAACCGTCGTTTTTGCTACAGGGAAGACTATGCGCCTTTCTATGCCAGGGGTATCGAGACCAATACGATAAACTGGAGGGACATGGGTGATGAGCAGGAGCGAGCCATGGTCATTCGAAAGCAGACCCTCATGGACCAGATAAGGCACGACCACTATACCAGTACCGTCCGGGAGCGCATACCTGTCGATTTGGGTGTCGGTATCGAGTTCGATGCGAAGGCGAGCTATGCCGGTCCCGATGGTCATGAAGAGGTCATGACCACTTTCAGGACCGAGATGCCGAAGCCCGTGGATGGCAAGCGCCCGGTCCTTGGTCGGATATATTCCTACATAGGTTCCATCGGCGCTGTTCATTACTACGCGAAATTGGACGTCGGTTCGTCTCCGTGCGAGATAATCGCGCCTGACTGGCTGGTCGACCAGAGTCATGTCGGCAGGGGTGGCGGCGTCGAACCGGAAGAAGCGCGGGGATTCAGTCTGGAGGTCAACTATCCCGCGAAGGAGGATATCTATTCCACTACCATGGCATACGGGACGGAGCTGGTCGCGTCAAAGGGTGAGCTTACTCATCAGTTCCCCACCGAAGCCGATGCGATGGAGGCGATGTTCGCCGAGTTCGAGCGTATCTTCGGCAGGGAAGACTGGTACCTTACGAGGAATGAGTTCGACGCCAACGATAACAGGCTCGAGTGGAAACTACCTCCGCTGGAGGATATCAAGATAGCAGACGTCGAGGACACAGTTCGCGGGCGTCCTCGGAAAGGGAAAAAGGGTGAGGACGACGTCCCTCGGGTCGATGAGGATTCATCCGACCTCGAACCTGTCGAATCGGCCGACGACCGCAAGGAGTTCAATTACGAAGATTACCTTGCGGAAGAGCGCAAACTGGAAGAGAAGCTCAAGGCAAAGGAGGATGCCAGAAAGGTCAAACGGCTTTCCACGCTGGAGAACTCGCGATACACGTGCAAACGGTGCAGTGCGACAAATATCGCATGGGCCGACATCGAAGAAGGTGAGTATGGATTCATTCACACGGCATGCGGAGGTGATGCCAAACGCGAGCGGCTTCAAATGCCAAGTAGATGGCCGTCAGGATTGGTCAATCACGAGGACCTCGTTCGTCTCGTGGTCGGTCGTCTTACCGATAGACAGAAGGCAAAGAAGTTCGTACCAAAAAAGCTCAAGCCGCCTGTCCTCTACGATAGACTCGGTCAGTTTCCGTATTTTTGCCGGATGTGCAACCACAAGTATCTGCATCGCAGCGACGCCGAGAGCTGCGCTGATAAGTGCTGGGATGGGTTCAAGAAGAGCGTTATCGACGCCCTCGACGACCCCAATGAAATCGGTTCATGGCAGTGGAACCTGTCTGACGGCAGATGGTGCGGCGTTGCGGGATATGACGACGGGTCTATCAAGTATTTCGTTTCCGTCAGGATTGGACACGTCGAGTTCATCACGGATGACGATTTACTGGCCCTCGAAAATGACATCGTCGAGATGCATCAGGACAGCCACACGGTCGAGCTTCCCGACCGGTTGAAACATCTTGCAGACATACCCAAACGTGTGGTTGAACCTGTCAAGGGCCGCTTCCATGGCAACATGCTTCCAGGGGCTTACAATGGCAAGACCGAAGAGTAACATCAACGCTACGCGGACCACCATAGAGATAGAGAACAAGAACGTCGTGGCTATGCTATGCGCTGCGCTGAACATGAGCATCAAGGATTACATCAACCGGCTCATACGCGAAGATATGATGCGCAGGGGCGAGCACTTCTCGAACCTCTATTTTGGCAAAAAATCCAAGTGACTGCGGTCTCAAAAGTTCTATATACCTGGCAATATTTACTCATGGGTGGTGAACAACGTGCTTCAACTTTCAGATAAGGTCGTGGACGAGATATTCGAGACAGTAGGTGAACATGATGATACCATGTGGGTGTCGAACCTGTACTTCGATATGACATTGGGTCATGTCGAACTGGGCGATGATGAATGCGTGATACAGCATTACGAGCAAGTCCTCGAAAAGGATGGCAAGACAGAGGATTCCATATTTGGACTCGTCGTATATCGACCCATCTCCTCGGACCCTTCCGATTTACCGCCGAAAGAGGACAGAAGACTCTTCAATGGCAACATGCTCGGGTCGGAAGTTGCCAAGTGTATGGCCGATGGCAAGATGAGGAACCTTATTCTTGTATACAAGGAATGGGGTGGGAACGAGTGTGTTATAAAGCGTATCGCGCTGCCCGGGAAATACTGCCGCGATGTGCTTCGGATTTACTGCAACGCAAGCGACGAGGACATCGACAAGCTCGGTGATTGCGGGCAGAACATCGACCTCATCGACTGGGTTCGGTTCGAGCAGGAGCTCGAATCGCAGGGCTATCTCGAGACTATCAAGGTAGAGGCAAAGCCCAGTATCGTCAGGCTGTAGATACCATGTCCGACGCCGTGTTCGACCAGCTGCGCTTGAAGGCTGAGCTGTACTATGCCATGCATGAGGATGAGGATGCTATCTACGCGAAGCTGGAAGCCGATTACGAGGCCTACAGGGAGAAGTTCAAAACACAGGGTGAGTGATGATATGCTCAATACGCATACCTGTGATTTCAAGCTTTACGCAACGTTCATAGTTCTGTGTATATTCTTGTTGCCGTTCCTTATATTGGCTGGGATGCAGACACGTATGTTCATTAGCGTATACGTTCTTTCGTTCCTGATATGGTTCTGTATCATGTATATTATAGTCTGGGCGAACAAACACAGATTTAAAAGTTATTACAATGAATACGGTGGGAGTGATACCGTTATATCTGACGGCTTTGAGCGTCTGTCAAAGTACGATAAACATATCTTGAAGTGCAAATACTGCGGCACATATATCGTAAAGAATTATGAAGGATACCGAGGTCGCGTTTACAATGAATATACATGGAGATATGCTTACGATGAATCGGAGATACAGGATACTATCCGCGAGGTGTATCTCGAATTGAAATCGAAACTACGAGTCACAGAAAGGAAGCTGTCGAAGATAGCGCCATCGGATTTCAACGATAAACTGCTGTCCAAAAATGAGAATCATCAACAGTATCTCAATCATAAGGGGTCGCTGGAACACAAGAGAGATACACTGCGTAACGATATCGATACAATCGAAAAGCTGATTGACCGTGACTGGCTCGTAGAACAGCATGTTCCGGCCAAATATGAAAGTAAGGAATATATCATGTGTTCGAATGCATGTTGATGGATGTGATTGAATGATACGACCAACACTGGACCAAATCATACGGGCCGAGTATGCTGCCATAGAGAATGGCTGCGACTGGGATAAATTATCGCCGGAAGCGCAATACGCATGGATAAAATACATCGTGCGTAAGGATGAATCGCAGTAGCCCGCGGACCCAAAATTCTATAACTATCATTGTCCGTGACCCTATTCATGGGAATGTATAACCTGCTGCTGGATTCCGAGACCTGCTGTCCTCGATGCGGTCAAACCGTGGATGAGATACAGACAAAGGAACTCGATGCGGATAATATGCTCAAACGTTATCGCGTCTGGTACCCCAAATACGAATCAGATGATTACAGAACGCTGCACAGTTTCGAGGATGTGGTCTTTGCTGCTTCTCGCTACCGTGATATCCATGCGGCCTTTCTATGCGGAACGGCGGGGTGTGTCGCCATGAGTCGTATGGCGCAAATCGTTTCCATGGGCGGCATATGTATGAGCAAGCTTGGCTGGACCGTCAGGTACAAGACCTGCGAGGACGGCAAGGTCGTCGGTCCTGCCGATTTCGTGGACCCCGACGAGATATATCGCATATTCTACGATAGTCCCAAGGTGTACACCGAGAAGCAGATATACGAGATGTTCCTGGAGCGTATCGAATATCTGTGCGAACACGGCAAGGACAGGATGGATGCCAAAGAGATAAAGAAACGATGGGATAAGGCTATGTCGCTATCATATCAGAATCCGGCACTCGCTGTTCATCACTTACATATATGATATGGAGGAAGAACCATGATTGTATACAAGCTACAGGGTGAGATAAAGGAAAAGTACGAAACGATGCTGGCAAAGCGCAAGGATATAGAACGAGCCTTCGATATCATGGAGGAATTGACGGGTATTCGACCTGATTTTGTGTCTGATACCGGAAGTTTTGCATTCAAAAAGAAAGGCATGATGCCCGAGGACCTTCCGCCATTTTTGAAGATGAACAAGCGTACGGATTTCATTACTCCCAAAAAGAGCACCAGGAAGGGTCGCGAGATACTGAAGAGGTTTGCAGAGGATTACGAACCGCTTCCATCTGTGCATCCTTTCCATATATGTCAGACGATGGGTATACCATTTGGCAGCGGTTTCAATATAGAAACGGTCAACGGTGAACCGTGCTTCGTATCGTGGAGCGGTTTCGACCCCGAAGAGCTCGGCTGCGAGAAGCTCGAGATTTGACGAAACATTTATGGGCTCGGTGTCGTATGGAGGTCGCATGACACGCAGCAAGAAGACCACCACGCGGACCATTCCGGTAGAAGTCGTTCGATATGATTGCAACGGATGCGGCAAGGAGGATATCACGCCTGTTATCGTGGTTCAGTGCGACCCGCATGGATATGATTTCTGTTATGATGACGAGTATCATTTTTGCTGTTTGTCCTGTCTTAGCGCCTGGCTGGAAACCGTGCTGACATCAGAGCTTGATAAGGAACCATATGTCAAACTATGCAAGGTGGAATAGTGTACTACCCGATATACTGGTTCAGAACAGGACGACGCGAGGGGTATCCCGTATGCTGCTGCCTGTGGTTTTCCATTCCCTTTGTTGCAGGCCGGTGGAACAAGCTCTTCGTTGAACCTCGATGGGTTCCGTGTCCTATACATGCGATAATAATGCGACGGTCACTACGATGGAGATGATAGGATGGCGATACAGAGATACGATATAAAACGATATGTGGCGGACGTCCCATCTTCATGGAACAGTGATTTCGAGTTCGATGTCTTCAGGGACTGTGATACCGGTTATATCTCTATTGAGATTGTAGATACTGGAGAGCTCGAACATCAAGTTGGTAATCGACATATAGGTCCAATTGCATTACGCGAGATTATTTTCGCTTTGAAAGATAGCGGATGGATGGATGATATCGAAAACAACAGGGAGTTGTAATCATGAAAGACATAAGAACAAGATTGGAACCGGAAGAGATACTGGAGTCGTGGTACTGGGATATGGACGAGCTGCAGGATGAGCTCAACAGACTGCGTCGCAAGGTGGCCAAAGCCAAACGCGAGAGAAAGAAGCAGCCGGCACTTATCGTGAAGAGTGCGATACAGGGTGAATATTATGTCACCAATCAATACCAGTTGATGCGAACGAACGACGGCCTAATAACGATGGTTGCCGAAAGCAGGCGTAAAGCCACACCCGAAGAGATAGATGCGCTGCAGAAGGCCCAGCAGGAGTGAACGGGATGGGCTGCATAGAGAAGATATACAGCGTATCGGCACTGGTCGGGAACGGGGCCTGTAATGCAAACTGCAAGTTCTGCGCTGGAAAATATTTGAGACCGGAAGCAGAAATCAACAAGCTGTATGAAAAGAACCTGGAATCGGCCATCAAGCTATCGGCACGTTACGGCGGTTGGTCGCTGTCATTGACAAGCAGCGGTGAACCCACATGCGACCCGAACGCTCTTACACGGGCGCTGGAGATATACGAGAAGTGCGCCAATCAGGGTGCGTACTTTCCGAACGTCAACCTGTTCACCAATGGAATTCTTTTCGGGGATGATGATTTCTGCGATGAATATCTTCCGTGCTGGAAGGAGCTCGGCCTCAATAATGTCGTCATTTCGATACACGATACCAGCGAAAAGGGTCAGGCAGCGGCATACAATCTCGATACATACCCGAGATTGACGCGGATTGTCAGGAACATTGAAAAGCACGGGCTCGGTGTCAGAGCGACCCTGCTATTGAGAAAGGGTGTTATCGACGATTCCCGGACATACGAGTATGCCGTCAAATCATTGATTTCGAAGGACATTACCAATATCACGTCGTGGTGTATCGGCAACCCGGATGGCAGCCGAAATGAGTTCACCCCATCACGGCTAGGTCTACTATCCATCAAGGCCTGGCTTGCTATGAACGCCAAAAAATGCCATGGACATGTATGGGGCGGCGGCGTCTATGACTATAACGGCACCATACTAAGGATAACAGATTACGTTACCAAACACGACCCGAGAAAGGACTTCGTCAGACAGCTGGTCGTGTTCCAGAACGGCGTGGTCGCATATTCATGGATACGCGAAGGCGCCCTCTGTATGAAGTGATGGACAAGGTAAGTTCTATATAGCTTTGCTGACAATAGGTTAGCATGAGATATGTGCTTCCAGCGGTCATAGTCGTCGGCGCGGGTGCGTTATGCATCGGAGTCGCGGCCATGTTCTCGGCGAAGCGGCGCAGGGTATCGTTCTCGGCGCCAATGGACATACCGGAGGATGTCGACGAGATAATGAAGCGTCTCGAGGACAACGGCTACGAGGCATATATCGTCGGAGGGGCGACCCGCGATACCTTCATGGGCGTGACGCCCAAGGACTATGACATATTCACCGATGCCGACGGAGATGCCATACAGGAGCTTTTCAGGCACAGGAGCACGGCAATCCTCGGCGGCGAGGAGCGCCAGGCCAAGATACTCACTGTTCTGGTCGACGGAATCGAGGTTAGTCAGTACCGTGCCAACGCCGACAGGACAGAGACCGGAACCGACCTCGAGGTTCATCTCGGAACGTGCGACCTCACGGTCAATGCTATCGCCATGGATAGACACGGCAATATCGTTGACCCGTTCGGAGGCGTCCTTGACGTCAGGGGGAGAGTAATTCGCGCCGTTGGTCGCGCCCGCGACCGAATCGACGAGGACAAGCTGCGGGCTCTTCGTGCCGTGCGATTCGCCTGTCGGCTCGATGGTGAGATGGACGACGAACTCGTCGATGCTATCTCATCTACCGATGTCACGGACCTTCCGCCGGAGAGGTTGCGGGAGGAGCTCTTCAAGTGCATGGTGTATCCCGACAGCCTTCGATTGCTATACGATGTCGGGCTACTGCAGCAGCTCATACCGGAGTTGAGGGTTCTATATGGCCTCGACGGAGGCAGGCATCACGATGAGACCGTGCTTGAACATCTGTTCCTCGCGTTCGAGAGGTCCTGCGAGCTTACCAATGACGTGCGTCTTCGGTTCGCGTGCTTCATGCATGACATCGGTAAGGGACCCGCCCTGGACGAGGACGAGTATGGCAACAATGTCTTCTATCGACACGAGCATATAGGTCAGGGGCTCGTTACCGAGATAATGGAGCGGTTGAAGTTCTCTAAAAAGGATATAGCCTATGTTCAGACCGCGGTCAAGTACCATATGATGGACCCGAACATGGGCAAGAAGGCCTGGAAACGCCTCTTTATCGCACTCGAGGACAACGGGGTCCCTGTGGAAGACTTCACGGTCGTTCTTTTCTCTGATGCCGCTTCAAACACCGCTCGAGCGGACATGAAATACCATGACTTCATGAAGGCCCGTGGAATCATCGCTCGATACCACGAGATGAAGAACTCCGACGAGCCCATGCGTCTTGCCGACCTGGAGATAGACGGCAACGACCTCATCGAGCTGGGTATGATACCGGGTCCGGAGCTGGGCAGCATGCTTCGCAGATTGTACAGCATGGTGGAGAACGGCGAGGTCCCGAACCGCCGTCTTGCCCTTCGCAGCCGGGCTGCCGAACTTCTCCGGTAAAGTCCGCCGACCGAAACATTTATAGTGAGTTATAAATTTCATAAACTCCGATATCATGTTTCCGAGATGCGACAATTGCGGATGGACGCAGGACGATTGCTGGAGTGAAGGTTACAACCCTTTCCGGTCACTTCTGGACTGGGAAGGTACCCTTTTGAACGATGAGCTGGATAGGCAGTTCAGTGATGAACCTGCCGTTATACGTGAAACGGGCGACGTTACGGTCAGAGAGCTTCTGGCCCGGGAGTGCGAGATAGCCGCAGCGCGGATAAGGCAGATGCAGTATCGTACCTTTCAGGACGCCAAAGAAGCGGGCAATCAGTGCCCGTTATGCAAATCGAAACTGGTATGGGATTGAGATGAGCCAATACCCTACCGTTGTAAAGGATGGCGTGTATTCCAGGCAGATATGCATGTTCGGTGAACAGTGCGTTGTGGTATGTGATGGCAACTGCAAGAAGGCGTGGGGTATCAACAATCGATTGGAATACCGGCTCGACCCCGACGACGATGATGACCATTTCATGTTCGCCGACGACGAACTCGATGAGGCGCCGCAGGACCCCGGCACGTATGAGGGAGGGCAGGGTAAGCCGATAAGCGAGGGCGGCAAGCTTCAGAGCAAGTGGTGCTTTCGCGAGTGCGAAAGGTGCAATACCATCGGTATCGATGAGGACCCTGCCGAGCATGTAAAGGACCTGTCCGTTCGCCGCTACAATAAGTTCGACAGGCCTTCGGATACGGATATCCGGGAACATGCGAAGATAACCGTAGATGACGCTCGGAAGCAATATCGGGAAACCTATGGCCGTGAACATGGAAGTTACTGGAAGATGCATACATGCAATCTGTGCGGCAAGGAAATAGAGGCCGGACAGTCGCGGGTAGATTGCAATGGTGGCTACGCTCACAGGCAGTGCTTCGATATCAACATAGAGCTATGAGGTGAATGTGATGGTAGTAGATACATGCACAGCTTGCAAACAACGGAAGGAAATCACAGACAGACATATGGCGGCGAAGTTCTGCCATCAGTGCTGGGTTTTCCAGGTAGCGGAAAGCCTACCGGGCGCATAGTGTAGATGGATAACACCGATAAGGTGAATATGATGGTAGTAGATACATGTACAGGTTGTAAACAACAGAAGGAAATCGCAGGCAGGCATATGGCAGCGAAGTTCTGCCATGAGTGCTGGGAAGCATACAAGAAGAAGTGGAGCGGCAGGTGCCGCATCTGTGGAGCCTATCGCTACGAGTGCTGCTGCTGATACACAATATATTTATACGTCGTGCGTCTATCCTGATTTGATGCTGACGTATCCTCGACGCAGACGTAGGCGGTGAAACCGCCTATATCCGCCCCGGCAATAAAAGCCACGCCAGCGCCGAGCTTCTTTATTTGATTCCCTATGTAGCGGAAAGCCTACCGGGCGCATAGTGTAGATGGATAACACCGGAACCTCCTAAGTTCCAACCTCCGGTTCGAATCCGGGTGCGCCCGCTCATCATGGCCCCATAGTGTAGTCTGGACAGCACTGGACCCTGCGGAGGTCCGACCTTGGGTTCGAATCCCAATGGGGCCGCTTCTCTCATGGGCGCATAGTATAGCTGGATAGTATACCGGCCTTCTAAGCCGATGACTCCGGTTCGAATCCGGGTGCGCCCGTTCAGCCTGGCCGCGTAGCATAGTGGATAATGCGATGCGCTTCGGACGCATAGGTCGTCGGTTCGAATCCGGTCGCGGTCGCTTACCGACCATATCGGTGATTTCACCGATATGGTCACCCTTATATATGAGCCGCACCTATATGATATCATGAATCGAAAACTGGCCGCGATATGCGTCGTCTGTATCGGCGCGGCGGCCGCGGCCATGGTCATAAGGAAATATCTTGTGCCTACTGAAAGAAGGTTCAATGCCGAACTGAAAGAATATACATCGTTCGAGCCTCCGTTCTGCCCGATATGCGGTGCCGATTCTGCGGACGTCAGGGTAATCATGGCCGTCAAACATGTGGAGGTAGAGTATACTTGCGGCCAGTGTCAGACGGTATGGGCCGACCTATACGATATGGACGGGGACCTGTATATAGGGTGCGTAAGCTGCGGCAGCAGCAACGTGGAAGAACGGGGGCTTGACCTTGAGGTCGATGGCGACGTCAACCCTTATCCAAGTTCATTGGAACTGGTTCAGAACCTGCACTGTCTCGACTGTGATGTCGGTTCGAATACGTCTGTCGAAATGCGGTTCAAGCAGCGTGTTATCGGCGGTGAACCGGAGCCAAAGGCGGTCGATATCCACGTCGATGAAGACGAATTGGATGGTATCATGTTCATATGAGCGTATCTAATTTTTTTTCAACATACTGTATATCTTCTGCCATTCGTGGTCATACAAATCGCACGGTTCCCTGCCGGGGACGTAGCGGTAGTCGGTATTTCTGTGATACAGCGGCCGGTAGTAGTGCACAATCGCTCGAATCGATACTGTCGTCATTTGTCCATTCCACCGTATGGTTCCAGTGCATACCGCCCTCTAAACATGATTTCTCCTCCTCAATAGCAGTATGACATCATCTGGACGGGACACGTAGCATGATAGGCATATACATACGCCCTCTACAGTCCCATCTTCTGGTTTACCGCATAATTCGCATTTCATCACGCATTACCTTTTTTCTAACTTTTTATAATATACTCCAATAAACACATTACCTATCGAAATCCCTGTGTGATAAAATGAAAAACCAGCCATCCCAAATGTTTTCCAAATATATGGTTTCAATTCATCACCGATATAAATACCAACTGACCGTATTCCAAATCTCATATCTATCCCTCACGTGTCGCCGATTATACAGTATTATTCATATATCGTTGCAAAACCAATTTCAGCCGTAGTTGTATGTCCCGTTTCTTTTCTATGTTTACGAGCCTCTTTACTGTTGTCTCCCTTCCAATCACACTCACAGCATCTTCCAACTTCATGTATTTTCCACCAACCTTTCATCACGCATCACCTGTCCTATCATTCATATATTGGTTCATCAGTTTGAACATTTACTCTGGTTGGGAACCCGTGGCTATCTTGCTGGTTGTTCAAGGCCTGTTTTGCAGCACATTGATAGCATTTATATCCATAGTCACCATCCAACCCATAACGATATCCAATCTTTCTGATAATTCGTCTACAGTCATCACATAATACCATATCATCACCGTCCAATTATTGTGCATTGCCGTCTTACACCGATTATACGGTATTTTTATTATGCACCTTTAGTCGTCACCCCATACGAACTGAATGAACAGGTCGAGGACCGGTGTTTCCCTATCCCATGGCCACACTACGAGAAGGTACATTATCGGTAGAACGATACAGTATGCTCCTGCCGTGGCCAGTAGTTCGATTATTATTGTCGTATCCATGATATCACTTTCCTGTTTTGCATACAGGGCATCGCCATCGTTGATATGTTATCCGACCCTCTTCTTTCTTTTGCTCGTCAAGTTCCAGACGCGTGTTGCAGTTGGGGCAGTATAGTTCGGTATCGCTTCGCAGCGGGAATACAGGGTCCCCTCTGATGTATCCGTAGGGATATGCGAAGTCATCGCAGCCGAGCATGTCATCTTCTGTCTCGTGCGGGCATTGTTTTATGCGCCTCGCGTCGCCGATGTCTACCGAGTACCGACATCCGTCGCCGGTCCGGTAGAGGCATATCACACTTCAGCCTCCTCTACGAAGCGGACCTTCTTCCATACAGTTGTATGATTATGAGCACCTTTGGGCATCATTTCGAACCCGCATCGTTTCAGATAATACGGGAGCTGACCTCGGCTTGCGCATCTACCCGTGGCGTACTTGTCGACGATGTTGCGAACCGTAACCTCGGTGCCGATAGGTATGTCGGTGAGGTATCTGACCATCTGGCTTTTGGTGCCGAGTCCTGGAGCGGCCATACTATGGTGAGTGTCAATCCGATATATAGAACTTACCGTTACTCGCAGGTCGCTTCGCTCGACCTGCGAGTAAAGGTAAGTTCAACACTACGCTCCGCCTTTCCCCCCTCCATCCTCGCTTCATGTAGAGTTTATCCGCGTTCCGCAGGTCGCTTCGCTCGACCTGCGAAACGGGATAAACTCAACCTTTCGTTCCTCCGTCCCCACCCCATCCTCGCTTCATGTAGAACTTGTCTTGCAGATGGGGGTCGCTTCGCTCGACCTGCGAGTAAAGGTAAGTTCAACACTACGCTCCGCCTTTCCCCCACCATCCGCGCTCCGTGTAGAACTTTCGATGGAAAGAACTATGTGGGTGGTGTGGTATGGACAGTGTATGACCGTGTATGTTATAAACATGCGGGACCCGGCGCCGGAGGGTATCCATACTATCAATGTTACGAGCCGGGACAGGAAGGAGTTCAGTCCGTTCTTTCTGGGTCCGTGTGAGCTCTATGATGGCAACGAGGCGATGAACGTTGAGAACGCGTGGCAGTTTGCCAAGGTGTATCCGCGGTATGTGGACCATGAAGGGATGCCTTCGGAGGCGTACTTCAGGTGGGCGAGGAAGGGCTGGAAGGATACCAGGGCTCATAGATATCCTATGGGCAAGAACGCTCGGCCGTTGTATTCGTGGTGGGATGGCGAGAAGCTCGGGTATGTGGAGGCCAGGAAGCGTATCTACGTGCCGTTGTATTGCCGGGCTGTGGAGAGGAGGGTGGAGTTTGCAGAGCTCAAGGAGCAGGTCGAGGCAGGGCACGATGTTGCATTGCGGGACTTCGATGGGTATCGCAACGATTTGCTGGATATGAGCCTTGCGGATGTGTTGAACTGTTCGACCCGCAAGATGGGCCATGCCTTTGCGTTGGCGATGGTCCTGACAGGAGACCCGGCACTGGATGAGACAGATTACTCGTCCCGGGAACCGTGACGTATGACCTCGCCGTGCTCATCGTAGAGTTTGTATCGGGTCCAGTTCCGGTATGGTTTCCAGTCGGGTATGATTTCGGGTATGCTGCCGTTGTGGTGCTGGTATCCGAAGGTTCCGATGGAACGCCATTCGTGCTTCTCATCTTCGATGAGGAGAGTGGCGTGACCGCACTCGGCCTTGTCGTCGTACATGCACAGGATGTGTATTCGATACTTGTCCTTGAGGCATTCGCCTCCGAAACCGGCCCATCCTTCGCAGTCATCTTCCCGGCGTAAGTAGGTTTCGATAGGTGGCAGCCATTCGTCGTCAGGGGTCTTGTCGGCTACATACTTGAAGTTGCAGAACATGTATGCCTGTACGTCGTAAGGTGTGTTGAGTATCTTGAGTATCTTGTGGAACGGTATATCATCCTCTTTCGGCATGTATATCCAGTAGAAGTAGAACCAGTAGTATATGAAAAGGCTTATCTGGCCTCCGAGTGGCATGGGCAGTTTTGGTGGCTGGGTTCGTTTTGCCCAGCGTTCGAGTAGTTTTGGCATAATCAGTCTATCCTTGTGTAGTCAGGGAAATCTTTGAGGTCGCCTTCTTTACGTATCTCCGTGATTTCGTCACGGAAGAGGATGTAGACTGCGAATTCCCATGCTTTATCGCATGTCATCTCTCTCATGGTGAACCAGAGGTCCGCGGCCTTCGACATCGTTCCCATGTCGTCCACGGTGAGGTCCGATACTTTGGAGTGGCGCAGGTCGTCGAGCTTTTCACTCATATCGTATATCTCGTTATCGTCCATGTGTGACAGCTCTTCCTTCATTTCTCTATATAATCGTTCGTCGAAATGGGAGTGACCCAGTCGGACGATTAGCTTGTACTGCGGAATGATGGCGTAGTAGTATGTTCCCATGTGACCGCCTACGGTGTTATCGGTAAGTGGAGTATATGAACCTTTACATTCGCCGCTGCAGCTTACCGGTAATTCATCGCATTCATTGCATTACCATATAAATAGATTTGCATCACATCCACCATATTACTCGCTGGGCTGGGTTACCTGACTCATAGGTAACTTCCAGCTTTGGGTCATTACCACCCGCGTTTGTCGGTCCTTCAAAAAAGAACCATTCCTGCGCTGTAGGTTGTGTATTATCATAATCGTTTTTGCTTCGCATATAAAACTTCACATCACCACCCAAGGAATAACCTGTAACATCAGAAAATGCAAAGTCGTTCCATGCAGATGTCGATACGGAAGTACTGTTTAATGTCCCATCAACACCAGACCCTATTTTTGATTGACTGTAATCAGTAGCAACAACTGGATTAGATGGATATGTTCCTTGAGGGTTTCCTGGGAGAAGATAACAATCGTAATCCCCCCCAACTACCGACTTATTGTAACAGTATCCTTTTAATGTCATTCCGCTAATGGTTCCAGATAATGCCGAGCCATCGAAAACACAATAACCCCTATATATGTAATAGGTTGGTCCAGATTTGCTTTGTGCGCCACCAATACCAACTTTATTTATTGCCCCGCCCGAAGCGGCTGTCCTTACAGTAGTATAATTAGTATCGGAATATGACGATAGACCGGATGTTGTAGTATCCGTTATTGTTGTAGTAGTAGAATGAGCATCAGTAAACATTTTGTAGTCCGTGTTCTTCCCGTATCCCTTGAGAGGCTTGAACAGGCTACACCTACTCGTTAGAACTTCATACGCTGGTGGCAACAGGTCGCCTTTCTCGTCAAGGATAGCGGTTCTATTTTTCGCTTTGCACTTGAACCGATGCTGACACATCGAGCATGAACCTTCATCGTAGTTGTCGTTACAGTAGTTCTTGTGAACCAGCTTCAGAACGTTCTCTATCTTCTGTTCCGTCGTAATCATACCTTTGAGTTCTTCCTCTGCTTCATCCGTTCCCAGCTCCGCTAACTGTTCTCGTTGCTGGTCGATGAACTCGTACCTTGGCCTGACCAGCTCTCTGAAATACTCGTCAAAGCCTTCATCGACTCGTCTGGGTTTTATGCTCACTGTCATTATTACATCCACCATATTACTCGCTGTGCTGGGTTGCCTTCACTGTATGTTATCCGCATCTTTGGGTCGTTTCCAGCGGCATATAAGGGTGCTTCATAAGCGTATCCTATAAAGCCTGTCGATGGAACATTAGCAATATCATAGGTTTGTTCTCTCATCATATGTCGTGTTGTCCCGCCCATATTTATTGTGCTGTAGTTAGAGAATAAAAAGTCGTTATAGGCGTTCAGGGTGTGTGGTTGACAGTTCGTGGTTCCGTATGAACCAGAATAGAACGTGTAGTTATATTGACCCACACTAACACCAGATGGATAGATGCCACCATCCTGTATCTGGAAATATACATTTCCAGCACCATACACGGAATATTGATACAATTGGAACCTGGCATCACTTATGGACGCACCCGCAGGTAGCGATGACAAATCGAATATCATTCCAGCTCTGTATATTCTATACTTACTTGCGCTGAAACTATAAAGCATGGCAAAATTATTTTGTGTGGTTGATGTTCCATTGGCAGAATCGTGAACAATGTTCCAGTTTCCAGTAAAACCAGGACTGTAGAAAACCGAGAAGCTCTGCGATGTATCTGTTACCGTAACAGTGGTAGAGTGAGCTTCTGTGAACATTGGATAATCGTCTCGCTTCCCATAGCCCTGCAACGGCTCGAATAGTGAGCAATGCGTGGTCAATACTTCGTATGCTGGACTAAGTAAGCGTCCCTTTTCATTGTGGATGGCGGTAGGTTGCTTTGCACGACATTTCCATCGCTTCTTACACATACAACATCGACCATCTGGGTGTTCATCAACGTAGTTGGCCTTCGCCAATTCTAGGACGTTCTCTATCTTCTGGTCGGTTGTAATCATTGTCTTTAGCTGTTCTTCAGCGTCATCGGCCTTCTTACCACGCTTCCCAGCACGTTTTTCGAGTTTGGCTCTCTCCTTATCAATAAACGCATATTTACGACGAACCTGCCTACGGAACGCTTCGTCCCATTTCTCGTCTACTCGTCTGGGTTTTACGCTTACAGTCATTTTACATCCACCATATTACTCGTTTGGCCGAATTTGATGACGGAGCCGGTGGGCCATAATTGGCCTCGTATATCAGCGGGTTGAACTCATCACTCGGCTCGATGACCCGTTCACTAGTTAGCTCTGGGTTGAACGTTTCGATAGTCTCGTCCATTAGCTCTGTCGTGCAGAGTTCAGGGGTGAATGTGTCGTCGTAATCTGTCATGTTATCACGCATTAACTATCGGTTGCCAGTAGACCGTGTATGTCTCGCCAGGTGAGAGAGTTACTGGGGTGTCCAAGACCTTTCGCCAGAGGAGGAAATACCCATTAGTCCCACTTGCATAATACCATCCAGCAACGAATCCAACTTCTTTTATGGTAACATCGCCACCAGAATTATTCGTGAAGGCTCTGGTGATGCCTACCACCTTTTGTTCGTCACTATTTACAGCTATGCTGGACCTTTCACTTTGTGCCCCATATGATAGTTGTCCTGCTCCTGTTCCATTAGCAATCAATGTGTCCAACGCATAGTCATCAATAGTCATGGCAGTATCTCCAGAACCAACTTGGATTCCTCTATTTGAACCTCCCGCACACGGGACGTAGTATTGTAACGAAACATAATCATTCGTCTGACACCACATCTGCATAGCTCGTATAGTCCCACCAGTATCCTTCCCGTTCGTGGTTCCAGAGGCAGTCCCATACTCACGGAAAATCGCACCCATCTGCTTTGTCCAGCCTTGGTCCTTGGCAAAATAGAACTGGTAGGTGATAGTGGTCGCATCACCGTTCAGTAGCTCGATGGGGGTTATGACATCACGGAGCATATAGAATATACGTCCTCCAGTACCATCGTTCATACCCCCCACAAGCCCAATTTCTTTTACAGTTATCGTTCCACCGCTATTATTTGTGAAGGGTCTACTACAGTTGAAATAATATCCGTCTGTTCCATCGGCTGTCAATGCTGATATCGTGAGAGTTCCATAGGATAGCTCACCACCTCCCGTTCCGTTGTCAATGTGACTGCCAAGAGCATAATCTGTCGGGTCAACTGCGGTATCATCGGTTCCAACGTGGATTCCATAAGAAACGGAGTTCTGGAATGCTGTGTGGTATCTTCTTGCACCAGCATTAGTAAAAAACGTTGCAAAAGGATTCCTACTCGTCCCGCCTTCATCATCAGTAGCAAGTCCAGCACTGGTTTGATGTCCCAACGCCGCCGCTAACCATCCAGACCCGCCCTGGACAAAGCTATTCCGTCCATTGTACTCGGCAATTTTCTTGCCGTCCCTGTAGTGTTCTACTTTCCATTTTACGTGCATTGTTCAACCACCAAACTTCGATTAGCCTCCACTGGCTAAACACGAATCCCTACAGACTGAGGGAGTGTAAAAAATTGGAATAACCGTCAAGTCTTACGGCTTGGTGAAGGTGCAGACCACGGACAGTCCATTCGGCGGTGTTCCAGAGTGAACAGCGTCCACATCAATGTAAATCCTGTCACCAGTAGCCAAAACCTCTGAACCATCAGCCTTGATAACGCCATCACGGGCGAAATATTCATCACCAATCGTAACCAGGGTCGAGAGCATATCCACAGACGCACCAGCCCTGTATCTCCGCACCTGAACATCAGTGGTGTTCGTTACACCCTTATCATGCACCGTGGCACAGACATCGGTCAAGGACCAGCCATTCATCTCCGCAGGAACAGCGGCGGCAATCGTCCCATCACCTGTTTCAACCGCCTCGTCGGAAGCGAATGGGGCGATAGTGAACGCCTTGTTCTCTATGGCAGAAATATCCGAGGTGTTGGTAGCTATGTCAGCCGTGTTGGTAGCGATGTCAGCCGTGTTGGTAGCGATGTCAGCCGTGTTGGTAGCGATGTCAGCCGTGTTGGATGATATATTGGTGGTATTCGTCGATACTTCCCCGTCGAGAGCATCGAACTCTGCCTGTGTCGGCCCTCCGGCGGCATCGTCGATTTCATCTTGAACATTGCTGCCGTCCTCGGTGCCGATGCCTCGTGCCTCGAGTCGCCGGGTTACGGTTTGCGTATCGGGAACATTCCTGTCCAGTCGAGGTGTTTCTATATTGGGTTCGACATCAGGTAAGGAATCTGGGGGGTTGGTATAACCTGTCGGGTTTCTACGAGGGAGTGGCGGCATAGTATTCCTCATATGTACCATTGCTACGATGAGTATAAAAAGCTCACTCTTTTCGGTTCCTTCGGTAGTGGTCTACTAGTTCGCGACCTGTTATGTTGTGGATTTATGGACATACGCGTCACTATATCATTAGGATGGAGAGTATATACACTTTACTTTTTGGCGGGTGTCGCCCAACAAGATGTCCGGGCGACGTGCGGATATTCGTCGAACTCGAGAACTTCCGGGTCTATTATCTTTGCAATTTTGCGGGATTCATGCCATGCAACGATACGGAAGGCACTATATCCGGCTACGATGGCTCCGAATATGGTTGCCGAAACACCTATGATGAAGCCCAATATAAGACCCATTATCAGTATCACTCAGCTGCACGCTCCTCCGGTTTCCTGCTGAACTCTCCGCACCAGGTGAACGGGAACATCCTCGGCAGCAACGCGAACCATATCGTATGTTTCGGCCGCGCAGGGGGATAACGGTGGCATCTACCGTCCCTGTGCATGTGTTCGCAGCCGACACAGAACTGCGTTTTGCGCGGTCTTTTTGGCTGCCATTCGCCGCAGGAATCCGTCGACCTTACACGAGGTAACGATGAGTAGAAAGGTATATCTGACTGCTCTACCGGCGGGAACCTGTGGCACTGCCCGGAAATATCATGATAAAAGCAGTTCTTGCATAGCTTCTTCGTTTCGGTCATGGGAACCGCAGCACTATTCTCGACGGCGGATATATACTCCTTTCGCACCAAATATATAGTTGGCTCTATATGTCTATAGTCTGGGTGGTTCCGAAACCTTTATGATGGTTGTTTCCGATGCCTTCGAGCATGACCGATATCATGAAGGCGCTTCAGCTCGTGCAGAATCTCAGGAAGAACGGCATCGAGGATGCCCTCCCCGGCAAGGTGATGTATAATGACATCGTCATGCCCGACCACTATGACATACGTATGTCAAGAGAAGGTGATGAGTACATACTGTTATATCGCGAGGGATTCGACCTCGATGATTGCAACCGCGAGATAATGGAGCAGGTAGCGCAGCTCAGTTTGGAGCTGTTCAGGGGGCTGTTCGATGACACGACCGTCGATTTACCGAAGATAGAGATAGAGGACGATGTCATGTGGGTCACATATACCCGGCGCGATAAGGAGCCGTCGGCGTTCTTCACATCTGTCATATGTGAACTTTCGCCCTTCTGTCCGGCGCTTCCCATGGGCTTCAAGGAGAAGCTCTACGAACGCGTGGATATGAACATGAAAGCAGCGTTATTGCAGCGATGCGGTGACTTCATGGCCGGTACCGGGGCAGACGAACGAGACCCGCTCGGTCTCATCGAAAAAGAGGATGAGGCCGGCGAAAAGAGCGCCGACCTCGAGCCCGATGAGTGCGAAAAGGGTCAGATACCGTCGGAATCCGAATCCACGAAGTGACCGTCGGTGGACTCCCTGTCGATGCCAAGCTCGTTGCCGTCCATCAGCAGGTCGTTGTCGGTATCCCAGTCGTTGGGGTCGGTGGCGAACTCTATCTCCTTGTCGTCGGGAAGGCCGTCGCCATCTGTGTCCGGATTGTTCGGGTCTGTGCCCATCATCATCTCGGCCATGTCGGAGAGGCCGTCGCCGTCGTCGTCCGAATTGCCATCTCCGTCGCCGTCGCCGGAACCACCCTGGGCAGGACCGCTGCCGCCATCGCCGCCCTGGTTGTCACCGCCTCCGCCGTTCACACCATCGTAATCGGAGTCGACGAAGTGACCGTCGGTGGACTCCCTGTCGATGCCGAGCTCGTTGCCGTCCATCAGCAGGTCGTTGTCGGTATCCCAATCGTTGGGGTCGGTGGCGAACTCTATCTCCTTGTCGTCGGGAAGGCCGTCGCCATCGGTGTCGGGGTTGTTCGGGTCTGTGCCCATCATCATCTCTGCTATGTCGGAAAGCCCATCGCCGTCGTCGTCCGAATTGCCATCTCCGTCGCCATCGCCGGAACCGCCCTCCGCAGGACCGTTTCCAGCGTCGCCGCCCTGGTTGTCTCCACCTCCGCCGTTCACACCGTCGTTGCGGGTATTGAGTGGAAATGGGTCGTCAGGGTCCAGATATTCGTCCCCGTCGGTATTGGGATTGTTCGGGTCCGTATGCAGATACATCGGGTTGCCGTTCTCATCCGTTCCATACTGCCTGTAGTACTCGTCGTAGTTCGTATAGTTGGGTGGAGGTACCTGTGTGAAGTCGGCGTATTCCTCGCCGCCTGCATAGTCCTCGTCGTTCAGTGCGTCTTTCGGGTCGGTGGGGTCGAGTCCGTACTCCCACTCCCATCCGTCCGGAAGTCCGTCGTTGTCGGTATCGGCATTGTTCGGGTCACTGCCAGCATCGAACTCGTCGACGTTGGTCAGACCGTCGCCGTCGGGGTCCTGCAGGGAATCACCGGGGTCCAGGGGGTTCATGGCCACTGCGGTTCCGGCTCCAAGCAGGAGTATAAGTCCCATAAGCATTATCATCCAGGTCTTCATTGAAAGCACCATGGAATACTTCGCCGTCATAGAATATAAGGCTTGTGATACAACGGTCGAACGTTCCGATGTCTTTCGGTCAGAACATGAGTTCATCATGTTCGATATCCGTAGCTACGGGCATTCCGGCTATATCTGCCCGACTCTTGAGCTCCCTGACAAATGACATGACAACCTTTGGATTCATTCGTGTTACATTGTTCACGTATATCAAAAAATATGGCTTACGGACGTGTGCCATATGTTCATGACCATAAGTGGATATCATGAACTTGTTATCCATGAACACTATAGGCCACTGAGTTCTACCGCCCTGATTATATGGCTCGATTTTCAGCAGACCGGTCAAATATTCGTCTATGTCCTTATGCGCCGCAGCCATGCGGTTCAGGTCTTGAATTATCCCTCCATATTCGACGAGGTCCTTGCCGTCAAGGAAGATTGAAGGGTATTCGAACCCAACGCTTATGGAGCCTTCTATATACTCACCCTGGATGAAGTCATCGGCAGAGAACATGAGCTCTTCGGTATCCAGGTCCTGCGTGATTGCGCTTCGTCTGTTGAACCGTTCCCGGGTATCGTCGTGTATCTCGTATATATCATAAGCGAGATAATGTATGCCGTTTTCCTCTGTCCAGTTCCTGACCGTATACGGCGTGCAAAAATCATTCAAATCGTTCTCCATCCTAATCTGTTCATCACCTTCCGCCGACGCCGGGAATTCTACATATAGCCCGACCACGATTTGCGGCGACCTCGTGTATCTATGGATGCGTATTTTTGCTTCCGGACAATATACATGAACTGCATCCTTCACTTTCCTTGCGAGCTTTTCGGCCTCTTCCATATCGGTCAGGCGGCGCTGGTCGAGCGGTTTTTCCGTTGAGAACATAAGCTCTTCGACGTCGATATCTGTCGCTATCGGAGGATACAGGTCTCGCAGCCTGCCAATCAGCTTGAAGCCATCTATGCTCTGCGTCGTCTCCGGGCCCCATTTGATTACGGTCGACTCCACGGTCGGGCGCGTCATATTCTTTAACTGGCTGTGAGATAACGTACGTATACCAAGGTCCTCGAAGCGTCTGACCACGCTGGCTATACATACATCCATGTTTTCCAACCCCCTTGCGAACGAGTATATCTGCGGTATCTGGTCTGGGTCGGAATCCGGAGCAGGGAACACGCCGAGTATGAGGTGAATCCACCCGGTGCCCCTGTGCTGATGTATTATTATGTCACCGAGCTCGAGTTCGATGGCGTCCGTTACGGGTCTGCGGCGTATTTCGGATAACTCTGCATGGTCAGCATGGGAGGTCAGTTCGTCGGGCGGAAAATATAAATCGACCATATCGATGTATCTTTGTCGAGAAGCGGCGCTATCGGCGGAGAACATAAGCTCATCGATGTCGATATCCGTCGCCACGGGTGGGTAATGACCTGTGAAGCGTATCGGTCCGAATATGTGAGCACTACTTTCTTCCAGTTCTTCCACGTCGTATATTTTGGTCCACGCATCGTTTCTGGTCAGTATGCTGATGGTTTCGTCCATGTCGTCGATATCTTTCGGTCTACCTGTATCATTACTTACGAGAGCTATCGAGTCGCCGAATACGATGCCATCTCTTATGTGTGTAACGTAGAAAAGCTCTGATAAAAGAATGCGGCCCTCGAATACGGCCATATATAGCTGGTCCGGTAAGGCATAATCAAGGGCGGTAAGACCTATCTTTTTCTCCGGGTTCACCGAAAGCGCGTCCCATATCCATCGGGCTATCCCATACGGACCTTCGGCATCATTGCGTGCGCTCATCGTTCGTTACTATGGCGGTCAAGCGGCTATAAATCTTTTGATTCACAGCAGCTTCAACTGGGATAGCTCTTTCGGGGCTTTTCCCTTGGCCATGGGTATGAACGCCACGGTCGTCAGCGACCCCGATGGTATCTGCGTCCTTCCCTCGTCGTATGTTCCGATGCATGTCTTCGGGTAGAGCTTCATGAGCTTTTTCAGCATGAACGCCGGCGCTTTGAGACAAATCTTCGTGTAGGAACCGGCGAACCATTTGGTCCATTCGTCTGCGGTATCCACACTTCCTCTGTGGGATGCCTTCACCGCGGAATGGGCCACCTGCGCCGCTATCTTGCCCTTGTCCATCTTGAGCTCCGAGTTCACGACGATGTACATAACGATTTCGTCGGATTTCATACTGGTCCATAGGTATGCTTGGATATATATTTGTTTCGGGGGAAACGTTTATAGGACGGCAGTTACAATGGTATTCCAGCATGTCGGAGATAATCGATGAGCTCGAAAAGCGCGGCTCGACCTATGTGACCAGAAAGATTTACCGGCCCAAACAGGGCGGATGCCGCGTATCTGTCCCTCGAGAGTGGGAAGGCGACGTCGTAGTCGTTCTCAATCCGAGGAACATGCTCAAGCACTATATCGAATGCGTCGAGCAGATGAAGCGGCTCATGGATGAATGCGAACGGATGAGGAGAATGACCGAGGAAGAATTTGCCGAACTTCCATGTAAGCTGGTGATTGGCGAGCTCTACAAAAAAACACGGCGCGAGAACGAGGTCTGCAGGCAGTGTCCGATATCCAAACGCATAGACGAGCTCTCGGCGGAGATAAAGGACATACATGCCGACGAGCTGAAGGAGATTACCATCGACCCGATAGCCGAAGAGTTCTTCGACGACCTTGACACCCCTGATAAATGATGGGATAAAAACGATATGTACATATATACTTTGCATCAATAGTTCTGGCGAGGTTATATAATGCCATTGGAAGAGAACAAGGTGCTTCGCCGTCAGATGGGAACGAGCCTCAATCAGGGCATCAAGCAGCCTTTTGGCGATGCGAAGTCCAAAGCCGTTACCCCTTCTGACATGCCGACCTCCCGAGTCCATGACCGGGTTGTCAACGTTCCGTCGGACAATATGTCCACGGCCGACAACTTCCGGCAGATGGTCAGCGATGATGGCTTCACCCCTACGCGATTACCGCCGAATGCAAACCCCGGACCTGCGTCCGCGCCATGGGTTACGAGGGAGCTCGAGACCGTTCAGCCCGGAAACAACGAAACGGTCGTTCTGACCGTGAACGTGCCCAACGGAAAGGTATTCAGGATAAAGCATATCGGGCACACTTATTTTGGGCCGGAGGATACGTTCAAGATAAAGCTCGATGATGAGAGATACTTCAATCAGGCGATATCACCCGGGTGGTCATACAACCTAGGCACTCCGACCAATATGTATGAGCTGCCGGTAACGATAAGGGCCACGCAGAAGATTGAGTGTATAGTCCAGAACGGCGGAGCTGTTCAGCGTGACTATGAGTTCGTTCTCGACGGATGGTTCGAGGAGGTCGAGTATCTCCAGGGGACCGTTGCATCACAGTGAGGGATATGAATGGAACAGATAGGTAGACCGGATAGACCCGGCCAGGTAGAGGGTGCGAACATCGACCCGGTCGTGGTCGAGGGTGAGACCGAGATAAAGCGGGTCAATCTCATCGACAAGAAGGACTATGTTCGTGTCATTGCTCCTCGAGAGGACAGCAATGATATGCTCATAGTTGCCGATGAACATAGCGCGTTCAATAATGTCGAGCCCACGCCGTGGCCCTATGTGATAACATATAACAACCTTGCAGGAGGCACTTTCGCTGTAGGCGATACGGTCACGGGCAGCATCAGTGCATCTACATCCGAGGTCATATACGATGACGGCGCAGGTGTCATGGTCGTCAAGTATATCAACGGAGATTTCGATGCCGCTACTCCCGACCAGATAGACAATGGAGGTGGCGTTACAGCCGACGTTACAGCATGGTATGCTGCACCATCGGCAGGTGATACGGGCATGCTCGCAAACCAGAGCAAGGTACTCTATTTCAATGGCAACGACATGATTAACATGACCGATGTGGTCTACCATGATGCTACGGCCACCATACCTACCAACAATAACTATACGCAGAGGCATTACAAGATAAACGATGCGGCCTGGGCGCCCAACGTTTCTTCTACACCCTACGAAGATAGGTTGCCAGTAGCGCGAATGGACAGGGCGGAGTCCCTTGCCGATATGTGTCTTCTTGTAGGTGAGCACAAGTATCTCGAGACCACCGGAGGCGTTGGGACCAACTTCCGGACCGGAGCTCTCATACTGTTCAGACCGGCACTGGCGGCACAGGTCAAGAATATCGACGATACAGGCGGCGTTGTATGGCAGTTCTCACCTGTCGTGTATATCAACGGAGATGCCGACCTCATAGCCTTCAACGATGTTGAGTTCTTCTCTGCTTGCTGGGATGCAGGTTCCACACCAAAGGACACCACCGATGACAGCGTTCTGCTGGTGGCATATGCGGTTGGAACACATCGCGATGGCACCACGTATACACCGAAGGCTTATCGCATCGAGATAAAACAGCCGCTTATCGACCTTCTTGATAATAATCTAACGACACCTTTCGCATATTCGGTCACTGACCTTCGTATCGAGGATTCGCAGTCGTTCAAGAACAATCCGTACAGCGGGTTCGATGACGGCGTCCTGTTCGGATGTCATTTCGATGTCAACCGCAGGAAGCTGTTCGTTACAGGCTCACGCATGAACGCAGGGACAACAACGAGCCGGCAGATATTCGCAGAGTTCGATACACAGACCAACTCCTGGCGCGATAGGTCGGCCAGGCTCGGCGTGACATACTCGGTTCAGTCTAATGGCAGCGATGGTTTCCTCGTTCAGAACGAAGACGGCCTGAAGCTGGTGTCCAATAGCGCTTCTTTCATAAGTGACGGCATCAAGCGCGGTACATGCATATGGATTGATATAACCGACTACAATACCGGCACTACCGCGTCCTTCAACACGCCCAATGGCAATACCATGCAGAGTGGTCTGTTCTTTGTGCGCGGAGTATTGTCGGAGACCGAGCTCATTCTTGACAAGAGGATGCCGAATACGATGTATGTCAAGAACAGCGGTGCGACCATGCGTGCTATATTCACGTCCA
>Ga0180433_10001912_pt1 | contig 33758 bp, 26 predicted proteins | sample SS_ome_8_FD_132980 | JGI IMG/M metagenome (GOLD analysis project Ga0180433, IMG submission 132980) | Hypersaline lake sediment archaeal communities from the Salton Sea, California, USA - SS_1_D_1 metaG | ecosystem: Environmental > Aquatic > Non-marine Saline and Alkaline > Hypersaline >...
CGTCGACGCGATAAATTGCGAGAGATCTTCAAGCGACGGTGAAGATGGAGCTATTACGTATCTTCCGTGTATGCTCCGGCGAGTCATCAATGGAAGAGAAACGGTAATTCACATCCTGAAACAAAGCGACCTGACTCGGAGCAAAGAAAAGCAACCCCCTCAGCAATGTCTTGCGGTGAGATGTTCTTTCTCGACGGCCACGCCGCGCCATGATCACACTGTTCGATCGCTTCTTCCAGACTCGCGATGCCGCTGACCGGCCCTGGGCTCATCAGGTTGAGAGTGACACCGTTGGCCCAAGCTTCATTCTTTGCAAGGAGTATTGCATGAGCGCGTGCTGCCTTGCCGACACTGTAGGCATAAGAAGGGCATCCGTACGGCGGCGTGAGGCCGAGAGTAACAACTCGTCCCCATTTGCGTTCATACATTTGCGGAAGCACCAAAGGCATCAGGTTGTATATGGGGGCAAGTTCCTGGTGCATATCATCGAAGGCTCCTGACGCATCAAGCTTGGATAGCGGAGCAGGATGCCATCCGGCTCCAGGGTTGATAATGCAGATATCGACTCTGCCAAACCGTTCGTTTGTTTCGTTGACGAGGTGCTTGCAATCCCGAGCTTGAAATACGTCAGCTTCAATAGCGATCGCATGCCCACCACGACCTTCTATGTGATTGACAAGCTGTTCGGCGGCAGGTTTGCTGCTTCGGTAGTTCACAACTACCTTGGCTCCCTCTCGGGCCAGGGTGAGCGCGATGCTTCTACCCATGCCTCTGCCGGAGGCGCCAGTGACTATCGCGACCCTGTCTTTACACTTCATTTTGCATGTCCTTTCACAATTACTAACTCGTTCTAGTGTTCGATAATGGCTTGCAGTGCATCTTCAAGATGTCCAACAGCTTCCTTGTCTTTTTTCCTTGCTTCGAGAATGAGGTTCGCAAGTGTGTCTCTGAATACTGGATCCGTCATTTGTGCTCGTCTTTCGGTGGGGTGCGTGCACAGAGGAGCAATATCTGTCGCGGTGTTCAAGATGGACACTTCTTCCTGATATGCTTTGGCTGCCTGTAGAATGTGAAATCGGGCCAACTTATGTGCACTTGCCATGGTCTCAAGGAATGCTGCGGCTGCCTTGCGCGCATCCACCAGACCGGGAAGTACACAGGAATTGCTGACGTGACAACGTGAGGTTACAATGTCCAGGTCTCCGCCGGGAAAGGCTTCATCACATTTTAGAGAATTGCTCCACGTATCGTAGGCTGCCAAACCACTGACATATCCTTGCCGCTCCTGTGTCAAAGCAAGTTGGACGGCGTACTCAAGCGAAGCGCGAAGCATATCGATTTTGGAAGGGCGAGGTTTCTGGTTCTGTATAAGGATCAGGCCATGACACGTACTGTACCAATTTGACTTCCGGCAGTAACCGTTTGCATCGTCATGGAAGTAGCTTTGACTGAATAGAACATCGCCGTTGTTGCCGTATCCGGCAATGACGGAACACATCAACGGTCCAGCATCGCCCAATGCTACGACCGGTCGGTTGAGGTGAATACTGTTGATGATTTGTTCACGACATGCGTTTTCAGTATGAAATGTGCCAATATCTGACGTGCGTTGAACGAACCGATAATTGTAACCAAGAGCCATGAATGTTCGACGAATAGGTTCCTCACCAAGAATCAAGAGGTCGTGACTATTCGCACGCCAGTCGGGATGCCAAAAGAGCTTGAAGGCGCTTCCTGATACGCCCATTAGATAGTCGTAGGTCACACCTTCCCCGATGAAGTCCATGCATGCGAAGACGGAACCACAGAAAGTGCACTCTCCATTCTCCCATCGAAGCTCTGAAATGCTCTCCAGTACCTTGTATGCGAATTCGCTGGACAGCTTGTGTTCATTGAAGACTTCTCCGATAGCCAAACTAACTTCTTCCGATACAAAAGGCGTGAGATAGGGCTTAAGCTTATGTCTGGCTCGGTTGATAAGTGATTTGGCTGTACCGATTGGAATGTCGAGAAAATCCGCGACCTTTTTATATGAAAGGCCGTCAAGATGAAACATCGTCAACGGTATGCGGTATTTTGGAGGTAGCGATTCGACAGCCCGCATTACCGCGTGGGCAAGTTCGCGCCTTTCAACCACCTCCGAGGGGCCGGGTTGGAAGTCTGCGATGTCCAGATAATCGAGATTGGCACGACCGTTGAGTTGCTCAAACAGGCGAGGGCGAAATGCCTTGAGCCAGTTCATCGCAACACTGAAAGCCACTCGTCTCAGCCAAGCAGCAAACTTTGCCGGATCTCGGAGTTGATCGAGGTTCATGTACGCCCGAATGAAGGTCTCCTGAGCGATATCCTGTGCCTCAACCCAGTTCTTCACAAGCGTGAAGGCAAGTCCATAGACATGACCTTGGTATCTCGCGACAAGCTCACAATAGGCGCGCGTGTCCCCATTGCGGACGAGATCAACGAGTTCACGGTCGTCTGGTTGTGACACGCCGGTCTACGCTCCGATAAATCACAGGTGAAACCAACAGACTGTTCTCACAGTAATGACAACGTTGGCAGGGGAAAGGTTGCATGTTATTTCTCATTTTCTACATTCTTGCATCAGCTTTCCGTAGCGTAAGCACGAAACCTATGTCTTTAGACCCTTATTGGCTAGTCGTTGGGCATACGATGAAGCAGTTTCCAAGGACAGAATCGCATGTGGACAGCAGCCATTATCTTACAGAAATGAACGGTCTTGGCATAGGACTGTGGGGTTGAGCGACTCAAAGGTCGATCTTGTTACCATTGAATTCGCCGAATGGCTATTCACAATCAGGAATCCGGACCATTATGTCGGCGAGAGTGATCAGATCGAGGGCATTGTGCTGAAGAACGTCCACCATCTGGGCAGCATTTCCCGTGCGGACGAAAGCGTGGTATGCCTGGGGAATCAGGTTGCCTGGGATATCCCCGTGTCTTTTGCGTCCACAGATGGATTCTTCAATTGTTTGGAGCCTGCAGTCGGGTAACTTACCTTTCCATACACGCCGCGAAGCATGGAGAAGGTCAAGGTGTGGTAAATCAAGAGAATAGGGGATCCCATTAGCTACGGCCCGATTGCGAACGTAGGGGAGATCAAAGCTCTTTCCATTGAAGGAAACCAGCAGCCTTCGTGCTGAAGCAAGTTGGAGAAAAAGGCTGACAGCCGCTCGCTCTTCAGAATAATCGCGGGCAAAGTACTGCTGGATAATCAGACCAGATTTTTCCCAAATCATGACGCCGATCAGGAAAAGCGGTGAGGTGCCGAGACCTGTTGTTTCAAGGTCTAAAAAGATGATATCTTGCGGGGACACCGGGTCAGCGATGCCGACTCTTTTCAAGTGTGATCGGATTCCCGAGTCAAAGGAGGATAGCGTGGACGACAACTTTTCGGACAGAGCAGCATATCGAGAGCCGTCCAGGGAGGTGTCCATTTCATTCAAACGATGTTCAACGAGGAAAACGCGACAACCGTCTTGCGACATTACCTCACCACCGGCAACTGTTCCTTCCAGGCTCACAAAGTCAGGTGTTTGGGAAGGGCTGCCGTTGATTTGCAGACTACGACGATAATCATTCTGTTCTTGACTAACGTCTGAAGTCTTTGCGTCATCCAGCGGCCGACGGTTCAGCGCTGCGAGTTTCTTCTTGATGTCATCAGATAGATTCATGAATCAATGATGCCAACAAGTAGTGTCCGCTTCAAGCTCTCTTCCAATTCGAATATAGAGCAAGGCATGATCCGAAGGATGCCGAGCTGGATTTACTTCTTCGCGTTTTGAGCAGCTTTACGGTCGGATATGATCTTTTCAGCGATCGCAAAGGGCACTGCCTCGTAGTGTTCAAAATGCATGGTGAAGGTGCCGCGACCTTGCGTAATGTTCCTTATCTCGCTCGCGTATCCGAACATGTTGGACAGGGGAACTCTTGCGTCGACTGACTGGACTTCGCCGCGCATTTCCATGCCAACGATCCTGCCTCGTTTGGAGCAAAGATTCGATGTCACAGTGCCAGAGAACTCATCAGGGATGATGACATTGACACTCATGACGGGTTCAAGCAATTGGGGATTGCCGCGGAGGAAAGCTTTCCGGAAGGCAGCAGTGGCACAGGTGCGGAAAGCGATCTCTGAGGAGTCCACTTCGTGGTAAGAACCGTCTGTGAGTGTGGCTCGGACGTCAACGACCGGGAAGCCTGCCCAGGGCCCCTTGATCATCGCGTCTATGATTCCTTTCTCCACAGCAGGGATGTATTCCTTCGGGATAGCTCCACCGACAATGGTATTGACAAACTCGAATCCCTGTCCTGGATCAAGAGGCTCGATAGTGATTTCTATATTGGCGTACTGTCCGCGTCCGCCTGTCTGCTTGACGTAATTCTCTTTGATGTCAACCGAAGCAACTATCGCTTCGCGATAGGCAACTTGAGGAGGACTGGAGTCCACTGGAATGGCAAATTCCCTCTTGAGCCGATCAACAATGATCTCAAGATGAAGTTCACCCATTCCGGCTATAAGCGTTTGCTCCGTTTCGGGGTCCGTAGAAACAATGAACGTTGGGTCTTCTTCTGACAGCCGGGTGAGGGCTTTAGAGAACTTCTCATCATCGGCACGGTTGGCTGGTGAGACGGCAATACTGATGACTGGAGATGGAAATTCAATTGCCTCCATGACAATCGGGTTATCTGTACAGCAGAGCGTATCGCCAGTTACTGTGTCGCTTGATCCAACTACTGCACCGATCTCGCCGGCATAGAGTTCCTCGACGATTTCCTGTCGGTTTGCATGCATTCGGAGAAGCCTGCCGATTCTCTGCTTCTTGCCGCGTGTTGAATTAAGAACGTACGTGCCGGATTTAAGTGTTCCCGAGTACACGCGAACAAAAACAAGTTTGCCAACATGCTTGTCGGCCATCACCTTAAACGCGAGAGCAGCCAGACGACCGTCGTCCTTGGGAATTCTCTCGATCGGATTTCCCTCAAGGCATGAACCGCTTATCGGAGGAAGATCCACGGGACTGGGGAGGTAGTATACCACTGCATCGAGAAGGCGTTGGACTCCTTTGTTACGGAAAGCGCTGCCGCAGAGCACAGGACAAATGAGTTGTTGATGAGTCGCCTTACGGATTGCCTGACGGAGTTCATCGACCGAAATCTCCTCGTCAGCGCAAAACTTGTCGAAAAGCTTCTCGTCCACTTCGCTGACCTTTTCTATAAGGCTGTGGCGCCAGTGTTCGGTGTCCGACGTCATATCATCGGGAACGGATTTCTCGTCGTACTTGCTACCGCTACTGGTCTCGTCATAGTAGATAGCACAATTTTCGACAAGATCCACGATGCCGACGAAATTGCCTTCCACTATGATGGGAATTGCCACCGGAATGGGATTGGCCGAAAGCTCTCTCTGCATCTCCTTCACGACACCGAAGAAGTCAGCGCCAACTCGGTCCATCTTGTTGACGAACGCGATTCGCGGGACGGAGTATTTTTCAGCTTGTCTCCAGACGGTAGTCGACTGAGGCTCGACGCCGCCCACAGCGCAAAAAAGTCCGATAACACCATCCAACACGCGAAGGCTGCGTTCAACTTCCGCTGTAAAATCAACGTGGCCGGGAGTATCGATGAGGTTGATCATGTGGTCTCGCCAGATCGTTGTGGTGGCGGCACTTGTGACGGTAATACCGCGCTCCTGTTCCTGGACCATCCAGTCCATCGTGGCTGATCCATCATGAACTTCGCCCATCTTGTGTGACTTGCCCGTGTAGAAAAGAATCCGCTCGGAAGTAGTCGTCTTGCCGGCGTCAATGTGTGCCATTATGCCAATGTTGCGAGAACGCTCTATTGGGTAAGTGCGAGGCATATCAAGTACTCCCATCAATCTGCGATTAAATACTTCGTCTATAGTCAAAACGCCGGAATGGACTGAACGAGCCTGAATCGGCTTGGTGTGATCTACTCCAGCAGGGGAAAGAGAGGGCTTTCAAGTTTGACGAGTAGGATTGTATCATCTTCAGGCGTCATACGCAACATGAGCGCGCACCTGTGTCGTAGAAAGTCTTGTTTTGGATTCTGACATGTGGAAAGAGGTGAACTAATCGCGACTTTCAGCGGAAAGAGCCTCTGGAAATATCCAGAGGCGGACTGTGGTTCCGCGTTCATCTGTCTGTATCTGTTGCTTTGCGATACCCTTCTGTTCGAGTCTCTCCATTATCTTCTCAGCCGTACTGGAAGTGACATCGAGTTCGATTGCCACGTCGCTGATGCGAAGCTCTCCCGCATAAGCAGGTTTGTGCGATATTCTGATCGTTTCCCTCAAGGGTAATCGTCTTGACATGAGGTACAGCGTCATACCGAGAATCAGGATGGGGACCCACAAGAAGAGTACGAATTGCCCTCTTACGGGCGTCGGAAATGGAGTGGAGAGGTCAAGAATCAGGAGCCCCATTCCACCTATGAAAAGACTGAGTCCCCAAAAACGTTGGGATCGTCGTTTTGCCTTGAATCTGCTGAATGAGAAGGACATATACTTCCAACCTTGGCCGAGTCGAAAACGTGGGAACTAAGTCCCTTGTTTCCTTGGGACGGAGGCACGTCATTGCAGGTCACTCATTCAGAGGGACGCAGAGGGGCTTTGACCGGAGCATTTGTCTTATCTGAAGTCGCCCGTTCGAGGATCTTCTTGGTGGCAAGATCCTGCAGTGCTTTTCGAGTTTCTTCGCCCTTTCGTCCAGAGTCAGTCCAGAGTGTTCCAGGCCCGGCGTAGCGATATTCAATTTGAACATCGGAGTCAAGCAGCAGTTCTGCGAAAGTTGCCATATTGTAAATATCGGCTCCTCCGAAGGCATCTACGAAGAGCTTGAGCCGTGTGGCTTCTGCCTTCTTCTGAGCTTCTATAACATCAGCCTGAGCTTGCCCTTTGATCTTGACGATCTCGGCATCGATCTCGGCTGCCCTTTTTCTGAGTTCGGCAACGATCCTTTCTGCCTCTGCTCTTGTCTCAGCAGCCTTCTTCATGCCTTGTGCTCGCTCTTCTTCAACGAGAGCTTGCGTTTCAGCATCGAAGTCAGTAACGGCAATATCAACTTTCCTTCTGGCCTCTTCAAGGCGAGCTGCTACCGTGTCCCGCTCCTGTTCCGTTTTCAAGGTCAGCTTCTCTTCTTCCGCTACCATCTGAGCTTGGATGGTTTCCGTTATGTCTTCCGCGGGATGAAAGCCACGGACGAGGGCGATGAGGAAATGCATACCTTTCTGCTTGCCTATTTCTTGGAGCGACTCGGTCACTTTTTGTTGAAATCTCTCTCTGGTTGCTCCTTCAATGAACTGTTGTGTCGTCAGGTTCGATCCTTCGTTCTTGCAGATACTCAATACCTGCGGTTCGATGATTTTGCGCTCGACCTCAGACACATCGCCGTACTGGGAGATGATTCGAGGTGCATCTTCTGGATAAAGGCCCCACACGACGGTCATGTCGAGGTGCATTTGCTTGCCATCCGCGAGAGGGAAAGAGATGCCTGACCCCGGCTTTTTTCGCCTGCCTTCCGCTGTGTTTTCATACTCAACGTGGAAATCAAGCACGCGATAGCCAATTTCGACCTTATCGACACGGATCTCCTTGGGGTTTATGTTGTAGTAACCAGATTGGAGAACGGTATCCAGAACGCCCATGTCGACACCTTCCCTTAACGTCTGGACGCCGACATAACCCGGTTCAATCATTGTTGCTTGCCAGGACTTGGGGTCTCTCTTGTCTTTCTCCACGCTCTGTCCGTATGTGTTAATTCGGTAGGTCCCCGGTGTGAGGACTTTCCTCTGGGTTCCTTTTTCGTCTGGGTTTGCCAGAAACCTGCCGCTATCTTTGGGCAGATCTTTTCCGATCTTGTTAACGACGAGTCTGATCTCTCCCGGAGGTATTTCCAAGTCTCGGATTCTGGTGACCGAATAGGTGTAGGGGTTCAAGAAGTGCCTCCCAGGACCGAGAAGTTCTTGCACAACGCCCTGTTGACCTTCATCCGCGTATTGATCTTTCCCCGCAATTTGTCCGGTTTTTCGTGTGACAAGTAGTGACTCACCTTTGGGCACCCACTTTCGGCATATTCCCCAGCGCCAGATTCCCTGGTATCCGACAGCATACAATACGATAAGGGTTACGACGACAGTTCCGACTCTCTTTAAAGCATTCATCCTATGTCTCCTATGCTTTCGAACCTATTCACTTCGCTTCTGGGAAGTGAAGCGCTCGAAAAGCCTGGCAAACGGGCTACTTTCGTCTGTGTTTGACAGGATCTCAGTTATTCCGGGAGCGAGTGCCTGAATAAGCAGATTCTCCGCGTATTGGCCACCAGTACCGAATGCGGAAACCTTTGCACGAACAGCTTCGGCCTCGGCTTCATTTCGCATTACCGTGACTGCCGCTTCCGCGGTACCGGCCGCGCGAACAGCTTCAGCCTCGTCACTCGCCGCCTCGTATTTCAGGCGGGCGACTTCGAGCATTTCGTTGGCCTTTGTGATCAAGACCTTTGCATATTGCTCAGCAGCACGGATTTTCTGCCGAACGTCTTCCCGGACGCGACCTAGCTTGGATTCTCTGTCGTGGCGATGCTTTTGTATGAGTTGCATGAGTCTTCCACCTTCGCGGACAATTTCACCATCCTCATCTCTCTTCGGTTCTGAGCCGTCAAAGACCATGGAGCCGATCTCTGTCTCGATCTCCTTCTCGAATCGGTCAATTTGCCTCTTGGCTATTTCGCGCCGTTCGTATTGCTCACGAATCTTGCTCGGGGGTTTTGTTGAACGAATGACGAAAGACCTGACCACAATACCTTCCTTGGCGCAAGCCTGCCTGAGTCGTCTTTGCACCTCGGTCTGAACCTCAACTCTTGTGGTCCCCGTAATATAATCCACTGCTCTGTACTGGCCCCCTACGGTGCGGAAAAATGAGCGAGCGTATGGCAGGATAATCTTTCGCTGGATGTTGTTGATGCCTCCGGACTTTTTGAGGTCGTCGCTGTCAACGTACTTCACGAACAATTCCGGAAGTGTCGGAGGTTCAGGCGCCCACTCGATGGTTCCCTCGACCTCAATATCAAAGCCGAACTTCGAGAGAAATGTGATTTTGTACTCGCCTGCCATTTCAAATTTCCGTGAGCGCACATCGATCGGCGTGACCATGTGGACATAGGGATTTGAGTACTCCGGGTGTGTCCCGGGCTCGAGCAGTTCAGGCTGCGTGCCTCTCTCGCCTTTCCCAACCACAAATACGTTGGAGTCTTCGGGCATTTTACCCACAAGTAGCGTAACAACCCCCTTGAAGCCTGGCTCGATTTTTACCATCGGTTTTTCGTTGACGTGGTACTCCCACGGGTTTATGTAATGACGTCCCGGAAGAAGGGGTTGGGCGACGATGCCTTTTTGGTCCGTGCTTCTTGCGATAAACTGGCCGTGCGGAAGTCGCTTTCCGTGTCTCCGAACAAGAATCCCGACCCTATCTTTTGGAATAGAGATTGCTTTGAGTGGGGATTTCCACCACCAAGTGTAAGGATTCTTGAAATGACGGCCTTCCTTCAGGACTTCAAACTGAGGTCCCCTGTAATCGGGGCTTGGGGCAAAGAGCTGTTCATTTGTAATGTCCTTGCCGGTCTTCCTCATTACGGTGACAAGCTCTCCCTTGCCGACCTCAATTCTGCAAACGAACCACACGAAACCACCGATGGCGATCGCAATTGCCAAGACAGCAATGACGACGAGCTTCACGACGCTGACGCCGCCAAACCCGTATGTATCGCCGCCCCCACGATTCCTGCCTCCGGAATCAAAATCATCATATCCGGCCATGGTCTGTTCTCCTCAGGAAGCCTACTGTTGATACCAATTGGGCCCTCGCGCAGGGCTATCCAGCACGTTAGTCCCGTACGAGGCACTCATATATTATCGCTATAATGCGTGCCGTATTCCACCATGATCTATGACCTTATTTTCAAAACCAGCCTGGCGTCAACACATTCAGAGCGGAAAAGAAATGGACACTTGAGCCAGACCTACGAATTGTGGTAAGATTCAGACAACTCAGGGCCCGTAGCTCAGCGGTCAGAGCAGTGGACTCATAATCCATTGGTCCTCCGTTCGAATCGGAGCGGGCCCACCAACCAAACTCCTTCGTAGGCTCAGTGTTGCGAGGGGTTGCTGTTTTCATACGGGAAGGTGTGAAGGATACGAACGGACATCTCAATCCTTGGTCAAGAAGTGGTCAGGGTCCTTTTGGCATACATACACTCGGTACCGGTCAATCAGCAATTGTCCTGCCACAATGAGGGCATGTCTTCGTTTTCTCATGTTTCTTTCGCTTCTCGATTGCCTCGACAAATCCTGCTCCAAGAATGCCCGTCGGTAATGCGAACATCCCAATTCCGAGAATGGCAATAACTGAAGCGAGCAATCTGCCACCCGCCGTAACGGGATACACATCGCCGTACCCCACTGTTGTCAGCGTAGCGACGGCCCACCACATCGATGCTGGAATACTCGAAAAGTGATCGGGTTGCTCTTCTCCTTCAGCAAAATACATTAACGAAGAAGCCATGAGTAGAAGAACAATCAGGAAGAAGAAAGTTGTGACTAGTTCTTCCTTCTTTAGCCGTATGACATAGGAGAGCAAGTTGAAAGCATTTGAGTAGCGCCCCAGCTTTGCAATCCGGAACAGTCTGAACAAGCGAATAATCCTCATGAACCGCAGGTCGATACCAATTAGAGGCATATAGAACGGTATGATTGCCAGAAGATCCACAAGGGCGAGCATTGTAAAGATGTAAAGAAGGCGTCCCCAGAAGGGATGCTGATATCTGCGACTCTCGGTGCAGGACCAAACGCGCAAGATGTACTCGATCGTAAAGATGATGACCGAGGAAGCCTCAAAGACTTTGAAGGAATGTTGTGCTTCTGACCCCACTGGCAAGATAGTCTCCACGATCATCGCAATCACGTTGAGGACAATAAGCCCACAAATAGACAGATCGAAGATTCTACTGAGCCGGTCACCTGGCCTGGCGACCTCCAAGATTTCATGCAGCCGTTTCTTTAAGGACATTGCTTTCTTCCACCTAACGAACTTTCATCTCTTGACGAATAACGCTCACGGTACGAACAGCTTCAATAGATCTGCAATCAACGGGGAGCAATATGTAAGCATAGTTGTTGCGACAAGAGGCGCAGACAGATTGAGACAATGGCAGGTTGGACGAGAAACGGCATGATGCAGCGAGAAATCTAGCATGAGTCATACCCTCCGCAAGTGTGACTAGGCCGTGGAGATATTATACGAGGGAAGATAGGGATGTCCAGATGAAAGCTTGGACAAGTAGACACGGGATCCGACGAACACCCTTTCGACAGCGTGTCTCTAACCTGATCGTGTTGGCTGCAATTTCCAGCCATTACACTTGACACTAATGAGGGTGAATGCTATCACTCAGGACGTGAAAGTGTGGCACCGACAGTGCTCTTGTGGCAAATGGTAATGTGCACGGAGGATAGCCTCTTGAAAAGCGAGGAGCGTCAGTTGCATGTCATCATTCTCATCGGGAGCATTCTTGCCGTTGTGGCAGCATGCATCGTCAGTGTGCCGAGGGAGGGGATGAGTTCGAGAGCGGTGATTGGAAGTGTGAGCATACCTTCAGCGTGCGTGTTTCGGAATATCACTGGGATACCTTGCGCTGGGTGCGGCATTGTGCGAAGTGTCGTGTGCCTTGCCCATTGCGAAGTCGCTCGTTCGTGGGGATTTCATCGACTGGGCATGGTCGTCTTGGTGTTGTTAGTCGCTCAGATACCGTACAGGGCGGCGACTCTGATTCGAGGACGCTCGCCGAAATGTATGCGACACAAAAGCATTGATGTGCTCTGGATCGGCCTGGCTCTGGCTGCGGCTATCAACTGGGTTTTCACACTGATCCAACTCCGTTAGTCGAGTTTTTCAGGTGAAGTATATGATGCCGGTCACGGTGATGGCATACAGCACAAGATTGACCAGCAAAGGCCAGTCGGTGAAGAGGGAGCGTTCCGGCTGGTGCCCTTCATCGCGGCTATAGATAAGATAGAGATACCGGAATATCCCGTATAGGACGAATGGTGCCGTGAACTTGAGGTTGTCGGTCTGAAAACGGGCAACAGTCTCGGGGGCCATTGTGTATAGGACGTAGGAGATGAGTGTGGCCGAGGTAACAATCGCGATCATTTGGTCCAATAGTTTCGGCGTATATTCGGCAATCACCTTGCGGTGGTGAACGGCGTCTTCCTTGAGAAGTGTGATCTCTGCTCGTCGCTTTCCAATCACGAGAAACAGGGATAGCAAAAGCGTGCAGGCAAATAGCCAGGAAGACATATGAACGGGAATGGCCGCGGCACCAGCTCCGGCTCGTATGACAAATCCTCCCGACACAGCGAGCAGGTCAAGTATCTCGACGTGCTTGATATACATCGTGTAGGAAAGCGTCAGCACAACATAACCCAGCGCAAGTACACCGAAGAACCAGCCAAGCTTCAACCAGGCTATGCCCAGCCCAAGGACCATCATTACAAGCCAGAGAGCAACAGCGGCATTTGGTGAGATCATTCCGCTCGGAAGCGGGCGCTTGCACTTTACGGGGTGCTTCTTGTCCTGCTCCAAGTCCCAGAGATCGTTAAAAGCATAAGTGGATCCAGACAGCATACAGAAGATGACAAAAGCAATACTTGCACGAACGACTAGTTCGGGATTGGTGAAGTTTTGTGAGAAGACAAGGCCAGCAAAGAGAATAACGTTTTTCACCCACTGAGCAGGGCGAAGCGTGCGAACGAGTCCCTTCAATAGCTTCATAGGTCTGCTTTCAATATAACAGAACAAGAATCCTCAAAGCCGACATGAGCCTGCGCCTCTTTTCAATCAAGTCAGGATGAGCCAAGATCGAGCTTCCTTAGGTCATAGATCAAGAAACCTGCGTCCTCGTAGACCTTGGCGTGATCCTGAGCATCCCAGAAGTCCTGTCGTTCCTGTTTTTTCTCAGCCGACCAGTAGCTCTTGAGTTCTGAGAGGTATGGCTCATCAGTATAATACTTGCCTATCTCTGAGATTTCCAGATCATCCTTGGAGAGGATGAACAAGTCAACGCCTTCATCTCTCAACAAACGTATGTCTCTCGCGGGGTCACGAGGGAAAATAGCTTGCATTACCATAGTCGTGCGTGGGCGTATTACTTCATGAAGAAAATCCCTGAAGAGCGGGTGAGAGATTTCGCGCGCAATATATGTCTGACGAGGTGCAAGTGCAAGCAGAGTATCTGCATCCTCTTCGGGGTCGGTGGCATAAAGGATATCTTCTGGCTGGTTTCGCAGAAACTTTGCGACGCCCTGGTAACTCTCTGTTTCTACCTGATACCCTGGGAGCAGCGATGTCGGGAGTTCGATGAATGTGAGGCTGATGATGGCGAAGGCGATTGCAGGGACACCAACAGATAATCTCGACTGCCTCTGCCGCACGCGAATGATCCAACGGGCAAAAAAGAATGCCAGCAACATTTCGCACACAAGCGGCATGTACACGGTGATGTAGCGATTTGGAAAGTACAGACGAGCGAGCAAGACGTATGCAATGATATTCCATACACATCCGATAGCAACAAGAAGCGGCACAACTCTCGGAATGTCCCGGAACCTTGTGCCGCTCAGACGACGAAATATCTCCAACAGCACGAGGACCGAAATATAGCCCCAGAGTATTCGCCGGGGAAGTGTTCGAAAGGGAAGGTGAGGACGCATCCCTTTGAAAGTTGTTATGTGCCTTCCCAGTATCACGCCAATTTCGATGGGAATAAGCCTTGGTCGTTCCTCTTCCCAGCGACCGCTTGATTTGAACTCAGGAATCGAGAGAATTTCGGATCGGGACAGTGGCGGGCCGACTGTTTCCTGTACCTCGTGCATATGGCGAGAGGTCATTAGAAGTACAGACGCGATAACAAGAGTGCCGATAACGGTTGCAGAGATTTCTATCCTATTTGCAAAGAGTTTTCGGCCGCGGTACAGATCCATTGCCCCGTCCGTTGCCACCAGTGAGGCGCCCAGAATCAACGATTGCGGATGTGTTGCTCCTGCGAGGATTAGGAGGACAATTGCAGCGATACGCTTTTTGGCCATCACAGCCCAGACCAAACCAACTTGCAGTGGGGGACCGAAGGAGCGTGCAAATCCTCCCATCATTTCCGTCGACCATCCGACATCTATCAGGGCGAGTATGCACAGCATGGGCGCAGCAGCACTTCCCGGACACATGCGCTCACCAATAAGAAAACAGAAAGTAGCGAACAGAGCGACTACTACTATAGAAATAACTTTTGTGAGCGTGTAGGGGTGGACGGCCTTAGCCAGCAGCTCATAGAAATCAGCGAGCAGCGGAGGCTGAAAGTCGTACGAATAGGCTGTCAGCGGGTCATTCTGGAAGAAGACACCATTGTGCTTTTGGACTAGCCATATGAAGTTCTGTCGATAATCGTCGGCCAGATTGCTGGTGAGCAGTAATGGCACGACAATCCATGCGATATACAACACCACAACGACAGCCAGCGTCCACATGAAAACACGGCGCATAAAATCCGTTTCTATCGCATTAGTATCCGATTTGTTATGAAATGAGCGTATCTTCTTCTCCCTGCTTGCTCACTTGGTACCGAGTCTTCGAATTGAGCAAGTGAACACCTCGATGCTACTGCTGCAGCGTCATCGTATTCTGACTTCCTTGCCTATGTCAGCGCTTCGATAGATGGCATCAATCATCTTCTGGATTGTCAGTCCATCTTCGCCGGGGGCGTCAGAATTCTTATTGTCTCGCACACATTCAACGAAGTGGCTCATCTTGTACTCGAAGAAATCTTCATTGCCGATGTAGTTGGGCGTCATCGTGAACATTGAATCCATGTGATCCGTGTAAACCTGCAGAGGTTCACTGTTGTTGCCACTGCCCTCCATTCCTATGAAGTTTGCCAAGTCAATTGTGCAACCGGCTTTTTCGCCCATAATCTGGAGACCGAGGACATCTTTCTCAATATGGGCAGCAAAACTAGTTTCGATTGTCAATGTTGTACCGTTTTCGAAACGTACGTGTCCGATTGCCAAGTCTTCCACATTGTAGGTTTTGTGATCCCAATGTGGCCAGATCGAGGCTACATCTGACGGTTTATCTCCGATGTAGCGGTATGTGGAACCGTTGGCAGAAATCGGCTTTGGCCTGCCCGCAATATAATGTGCGGCCTCCAGAATGTGGACGCCGATATCAATCATAGGTCCGCCGCCCTGAAGTTCCTTGCGTCCGAAGACTCCCCAATTGGGAATCCCCCTGCGGCGAAGTGCCTGCGCGCGGATGTACAGTATCTTGCCAAAACTACCAGCCTTGACAGCTTTACTCACTAGCTGTGCGACGGGTGTGAAGCGATATTGAAATCCGATTACGAGCTTGCGTTTGGCATTCGTGGCTGCGTCGACCATTGCCTGTGCGTCGCGAGCATTCATTGCCATTGGCTTTTCTACAAGGACGTGCTTGCCCGAGTTGAGGGCTGCAATCGTCGGGGCCTTGTGTAGGATGTTGGGTGTGCATACAATCACGGCGTCAAGATCATGAAGTGTGACGAGCTGTTTGTAGCTCTTGAAGACATTTGGAACGTTGAACTCGTCAGCGAATGTCTTCAGAGCTTCACTGTCAGGATCACAAGCCGCCAGTATCTGAACGCCAGCGATCTTTTGTAAGTATCTTGCCTGGTAGGTGGCGATTCCGCCGGTTCCGATTACACCAATTCGTGCTTTCTTCGCCATATGGTTGTCCCTCATAAGTCATTTTCAAACAGATATAGATGATTGTTGACCGAGAAGTTAGCAGCTTTCGCTCCGGCTGTCAATAATCAACGACAGCTTAAGAAGCTGTCAAAGACAATCACCAAGAGTGCTCATCGTGTAAGCTCATAGATATGGTAACCAACGAAGAGGGATAAGAAGAGAAAGTACAACAGCAAAGGCAGGAAAGTAGTTCAAGCTCGGCGTTATCCAAGCGATTCCTTTGCTTCTTTCTTGTTCGCCTTTTCAAGAAAGTTTCTCACTGCTCGCATTATTTCCAGCATCTGGTCCGACTCAATGTAGCCGGGGATTTTCGCCCCGTTTATCAGACTTCCGTTGCCATCGAAAAAAAGAATAGTCGGCAGTCCCGTTATCCCATATCGACCCATGACCTTTTGGACGTCAGGATTGGCCGATTTTGTAGCGTCGAACTCTAGCGTGCGAAAGTACGTTGACTCGGCAATGACCCCACGATCTGTAAATGTTGACCGCTTCATTATGCTGCAGTATGTACACCATTTAGCGGTAAAGAAAAGCATGACAGGCTTGCCCGGACTCTCGGCTACTTGTATGATGTCGCTTCCTAGAACAAACCAGTCTATGCTCTTCTGGTCGGTTGGTTCAATGACGACCTTGGTCTCAGGAGCTGTGATAGCGGATTGCCAGTGTCTGAAAGCTACAACCCCCAGAAGCAAGAGGCCACCTGCAAAGAGTGCGATTCCAAATCCCTTTTTCAAATAGGGCAAAATGCCATCCCCTTCCTTGAGTCCGCTGAATGCTCCAATAAGAATGCCCGCCAAAATGAGAATCATTGGAATACCGAATGAGAAGATTCCGGGAAGAATGATATTGAGCAGCCACAGTGCGACAAGAAACATCATCAAGCCAAAAAACTTCTTGACAACGGTCATCCAGTCTCCAGCTCTTGGAAGAGCCTTCAGAACGCCCCAAGAGGTGCCGATTGCAATGAACAACGTTCCCATTCCGAGAGCGAGAGATCCGAACAGAAGAGCTCCGAGAGCTGGATCTCTTGATGCCGCAACGAAAGCAAACAGGGCGGCCAGGACCGGCGTTGTACACGGTGTGGCAATAATTCCTGCTACGAGTCCGACGAGAAAAGCTCCCAGAAAACCCCGCGGATTCTTCACATGCAAAACACTCTGCAGCCGTGAAGGAACCCTGATTTCATAGAGGCCCAACATGCTCAGACCTAAAGCAACAAAGAGGACGGTCATGAATCCAATAACGTATGGATTTGTGAAGGTAAAATTCGCTGCTCCGCCCACCAGGGACGCGAAGATTCCGATCACGGAATACGTTACTACAATCCCGGCTACGTAGAATAGCGATAGCGTTAGGCCACCAAGACGGCTCTTATGAGACTTTGCACCTATGGCGGCAATTGTCACGGGAATCATTGGAAGAACGCACGGTGTAAAATCCATGAGAACGCCCAGGCCGAACACTATGAGAACAAGACCAACTAGGCCCCGTTTTTCCAGAGTCCCCTCGACGTCAAAGAGGTTTGGGCTCGTCGAATCAAAGTATCCAGCGGGCTTTGTGTCGTCCACGGTTTGATCGGAAGTGGGCACCGCAGGAATCGACATATCTGCTTCGGAAATAGTGACCTCTGCGACAACTACTCCTTTCCTAGGAGGATAGCATAGGGTGTCGGAACATCCCTGGTATTGCACTTCAACCGCGAACTGAAGACTGCCGGCCTCGGCGCCCTCGGAAATGGCGATCTTGATGGGGATATCTATTGATTCGGAATATACTTCCAACTCGCGATTGAGATTCTTGTCGAACTTCTTCTTTGCCTTTGGCAGTTCAAAAGATGTGAGTTCAAAAGGTCCATTGACGGGCACGCTCACCGTAAGGTTTTCCTTGTACAGGTAATGTCCAAGCGGTATGTCAATGTGAATCGTGGCCTGGACTACGGAGCCAGGTGCCATTTCTCCCTCTGGAGGTCTCAGGAGAAGAGAAAAGGGTTCCCGCACTTGTCCAACAGGATCGAGTGGCAGTCCTGCAGCACAGGCATTGACTGCAACGACAGCTAGCAGAAGACAGGGCATTACTTTGTATGGAACAGACAATTTCTTCATGATCTATTCTCCAATGATTCCTAATTCTAACCTGCATTCCTTCAGCTTGCCACTGCCTTTGAGGATGTGCTATTCTCGTGATTGATATGAGGCGAAATAGGCAAAACGAATCACAGAATCAGAAACCGTCGGTTCCTTTCCATATACTGACAAAGCCGATAGGTCCAGTCTGCAACCTTGACTGCAGGTACTGTTATTATCTGGACAAGAATCACCTCTATCCTCAGGTCAAAAACTTTCGGATGCAGCCGGATGTTCTGGACTCTTTTATTCAGCAGTATATTGAAGCTGAGCCGGCGCCCGTCGTATCTTTTGGTTGGCAGGGCGGTGAGCCTACTCTTTTGGGGGTCGAGTTCTTTGAGGATGTAGTGCGTCTTCAGAAGAAGTACTGTCCTGAAGGAAAGAGGATCGAAAACTCCATCCAAACGAACGGTACGCTCTTGAATGAAGAGTGGTGCAGTTTTCTGCGTGAAAACAACTTTCTGGTCGGACTTAGTATCGATGGTCCGCGTGAACTACACGATTCCTATCGTGTGGACAAATCAGGCAGAGGCTCTTTTGACCGGGTGCTATCTGCCTTGCGCATGCTTCGCGATTCACATGTTGACTTCAATGTACTCACCGTAGTTCAGCGCACCAACGCAAGACACCCCAAGGAAGTGTATCGATTCTTCCGTGACGAAGGAGTAAAGTTCATTCAATTTATTCCTCTTGTTAAGTCTTTGGACGATTGCGAAGGAAGGCTTTCTGATGAAACACCCACACCAAAAGCTTTTGGTGAGTTTCTTTGCGGTGTCTTTGATGAATGGCTGGAAGGTGATGACATTGGTAAGATCTTTGTTCAGATATTTGACGTATCTCTTGCCGCGTGGTTGGGTCTGCCATCTCCGCTATGTGTGCACGGGAAGACTTGCGGTCGAGCGCTACTATTGGAGCACAACGGTGATCTCTACTCATGTGATCATTTTGTATATCCTGAAAATCTGCTCGGAAATATACTGGAGACCCCTTTGGCGAAGATGGTTGAATCGCCAAGGCAAATCGCCTTTGGGCAGAGTAAGAAGAACTCACTCCCGGAGAAATGTAGATCTTGCGATGTACTTTTCGTGTGTCGAGGTGGCTGCCTGAAGGATCGAATTTGCAAAACCTCGTCAGGTAAACCTGGGCTTAACTACTTATGCAAGGGATACCGGTTGTTTTTCCGGCACATTCGTCCCACCATGGAACGCATGGCTTCAGAAATGAAGGAAGCGGAAGCACAGCGGAATAGGGCACAAGACAGAGCAGGCGGTATTCTCAAAGCAGTTGGTAGAAACGATCCCTGTCCTTGTGGTAGCGGGAGGAAGTACAAGCGATGCTGCGGGGCACGTAGACGATGAGCTTGGGTGAGCACTTCTTGCGGTTGTGGTTGAGTTTGATTTTCGACAACTTGACTGCAAACGGGATTCGTGGCAGAATAGCCGCCCTCAAGAGAGAGTATTCGACTTTTTAAGTATCTATCAAATGGAGGCTCGTCATGAAATACCGTCGAATGGGGAAATGGGGCGTAGAGTTGAGCGTTGTAGGGCTCGGCAGCTTCTTTACTATGGGAGTAAAGCTCGACCAGAAGCAGTCCAGGGATACCGTGGTGGCTGCCTATGAAAACGGGATCAACTTCTTCGATACCGCTGACGCCTATGCGCTTGGCGAGGGCGAAAAGCATCTTGGAAAGTGCCTTGCTGAGTTCCCGCGCAAGGGTCTCTTCGTAATAAGCAAAGTGCACACTCCGATGAGCGATATTCCCAATGACAAAGGACTGTGTTACAAGCACATCAAGGAGAGCATTGAAAGCAGCTTGAGCCGCCTCGGTATGGACTACTTGGATCTCTATATGTGCCACCGGCCGGATCTTGATACGCCGCTTGAAGAGACCGTCCGCGCAATGGAAGATCTCATTCGGGAAGGTAAGATTCTCTATTGGGGCGTCAGCGAGTGGCCGGCTCACCTCATGGTCAAGGCAAACGCCGTCGCGAAGGAGATCGGAGCACGCGGAATTGGCGTCAACGAACCTCGCTACAGTATGCTTTGGCGCTATCCTGAAAACACTGTTTTCCCGATTTCTGAGCAGGAAGGCATTGGCAACGTAGTCTTCTCGCCACTCGCACACGGGATGCTTACTGGCAAATACAAGCCCGGCGAGGAAGCTCCGGAGGGAACCCGCGCCGCCGATCCAGACATCAACTTGGTAATCAAAGGCATGTACTGGAGTGAGGAGAACAAGGAAAACTCCCAGGAACTGGTGAAGATGGCTGAAGAACTTGGGACAACTGCCGCCACTCTTTCTTTAGCGTGGTGTCTGCGTTTGCCCGCGGTGACCAGTACCATCATTGGCGCATCAAAGGCTTCCCAAGTCGTTGAGAACGCCAACGCCGCCGATCTGGAGATTCCGGAAGAAATGGTCAAGAAGATTGATGAGCTTTTCCCTGCGCCAAAGTGGCCCGAAGGTTCCTGAGAGTATCTGGATTTCGTATCAACAAGTGGGAGAGCCGGCAATCCGGCTCTCCCATTTCTCTGTATGCCAACACGCGCGTTTTGGAGCGCGCCTTAAGTGATAGACCATCCGCGGCAGGGGCGTTGCCCTTGACAATCCTTGGGGCCGTTCTATAATTGTGTTTTGGTGAGTGTTTGAATGAGATGACGCCGTTTTGTGGCTGGGGCATAGGTCAAATGGCTGAGGTCAGTCTAAAAAGAGTCACGAAAGTCTACCCTGGGAACGTTGTTGCCGTGAACGACGTTTCCCTGGCAGTGAATGACAAAGAGCTTCTTGTGCTCGTTGGACCTTCTGGGTGTGGCAAATCCACTACACTGCGGATTGTCGCAGGCCTGGAGGAAGCCAGTGATGGCGAGGTGAGGATAGGGGATCGTGTCGTCAATGACGTGGCTCCAAAGGACCGTGATATTGCCATGGTATTCCAAAACTATGCTCTCTACCCGCACATGACAGTTTTCGGCAACATGGCATTTGGTCTAAAGTTGAGGAAGTATCCAAAGGCTGAAATACGGAAACGTGTCGAAGACGCAGCCAAGGTTCTCGGTATCCAGGACAAGCTCGACCGAAAGCCGAAGGCACTATCCGGTGGCGAGAGACAGCGGGTCGCTGTTGGTAGAGCCATCGTTCGGAAACCTGCAGTCTTTCTCTTTGATGAGCCGTTGAGCAATCTGGATGCAAAACTCCGTGTAGAGATGCGAGCTGAACTCAACCGATTGCATCAACGTCTCCAGACTACAATGATATATGTTACCCATGATCAAGTGGAGGCGATGACGCTGGGTGATCGCATAGTTGTAATGAACGACGGCGTTATTCAGCAAGTTGATGAACCGATCAAGGTGTATGATAGACCAAAGAATCGTTTTGTGGCCGGCTTTCTCGGAACACCTCCGATGAATTTCATTGAAGGGAACGTAGAATCAAATGGTGACGGAATGGTGTTTTCGTTTGGCGACGGATCCAGCCTTGCCGTGCCGGCTCAATTGGCAACTTTGATGAACGGAATGTCCGGCTCCGCGAGTCTTGGCATTCGCCCCGAAAACCTTGCACTGGAGGGAAGCGATGCCCAGTCGAAGGGTGGCGTTCTTGGAAGTGTGAGTGTCGTGGAGCCTCTTGGGGACGAAATGATTGTCCATGTGGAGGCTTTCGGGCAGATATTGGTGTGTAAGGTGGACTCCCACCAGCGAGTCCGGGTAGGTGAGGAAATCACTGTAATGTTCGACATGAACAAAGCCCATTTCTTTGACACAAAAACGGGTGAAAATGTCAGCATGAGGTGAGACGCATTGCCAACCCTGTCTTCCTGCGGTGCCGTTTGCAGAGCACCGCTTGTGAAAGTGGGAGCGATCCCACTTTTTTGTTTGACAAAATGTCGAACACCATGTGCAGGAGAATGAGTACGGTGAACGGAGAACTCGTACGAATAATCGATAGCATACATCGTGATAAGGACATAGATTCGGAGGTCCTTTTCCTGGCGCTTGAAGAAGCTATGCTTTCCGCAGCGCGAAAGCACTACGGCGATAGAGAGAGCATCAGTGTGACCATTGACCGCAAGACGGGAGCGATGTCAGTCCGTGACGGAGCCGAAGAACTGAATCCAGCATCCCTAGGTCGGATTGTGGCCCAGACCGCAAAGCAGGTCATGATCCAACGAATCAGAGAAGCCGAGCGCGACGTCTTATACAAGGATTACGAGGACAAGCTCCGGGAAATAGTCAACGGAACTGTCCAGCGGGTAGAGGGCTCTACGATTGTCGTCAATCTTGGCAAGACCGAAGGTATTCTTCCGCGCAGAGAGCAGATCCCTGACGAAACGTTCCGGGCTGGAGACCGAATCCGAGCATACGTTCTTGATGTGAAAATGGTTGGCAGCAGAGTGCGCATAATCTTGTCACGTACGCACCCTGAACTGATCAAGCGTTTATTTGAACTTGAGGTGCCCGAAATCATTGAGCACGTGATCGAGGTGAAAGCCTTGGCTCGTGAACCAGGCCATCGCACAAAGATCGCAGTATCATCGAGCGACCAGAAGGTCGATCCCGTTGGAGCTTGCGTCGGCGTTCGTGGAACCCGGATCAAAAACATCGTCAACGAACTCGGAGGGGAGAAGATTGACATCGTTCGTTGGAGTGATGATGCTGCAACGTTTATCGCTTTTGCACTGAAGCCAGCGGAGGTTTCCTCAATCACACTCAGCCACGAAACGAGAAAAGCTCGAATCGTCGTAGACGAGGAACAGCTCTCGCTGGCCATAGGTCGGCGAGGCCAGAACGTCAGACTTGCGGCCAAGCTGTCGGGTTGGGATATCGATGTAATGACCGCCGAGGAAGTGGCTCAGGAAGAGCAAGACGTCAGATCTGTCCTGGGTGATATTGAGGAACTCCCGGACGAGGTGGTAGAAAGAATTGTGAAGGGTGGCCTTGGAGTTCGTATGCTAGCCACTTGCGCTCAGGAAGACCTGGCGGAAATTGAAGGAATGACTCCCGAGATGGCAGAAGTTGTCATCGCAACCTGTGTTGAGGTTGTGCGCGCAAGCGCTCAAGCCGAAGACGAAGCCCGGGCGGAGGAGGAAGCTCAATCTGCAGAAGCACTGTCCGAGGAAGAGCCCGAGTCCGAGGAGACTCCTGAGGAGGTAGACTTGGGAACAGAAGAGCCAAGAGAGGGAGAGGTTGAACAGGCTGGTTCGACCGCAGTGGCTGAAGAAGAATTACCAACTGCGGAAGACGGAACCATAGAAGAATCAGATACACAGAGGGAAGATACGTAGCGTTGGGATGTCAAGAGCAGCGGATTAAACGGTAGTGATTTGTCGTTGCTGAATAATCGAACTTGAATCGACAGAGGCTGTTCTTGCTCTGTTTCGACGTTTGGACATTAGGAGAGAGCTATTGGGCATTCGTGTTTATGAGTTTGCCAAGGAACTGGGGATCCCGAGCAAGGAATTGCTCAAACAGTGCCAAGAGCAGGGTATCCCTGTTTCCAATCACATGAACTCGCTGGACGACGAGCAAGAGAAGCGTATGCGGGAATATCTCGCAGGAATTACCTTTGAAGAAAAGCCCAAGGACGGGCGTCACAAGAAGGTAAAGCCCAAGTCTGCTCCACCACCGAGGCTAGCGACCGCACCGCCGATCAGACCAGTTACGGCTCCTCCTATACACCCAGGTGGTGGGGGGCCGTCCAAGTTGCCACCGGTACGACCGGTCACGTTACCGACAAAACGCCGACAGCGACGTCCTCCTTCTTCCGCACCGAGAGTGGCGAAGGTGAATGAAGAGTCAACTACAACTCTACCAAAGGCTCCTGTGACTGAACAGAAGTCTGATCTGAAGATCCCTGCCGGGGACAAGATTGCTGCGGAAGGCTCTGTTGCTCCTGAAGCAAAGCCGACTGCCAAGTTTGGTATTGTCAAAGCTGCGCCGCCCAAACCTGAGCCGAAGTTGGAGAAGCCACCAGAGACCCCACCAAAGCCGAAGGTGGAACCTTCTAGATTTGGTGTCGTAAAGGCAGCTCCGAAAAAGATTCCTGAGAAAGAGACACCGCAGAAGAAACCATCTACCGCAGCTCCTACTGCCAAGGTAGAAAAAGATAAATTCGCGCGGTTGGATGAAGAGACAAAGCTCAAGGGAAAGAAGGCGGGCAGGGAAGGCCGTCATCATGTGGAAGGACGCGCTGTTCGGATTCGGCGCAGAGATAGTCGCAGACCTGGACGCCCCAGCGAAGGTGGGCAAGCTTTCCGGCGACCGCGTCGTCCCCTAAGGACAAAGAACAAGACTGCGATTGTGGAAAGGAAACCCATTGAGGAAGCGGTACTCGACTATCCTGTCAGTGTTCGCAGCTTCTCAGCGGGCGCGGGTGTCAAGGCTGATCGAATCATCAGAATCCTCATGGAATCGAAAGGACTTTTCGCGACGATCAACCAAGCTCTACCTGAAGACATTGTGCAGTTCCTTGCTTCTGAAGTAGGAGTGAAGATCGAAGTCCGGAAGCAGGCAACCTTGGAGGAAGAAGTTCTTGGTGATATGGAATCAGCCAAGATGGAGGGGAGGACCATTCCACGTGCCCCCGTGGTAGTGTTCCTCGGCCACGTCGACCACGGTAAGACATCACTTTTGGATGCAATCCGAAGCACAAATGTTGCGGCCGGCGAGTCCGGCGGTATCACACAGCACACAAGCGCATTCCGGGTTGATCGAGGGAATAAGCACGTCGTCTTCCTAGACACTCCTGGTCATGAAGCATTTACCGCAATGAGAGCTCGCGGAGCTGATTGTACTGATGTGGCAGTCCTAGTGATCGCCGTCGATGACGGTATTATGCCTCAGACTGATGAGGCCATAAACCACGCTCGTGCAGCCGGTGTGCCCATCGTCGTCGCATTGAACAAGATCGACCGTCCAGACGCCGATCCAGACAAGGTTAAACGACAACTTGGAGAACGAGACCTTCTTCCGGAAGACTGGGGTGGCAGCACGATCTGCGTTCCAGTCTCAGCAATTACCAAAGAAGGCATAGAAGATCTCCTTGAAATGCTATCGCTCGAAGCTGAACTCCTGGAGCTAAACGCGCATCCCGATATGTCAGCTAAGGGTATCGTTCTTGAGGCAAAAATGGCTCCCGGAAGAGGAGTTGTCGCCAATGTATTGATCCAGAACGGAACGCTTCACAAAGGTGATATCGGGCTTTGCGGTGTCGGATGGGGCCGGATCCGTCAACTAGTTGATGACCAGGGGCGCAACGTCAAAGAAGCAGGACCTTCGACTCCGGTCGAAGTATCTGGTCTTTCTGCTCTGCCGGAAGCAGGTGACAAGTTTTATTCGGTTGAAGACGCCCAAAAGGCACGAAGTATAGCTGAATCCCGAAGACGCCGAGAGAGGGCAGCCTTGCTGGCCGAGCGCCAGCACGTTACTCTCGAGACCCTGTACGAACACATTGAACAGGGAGGGGCGAAAGAGCTTCGCATCATACTCAAGTCAGACGTCCAAGGCACGCTGGAAGTTCTCCGAAAACAGATTGAAGACCTTACCACTGAAGAAGTGCGGGTAAGAGTGTTGCATAGCGGAGCAGGAGGAATCAACGAGTCAGACGTCCTACTCGCTGACGCCTCAGATGCTATCATTATCGGCTTTCACGTAATGCCGGAAGAAGGCGCGCGACGGTTTGCTGAAGAACGAAAGGTAGAAATCCGGTTGTATCAAGTGGTATATCAGGCAACCAACGAAATCCGAGCTGCCATCGAAGGTATGCTCGAACCTGAATACCGGGAGAATATTGTTGCACACGTGGATGTGCTTAAGACGTTCAAGATTTCCAAAGTCGGAACTGCTGCCGGATGCATTGTCAAGGAAGGCACCATACACCGGCCTGACAGGGTTCGCGTGGTACGTGATAGTATTGTTATCCACGACGGAGAGATCGAAACACTGAGGCGAGTGAAGGATGACGTGAGAGAGGTCTCGGCAGGGGCCGACTGCGGCATCAAGATTGCCAAGTTTGACGATATCAAGGAGGGAGATGTTTTTGTCGCTTACCAAGTCGAAAAAATAGCCCGCCGACTCTCTCAGGTAAAGGCCGAGGAAGAACAGCGACGAAGGGAAAAGGAAGAGGAACGAGAGCGTCTGGAGATGGAATTGCTGGAACAGCAGGAAGAGGAATCTGGTAGTTCAACTGAATAGCCTTGGTGTTGAAGAAAGAGTGGGATTGAGTGTGTTCCTTGGAGGCTGTGTGGATGAAAGTCTTGAGGGATGTATTCTCTCCCGTTCTTCATGTTAAAAGGGCTCCGGGGGAATATCCTTGAATAGAGAAGGTATCAGCTTGGTCAAGGATGGCGTAGGATTGGGGACAATTGTCATTGCCGACAAGTTTCCCGACCCTCCTGTTCGCTTTGCTGCAGAAGAGCTTAAGCGCTACATCTTTGAGATGAGCGATGTAATTTTGCCCGTTCGTCGAGGTGCAGCACGCGGGCCGTCTGTCGTGATTTCGAGTGCAGGTAAAGCAGGACCCAAGGTTACTTCCGGGGCGTTGCCTTCAGACGAAGAGGATGCCTATTGCCTTAAGAGCGTTGGGCGGAACCTATATCTTTCTGGGGCGTCACCAAGGGCTGCACTATACGCTGTTTACACATTTCTTGAGAAACTGGGATGTGGCTTCTGTGTGCCGGGAGAGGATACGGTTCCTCGAAAGCGTTCGATCACGGCGCCACACCTCAACATGTTAGAAGTCCCGGCCTTCGAGTTTCGATCTCATATAGACAATCCGTTTCGAGACCCTTTCCCGATAGAGGGTAATGTTGCGGTTATAGACTGGCTGGCGAAGAACCGATTCAACTGGTACCACCCCGTTACCAACTGTACTGGCGAACCAGAGTTCTACTATAGGCATAGGGAACTGATAAGTTCGCAGCTAGCTAAGAGAGGTTTGTGCCTTCAAGTTGGCGGACACACAATGCAAACATGGTTGCCAGAGAACAAATACTTCGCAAGTCATCCGGAGTACTATTCTCTGGTAGATGAAGATGGTGAAGGCGCTGAATCTGTTCGCAAGGCTCCGTCTGCATGCATAAGTAGCCCGGGGGGCAGAAGGACAGTCATTAGAAACATCTGCAATTTCCTAGATCGTTGCCCTGAAGTTGATGCAGTAGATATCTGGGACGCTGACATGGTGTGCTACTGCCATTGCTCAAAATGCCTCCAAGGTGTCACAACTTCCAGGATGGATGGATGGCGCAAGAGGGGACAACTGATAGGAGCATACGCGGAGACACTGGAAGAAGAGATTCTGAGGTCTGCCTACACCAGCTCTTTCATAGGATTCTTGAACGCCGTAGCAAGAGGGGTCAAGAAGAAACACCCGAACGTAGTCATCTCCTCAGCAATTTACGGACAAACAGGAGTCCCGTCCTTGTACTCGTGTGAAAAGCTTGAGAACAACGTGGCCCTTGAAGTCGCTCATCTTCCGAGAGACAGCTTTGTTCCTTTAGCTGGTGAACCAAGAAGTGAACTCAACCGCCGTTGGATCGCAACTGACTTGACGTGGATGGAGAAGGGCGATCGAGTTGGTGTTTACGAATATTACCATTCCTGGACTGGCTCTGTAGTCTATCCACAAGTGAACGTCATTGCAGAGGATCTTCGATTCTTGCACCAGATTGGCGTGAGGCGAATCGTTACTGATCAGGGCGGTTGGTCTCCGACCAACATCTATGCTGCAGCTCGTCTATTGTGGAACCCCAACAAACCGTGGCATGATCTCATAAAGGATTTTTGCAGACGCTACTATGGCAGAGCCGCTGCCAAGATGGAGAAGTATTGGCTCAATCTTGAAGATGGAATGAGAGGCAAAGAAGGCTTCTTTGGCGAACTCGCTCCAATATTCGGAGGGCAGCCGTATGAGGGTCACAGAGAATCACGCTCCTGGCTTCTCTCGAAGCGCAAGCATTTCGTGAAACGACTTAAAGCTATTCTTCAAGTTACAAAGGATCCTGTAACAAAGCGACGGCTTGAGAGGTAGATTGTTCCTTGGGAACACATCGATGATGTCCTCAAGAGGCGTTATGCTTTGCCCGATGAGTTGCGCTGCAGTGAAGGCGACTATTTCAAGCCCCATTAATGGCTGCAAACCGGCCAATACTGGAGAATGCTGTTTCAATGACCATAGGTAGTCTTCGCGTGAAGATGATAGTCCGCCACTCTTCGTCGTTGAAGGACAAGCGACGTGTGGTGAAGAGCCTGAAGGATCAGGTTCGGAATAAGTTCAACGTCAGTGTCGCGGAAGTGGGAGCATTGAACCATCGTCAGCTTTGTGTTTTTGGCGTTGCTGCGGTTGGCAATAACGCGCGATTTGTCAATTCATGTCTATCAAAGGTTGTCGACTTTGTCCGTGACTTTCATGGGTTGGAGTTGATCGATTACGAGTTGGAGCTTTTCTGATGGCTACACGCAGGATGGAGCGCATGGCTCGCTCCGTGCAAGAAGAAGTCAGCCGAATCATTCTCTATGAAATGTCCGACCCTCGAATGCGTTTCGCAACTGTCACGAATGTGGAGATGTCGCCCGACCTGAGAAGCGCGAAGATCAATGTGTCGATATTGGGCAGTGATGAAGACGTGCGTACCGCATTGCGTGGCCTCAATCACGCGAAGGGGCATGTACAACATCTTCTCGGGAACAGACTGCCAGGGAAATTCACTCCTGTAATCAGCTTTAATCTGGATCCGTCTGTCAGAAGAAGTATCGAGATGTCGAAGTTGATTGATGATGCTGTGGCTGACTCGCCATTCAAGGAAAAGGTCGACGATGCTGAGGATATCTCCGAAAACGGCCCCGATAAGGCGACGGACACACACGACGACTGAGAAGAAATTGGCTGAGCAGCGCGATGCAATCTCATACGGCCCACGCATTGAAGAACATACCAAGTTCGGAGAGGCGTCGTAACGCGCTATGAGTCCAGACCCAGCAGCTTCTCAGTATTAGGGTGCCACACCTTCTCGCGACTTTCCTCTGACAGGTTTATCGCGTCGAAGTGGTCCCAGTAATTCTTGATTGCCTCAGCGACACTTTCAGGCGCATCGTCGGAACCAAAGACCACCTTGTCGAACGGGCCGAGGCCGCCGCCCTTGAATGTCGGATTGGCGAATTCCCACCAGAATAGATCACGAAGATAGCCAGGTTGACGGTGCTTCAGCATACTGCCGGAAAGGTCGGCGTAGAGGTTCTCGTTCCACCGGACACACATTGCCATTTCGTCAAGCCATGGGTTGCCGCAGTGGGCGCCAATGATCTTCAGTCCAGGAAAGCAGCGTGCAATCGTATAGAGAAATATTGGCTGCATTCGCTTTGAGAAACCCTGTCGCACTACGACGTCCTTGGGGCGGGCCACAACGCCCGTATGAAACAGACACACCAGACCCAGCTCTTCAGCCTTCTGGTAGACTGGAAAAACCAACTCGTCGTCATAGTTGACCATGGGGCAGATGAACTTGAGCAGAGAAAGCCTCTTGTCTTAACGCTATTGAGTACCGTTGCGTCGTCTTCTCCAAGAGCGACGTGGGAGAATTGGCTATATGGATTCTGACGATAACAGAGAGTTAGCCGAGGAGGATTGTCGTGGGGACAATGTTGACAAGCTGCTCCGAATTTGACTGTGTAATCGAATATGATTGCGTTTTGCGTGGCCGCTCTTGATTCTACGAGCACGTGCAAGTAAAATTATAGATTCGTTTTCAGCTGCTCTTGGATGAGCTAGCGGCGGAGTGTTTTATTCACGTTTTGAGTATTTCTTGGGAGTTCGTCTTAATGACGGGGAAAGATATTGTAAGAGAGTTTGAAGATAGTCGGCCCGATATAGAGGACCAGATCAGGGAAGCGCTGGAACAAGACATAAAAGGCGATTTGGATACTTTGTATGATGAGTCTACACAGGCTTTTGAGCCTGGTTCCATTCTTGAAGGCACTGTTCTGAGTGTGGCAAACGATATCGTAATCGTAGACGTTGGCTACAAGTCTGAAGGTACCGTGCGCCTAAATGAGTTCCGGAGCCCAGATGAAGCAGAGCCGGGCAGCAAGGTAGAGGTCCTACTTGAAGCTGTCGAGGATGACTCGGGTGTTGTGGTGCTATCGAAGCGCCGAGCAGACCGTATTCGTGGTTGGGAGCGAATTGTTAACGAAAACGAGGAAGGGAACGTTGTCCGCGGACGTGTGATGAGAAAGATCAAGGGCGGACTTCTTGTAGATATTGGTGTGCCTGTGTTCCTTCCCGCCTCGCAGGTAAGCATTCGCCGTACCGGGGATATCGCAGAGTATATAGGCAAGGAATTGGAGTGCAAGATCATCAAGATCGATCGCGAGCGGCGAAACATCGTCGTTTCACGCCGAAGGCTTCTTGAAGAACAGCGTGAAGACCAAAAGCGCTCTCTGCTGGCGGAGATACAGGTTGCTGAGATTCGAAGAGGTGTGGTCAAAAACATTACCGATTTCGGAGCCTTTGTCGACCTTGGCGGAATTGACGGTCTTCTGCATATCACTGATATGAGCTGGGGCAGAATCAGTCATCCGTCGGAAATGGTTGCGCTTGAGGATGTTGTTGAGGTAATGGTTCTCAGCGTTGACAAAGAGAAAGAAAAGATCTCCCTTGGCCTGAAACAAAAGACACCAAGTCCGTGGGTTGGCATCGAGGAAAAATACCCTGTGGGATCCCACGTCAAGGGGCAGGTCGTCAATGTTACAAGCTATGGAGGTTTTGTGAAGCTTGAAGAAGGGGTGGAAGGCCTTGTCCACATCTCAGAAATGTCGTGGACGCGGCGCATCAATCATCCCTCCGAGTTGGTGGCCATCGGGGACATTGTCGAGGTAGTCGTGCTTGGCATCAACATGGAGAAGGAAGAGATCTCCCTTGGAATGAAGCAGACAGAGATCAACCCTTGGACTTTGGTCAAGGACAAGTATCCCGCAGGTACGATCATAAAGGGCCGTGTCAGAAACCTGACAAATTATGGAGCCTTTGTGGAGATCGAAGAAGGGATCGACGGTCTCTTGCACGTTTCGGACATGTCTTGGACGAAGAAGATCTCCCACCCGTCGGAAGTGCTAAAGAAGGGTGAAAAGGTTGAGGCAATGGTTATTGCAGTTGACCCAGATCGGAAGAGAATTGCACTCGGACTCAGGCAACTTCAAGAAGACCCTTGGACGGAGTCTATACCCGCAAAATACAAAGTTGGAGATATTGTGAAAGGCACGGCGACAAAGCTGACAAATTTCGGAGTCTTTGTCGAACTCGAGGACGGCCTCGAAGGCCTTCTTCACGTAACTGAGATCAGTGACGAAAGAGTTGAGTCAGCAGAAGACGTGATTGGGGCTGGCCAAGAGCTTGAGCTTAAGGTCATCCGCATGGACTCGAAGGAGCGGAAGATAGGACTGAGCCTGAAGCAGATGTCCGGCGATACGAGTCCTGAGGCCTCATCCCCTGCAGAAGACGAAGTCCCGGCTGAAGAGCCTGCTGTTGGTTCAACTGAGGTAGAGGCTGCGACAGCCGCTCCGGTTGATCTGGAGTCATCTGTGGACGAATCTGCTGATACTGCCGAGCCTGCCGAGCCTGGTGCTGACCAGGAAGCCGATGCATCGGACGACACGGCGGAAGTGAAGGCAGAACCTGCTGAAACGGAGGAAGAAGAGTCGGAGAAAGCAGAGGTGCAGCCGGAGGATAGTAGTGACGCTCCAGGCACTGACAACGAGTCTTCCCCGTCGGGCGATGAATTGACGGAAGATCAGAAGCCCGAGGCGTAAGTTAATCTGTCCGGCCCGTCCGGTCATACATTGGTGTGCTATCTGTAATGCCCCGGAGCGCCGAACGCGCCGGGGCATTTTTCTTTTGGAGAAGTCATGACTGTCAAAGAACAGCTCGAACTCATAAATCGTGGCGTCGTGAATCTTGTGTCTGAAGAGGACCTCGTGAAGAAGCTCGAGCAATCGGTGTCCACAGGCAAACCTCTTCGTATCAAATTTGGCGTAGATCCTACTTCTCCGGATATACACCTTGGCCACACCGTGGGGTTGCGCAAGTTGCGCCAGTTCCAGGATATTGGTCACCATGCGGTACTTATTATCGGTGATTATACAGCTTTGGTCGGCGATCCTTCAGGACAGTCAAAGACGCGCCCGCAGCTTTCGTACGAGGAGATCGAACAACACGCACAGACGTATGTCGACCAGGCAATGAAGGTGTTGCGCGATGACCGTCTCGAAATCGTTAAGAACGGTGATTGGTTCAAGAAGATGAGCTTTCAGGATGTACTGACTCTGGCATCGAAGATGACCGTTGCACGGATGCTTGAGCGCGATGATTTTGCAAAACGATACGCTTCCCAGGCGCCGATCAGTGTGCACGAGTTCCTCTATCCGCTGATGCAGGGCTACGACTCGGTCATGGTGAGCGCAGACGTTGAGATTGGCGGGACGGACCAGACGTTCAATTTGCTCGTCGGACGAAACTTGCTTGAGAATGCAGGGATGCAGGCTCAGTGCTGCATCACTACACCGATTATTCCCGGTCTGGATGGCGTCCAGAAGATGAGCAAGAGCCTTGGCAACTATGTTGGCGTGTCCGAACCAGCGCAAGAGAAGTTCGGAAAGATAATGTCGATTCCGGACAGTCTGATGCGCGACTACTTCGTTCTTCTTACTGACATCCCTGAGGATGAGATCAACACCCTACTAAGCGAAGGAACGCATCCAAGACAGGCGAAGGCAAAGCTTGCAGCGGAGATTGTCGCCGGGTACGATGGCGAAGAGGCAGCTGCTGCGGCCGAGGCCGAGTTTGATCGCGTATTTCGTGAACGTAGCATTCCAACTGACATACCCGAGACAATGATCGACCTGAACGAACTCGACGGCGGTGAAATTGGGGCTCTGAAGTTCTTTGTAATCTGTGGTCTGACAAAGAGCAACGGTGAAACCCGCCGCTTGATCCAACAGGGAGGGGCCTCGGTCGACGGCGAGAAGCTCTCTGATATCAACGCGAAGATCGCTCCGACTGAGGGCATGATATTGCGCGCTGGCAAGAGGCGATTTGCTAAGATACGCCTTTCGAAGTGATGGCTGCGCGAGATGAGAAGGAGCAATAAACACATGGCGCGAGGGATGTTTATAGCATTGGAAGGGATAGATGGCACGGGTACCACTACGCAGGCAAGGCTCTTGGTGCGCAGGCTACGTAGCCTTGGTGTGCCGTCGGCATTGACGCGAGAACCGTCCAAAGGTGCAGTGGGCCGTCTGATAGACCGCATGATTTCTATTGGAAAGGGGAAGGGTGAAGCGAAGCACGGTAAGAATTTCTATTCGACCATCGCACTTCTTTTTGCAGCGGATCGCTTGGATCACATCAAAAGCGAAATAGAACCTGCTCAAAAGGCGGGCAAGTGTGTTGTATCAGATCGCTATCTAATGTCTTCACTGGCGTATCAACCGGTCAAGCTCTCAGAGGAATGGGTCCGGGAAATCAATAGCCAAAGCCCAATGGCCGACCTGACAATTCTCCTGGACGCTTCGCCGAATGTGTGCCTGGAACGTATCAGTAAACGCACGGGACGAGAACAAATCTTCGAGCGAAAATCGTATCTGAGGGCAGTACGCTCCAATTACCTTCGACAGGCAAGGGAATACATCACCGAGGGATACAATGTAGTGATCCTCGACGGTTCGAAGGAGATAGCGGTGGTGAAGGAACTGATCTGGCAGCATGTGGAGGCGCTGTTGCAGGAATGC
>Ga0180433_10001915_pt1 | contig 33719 bp, 31 predicted proteins | sample SS_ome_8_FD_132980 | JGI IMG/M metagenome (GOLD analysis project Ga0180433, IMG submission 132980) | Hypersaline lake sediment archaeal communities from the Salton Sea, California, USA - SS_1_D_1 metaG | ecosystem: Environmental > Aquatic > Non-marine Saline and Alkaline > Hypersaline >...
CCACCAAAAGGTTCAGATCCAAATAAAATATCAAAAAAGGCAGCGATTGTAAAAGGACATGCTGATGCCTTCAATGTAACAGATAATCAAACAGCAGTTGTTAGAATGTCTAGTTTTGCAGGCTGCTCCATACTTTTAAAAATGGGTATGGAGCCAATAATGCAACTTACTTGCAGAGACAGAAATCGAATTGCTTTGCAAAGCGATGTATTAGGTGCTAGTGCAATGGGAATAAAAAATATTCTTTTAATAACAGGTGACCATCAATCCCTTGGCAATCACCCAAGGGCTAAAGGAGTATTTGACATTGACTCTATTCAATTGATAAATATCGTTAAAAATATGAGAGATAATGGAATATTTTCAAATGGTGAAGAAATCCCGTCTGGAAGACCTGATGTTTTTATTGGTGCTGCTTCAAATCCTTTTGCAGAACCACTGGATTATAGAATCGAAAGATTAATAAAAAAAATAGAAGCAGGTACTAATTTTATACAAACTCAAAGTGTTTATAATATCAATAGATTTAAGGATTGGATAGATGAAGTTAAATCTCAGGGATTAGACAAAAAGGTTCATATACTTGCGGGTGTGACTCCATTAAAATCATCAAAAATGGCAAGCCGAATGAAGTATCATGTTCCAGGGGTCGACATACCAGATGAAATTTTTAATAGAATTATTAACGCAAAGGACGTAAAAAAAGAAGGATACTTATTAGCATTAGAAACTCTAAGAGAACTTAAAAAAATTGATGGAATACATGGGGTACATATTACTGCTTTATTTTGGGAAGATATTATACCTTCTTTAGTCAAGGAAGCAAAAATCTATAGTTAAATTAAAAATTTACATTATTTTTTAATATTTATAATAACAAAAGGAAAATTATATTAGTTGGCAAATTAATAATATATTCAAGATACAAATCGGTATAAAAATAATCTACTATAAATAAAATTAAACAAGAGATCAGGGAAAATGTTAACCTTTCTGGGAAGGCTTATTGAAAAAAGACCATGGTTCGTTGTTATTGTTATAATAATAATTACTATTGGATTTTCTTCTACGCTGCCCTCTTTAGAATTTAAAACTGATTTTAAAGACTTTATGCCTGATGAGGATCTTGTTAGAGCTAATACAAAAGTGCAGGATTATTTTGGAATTAGTCAACTTCCTATGTTTATATTAGTTGAGGGAAAACAATCAGAGAACGTGATATCAGCTCAAGCAATAAAAGAAATATATTTTATAGAAAATGAAGTAAAAAAATTTCCAAAGGTAAATGGAACAATTGCAATCACAACCTTGCTTGAACCAGTGTGTTTGGTTGAATTTGGTAAATCTTTCGAAAACTGCTCAGATGAAGAAATACAAATCGCATTACAAGACATTCTTAGTGAACAACAAAAAGGTGAAATATCTGTTTTTGAAAATGATGACCCAAACGAAGAGATTGACTATAAAAGAAAATCGTTATTTTCCAGGGGAAAATCTATAGATAGTGCAGATATTAAGAATTGTTATATTTCCAAAGATAATAAAACAATTACATTTTCAATAGAAGTTTATGATTTATCTAATTTTAAAAAATCTCTTAGACCTTCTTTATCAAAAGTTAATGTGATGGAATGGTTTATTGGTTTTGAAAATCTAATAAAACCTGATGAAAGACTTGACATTAGTTATAGAGTTTCTGCACATATAGAACCAACTCATCCTGTTTGGGTGATTGGATCTGGATTTTTAAATAATTTAAAAGATTTTTTTAAGTATTTATTAAAAAGAGAGTTGTTTAATTCATATAAAAAGGAAGCATATTTGTGGGTTAGACCTCCGGATCAGACATCATATTTCCCTATTCCATTAGAGACCGGAAATATTACTTTTGATCAGAATACAAATAGAATTAATATTGAGGTTTCCAAAGAAGAACTTGGTACCTACGGAATTGCAACTAGGTTAGGGTCTTTCGAACTACCTGCCAAACTTAGCAATTTTGCTGCAGGTGTAAGATATTATCAAACCTCAATATTTAAAAGACCTGGAGGAAGGTTTTTTGTAAACACATCATTTTTAATAAATAGATTAGAGAAGCTAAGTTCAAGACCTCTACTGGGCAGTGTTGCATCTCGAATTTTGAAAAAATATGGAAATATGACTTGGGAGGACTTTGATAATCTTTTTGAAATGATGGAAGAAACTAATCTAATTCCAGAAAAATTAGCTTTACAAGATATTGATAGTGCATGGACAGTCACAGACTGTGCTCCAGATTCAGGAATTTCCAAATCTATTTTTTTCATGTATCCCTATTTATACAACGACATTCAAGTTGCATCATTAGCACTCCTATCAAAAGATTTTGATAATTCTAATCTGGCCAAATCAACTTTAATTATCTTACAATTAGATATGGTAGAGGACTTTAATGAACTTCTTAAAATAAATGAAAATATTTTAACCAGAATTAAAGAATTAGATGAAAAAACTAATTATATAGCAATTGAAGTTACAGGTGAGAGTGTTGTTTCTTCACAAATTAATGAGTTAACAACTGAAGCAAATACGGTATTAGGTCCAGCAATTTTTATAATTATTATTATTATATTATTTTTCAGTTTTAGAAGATTTTCTTATGTTTTTCTTCCAATTATTGCCCTTGCCATTTCGACTATTTGGCTTCTTGGAACAATGATTCTTTTAGGTATAGAATTTAATGTAATTGCGGTTGCATTAATTCCATTAATTTTAGGTCTAGGGGTAGATTATTCGGTACATCTTTTTCACAATTATCGTACGGAAATTGAAAAAGGCAAAAAACCTGGTGAAGCAATAAAACAATCAGTAAAGGAAATAGGTACGGCGATGTTTTTAGCCTGGCTTACAACTTTTATTGCTTTTATGTCATTTTTAAGCTCAAGTATTCCTCCCATAAGGGATTTTGGTATTCTTCTAGCATTAGGAGTAAGCTATACTTTTATTACAGCAATATCCCTGCTTGCTGCTTCGAGATATATATTAGATAGAAATAAGGTTTTAAACATAACAATAAGGAAAGACTCATTTGCAGTTAAAAATATTATGGGAAGCATCGCACAATTTGTGCTAAAAAATCAAAAAAAGATACTAATTCTAATGTTTATCATCTCAATTATTTTTGCCGCTGGGGCCGTTAGACTGAATAGAGGATTTGATATGAATCAATTTATCCCTCAGGACAATCCTGCAATTGAGCTTTTCAATAAAATTGCAGAAGATTTTCCTTATGCAAGTGAATATCAAGAGTATATTCTAATTGAAGGGGATATTGCTACTGTTGAAACATTAAAAGGAATTGCACAGACTCATAAAAATATTGAAGATGATACCTATGTAAGTCGAAATACAGATGGAAGCTTGAAGATTACCAGCATATATTCTCTTATTCAAAAATCCATAGATAATAATCAATCTCTAATTAAGAAATTTAACATTGATGAAAAAACAAACATCCCTAAAACAGATGAAGATTTACGTGCATTTTTCGATTATCTTTATGGGGGAGAATATTTAGATTTAACTGGGGTTGAAATGGGTGAATTTGATATATCAGATATCGGCAGTATGGAAGTTAAAACAGTATTGTTTAAAAATCATTCAAAATATGAAGCAACTGTAATTCGTATTTATGTGGATACATCATTTCAATTATCAGGTGACATTGATGAAGATCTTAGGATTTTAATGAATGAATTAAATGAGGATATTACAGATTATGGTAAAGCAGAATCAATCTCAACAGGTCCATCTTTAATTCAGTATACTATTACCCAATCTCTAACAGATAGTCAAATAATTTCAACTGGAATTTCTTTAATACTTGCTATATTGGTTTTAATTATTGCATATAGAAATCCTGCTCTAGGAATCATTACAATAATCCCTATTGGTATTACAATTATTTGGATTTTAGGCACAATGTATTATCTTGGATATATTCTAGATGTATTAACCATTACCGTAACAAGTATTACAATAGGAATTGGCATTGATTATGCAATACATGCTACTGAACGTTTTAGATTAGTTGCAGATAAAACAGGAGATGTTGACAAGGCATTATGCGAAACTATATCTCATACTGGTGGTGCGCTTTTAATTGCAGCACTTACAACTTCATTGGGATTTGGAATATTGGTTCTTGCACCTATTCCTCCTCAGCAAAGATTTGGAATTATTATTGCAATCACGATTGTATATTCATTTTTAATATCAATACTTATCCTACCTTTATTTCTTGCTAGATGGGCTAAATGGAGGAAAAAAAGAAAAGGATTTATTATATCTAACAAAATAAATAAAAAAGAAAAATAAACAAATTTATTTTTTTATTACAGTAAAGTATCTATATAAATTATTGATACCGTGATATAACTTATGGGGGCAAATTGTGGTTAGAAAAACAATGAAAAAAATATTAGTAACAGGCGCAGTAGGCCAAATTGGATCTGAACTAACAATGGAATTAAGAAAAAAGTATGGAAATGATAACGTATTAGCCACAGGAAGAAAATCTAAGCCAAGTAAAGAGTTGCTCGAATCAGGTCCCTTTGAATTTATTGATATTATTTCTGCAGATACTGTGGAAAGAGTTGTTGATGAATATGATATTGACACGATATATAACATGGCTGCAATATTGTCTGCGGTAGGTGAAGAAAAACCGCTTTTGTGTTGGAATGTAAATATAAATGGATTGTATAATATACTTGAAATCGCCCGAGAACGAGAAATGACACGTATTTTTGTCCCCAGTTCAATTGCAGTTTTTGGACCAGAAACACCAAAAGAAAATACCCCTCAAGATACAATACTAAAACCAACAACAATGTATGGTGTAACTAAGGTAAGTGGTGAATTATTAGGCGATTATTATTTTAAAAGATTTAATTTGGATGTTAGAGGAATTAGATACCCTGGAATTATAAGCAATGAAACTTTGCCGGGAGGTGGTACTACCGATTATGCGGTAGAGATATACTACGAAGCAATTAAAAACAAAAAATACACATGTTTTGTTAGCAAAGATACCATACTACCAATGATGTATATGCCTGATTGTATTAAAGGAACTATTGATCTTATGGAAGCAGATATATCAAAACTTGAACATCATTGTGATTTCAATCTTTCATCAATGAGTTTTTCAGCAGGTGAATTAGCTGAAGAAATAAAAAAACATATTCCTGAATTTACTTGTAAATACAAACCGGATTTTAGACAAAAAATTGCAAATTCATGGCCAAGTTCAATAGATGATAGTGCAGCTAGAGATGAATGGGATTGGAAACCTAAGTATAATCTATCTTCTATGACTGAAGATATGCTAGATGTCCTAGGTGAAAGATATAAAAATTAATAATTATTTTTTTTAGAAAAATTTATTTTCCTAGGTCTTATTCATAAATTTGTGAGGTGAATTTTATTTGGCTGAATTAGAGGAAGTAAATCGTTATATGAGTAATGATATTGAATCTATAAGAGAAAGTTTGGGTCAAGAATCAGATTACTTATTATTTCATAATTGTGAAAAAATAAAAAAAGAATCATTACATCTTCCAGGTAAGGAGTTCATAGATAAAGTTTTTCTTGATTCTGATAGACCTACTAGAGTATTAAAAAGCCTTAAATCAATCTTTAATCATGGAAGGTTAGCAGGTACAGGTTATTTATCAATATTGCCCGTTGATCAGGGGATAGAACATTCTGCTGCAGCATCATTTACACCTAATCCAATGTATTTTGATCCTGAAAATATTGTAAAGCTTGCAATTGATGGTGGTTGTAATGCAGTTGCATCCACTCTTGGTGTATTAGGTGCAATTTCAAGAAAATACGCTCACAAGATCCCCTTTATTGTCAAAATAAATCATAATGAGCTTTTGACTTATCCAAATAAATTTGATCAAATAATGTTTGCAAATGTTGAACAAGCTTGGGATTTAGGAGCAGCTGCAATTGGTTGTACAATATATTTTGGATCTCAGGAATCCAGTAGACAAATTCAGGAGGTAAGTCGTGCATTTAATTACGCTCATGAACTGGGAATGGCAACAATTTTATGGTGTTACCTTAGAAACCCTGTATTCAAAATAGAAGGAAAAGATTACCACTCCTCAGCTGATCTTACCGGTCAGGCGAATCATCTTGGTGTTACAATTGAAGCAGATATTGTTAAACAGAAACAACCAACAATCAATGGTGGATATATTGCTTTAAACAAAGATGGTGTGAAATATGGAAAAATGGATAATAGGGCATACAATGAGCTGTGTTCAGATCATCCTATAGATATGACAAGATATCAAATCGCAAATTGCTTTATGGGAAGAATTGGTTTAATAAACTCAGGGGGAGCATCTGGCGAAAATGATTTTGCTCAAGCAATTAGAACAGCAGTTATAAATAAACGCGCGGGTGGAACAGGCTTAATTTCAGGACGAAAAGCGTTTCAAAAGCCTTTTGAAAAGGGAGTAAAGCTACTAAACAGCATTCAAGATGTATACTTATGCAAAGATGTTACAATTGCGTAAAGACCTTTACTACCAACATATACTATGAGAGATAAATATTGCAGTTTTATAAAATATTGTATTATTATGTATAAATAATGTCAATGACCATTACACAAAAAATTCTTGCTAGATCATGTGGCAAAAAAAATGTCGAACCCGGAGAATTTATAAAATCTAAAATTGACCTTGCAATGAGTCATGATAATACTTATTCAGTATTAAAAATTCTAAAAAATATTGGAATTAATAATATTTGGGATTCTAAAAAAGTTGCTATAGTATTGGATCATAGATCCCCAGCAAATTCTATTAAAACTGCAGAAAATCATATTTTAATAAGAAATTTTGTTAAGGAACAAAAAATTAGTAATTTTTTTGATGTGGGAGAAGGAATATGCCATCAATTATTACCTGAAAATGGCCTTGTATTACCAGGGATGTTAATTGTCGGATCAGACTCTCACACAACTACTTATGGAGCATTTGGTGCTTTTGCAACAGGAGTTGGTGCAACAGATATGGCAGGCGTTTGGGCAACTGGACATATTTGGTTAAAAGTCCCCGAAACCTACGGTTTTAATATTTATGGAGAACTTGAACCATATGTATATTCAAAAGACATAATATTGTCGATTATTGGAAAAATTGGATGCGATGGTGCTAATTATAAATCTTGCGAATTTTATGGTGAAATAGTTGACAGGATGTCAATGGATAGCAGAATGTGCATATCAAATCAAGCTATGGAAATGGGAGCAAAATCAGCAATATTTAAACCTGATAAAACAACATTAAATTATCTTAAATCAATATCAAAAAAAAAATATAATACAGTTTTTTCTGATGATGATATTGAATATGATAAATCATTTGATTTTAATATTACTGATCTTGAACCTCAAATAGCATACCCAGATAAAGTAGATAATATAAAACCCGTTCATCAATTTTCTGAGGTGAAAATTAATCAAGCAGTAATAGGTTCTTGCACAAACGGCAGGTTGGAAGATTTTAAAATAGCTGCGGAATTATTGAAGGGAACTAGAATTTCAAAAAATGTTAGATTATTGGTTATACCTTCATCAAGATCAGTGTATCTTAATGCTTTAAAAAGAGGCTATATTGAAATCATTTTAAAAGCTGGAGGTGTTTTACTAAATCCAGGTTGTGGACCTTGTCTAGGATTACATGAAGGCGTAGTTGGATCTGGAGAGATTGTCATTTCAACGACAAATAGAAATTTCAAAGGACGGATGGGTTCTCCCCAAGCTAAAATATATTTAGCTTCCCCAGCCACAGTTATTTATTCTGCAATAAGAGGAGAGATTTCCAACCCAATGGAGATATTATGAAAATTAAAGGTAACGCAATAAAGTATGGAAATGATATCAATACAGATTTAATAATTCCTGGAAGATACTTATCTTATGAAAATCATAAAGAACTTGCTAATCATGCAATGGAAGATTTAGATCCCTATTTTTTGAATAAATTCCATAAAGGAGATATAATTGTAGCAGGTAAAAATTTTGGTTGTGGTTCCTCAAGAGAACAAGCAGTTATTTGTTTGAAGAACGTTGGTGTTGGAGCGATTATTGCAAAATCTTTTTCAAGAATTTTTTTTAGAAATGCAATAAACATAGGTTTACCGATTATTGAATGTGCTAAATTACCAGACATTATTCAAAACCAAGATGAAATACAGATAGACTATGAGAATGGTAAAATTGAAAATTTATCAAAAAAGAAAAAATATTCAATAGAACCATTCCCAGATATAATAAGGGAAATTATTAAAAATGGAGGGCTTGTTCAATATATCAAAAAGAATTTATTGAAATAATATAAGTTAAAATTATTGTTTTTTATTTTTTTTATAGGTATATTTTAAAACAGGATTATCCAGCGTACCGATATTAATTATATGAAATGGTGCTTCGTTATTGTCATTATTCTTTTTTTTCATTAATTCTCCCCATATTAATATTATATTTGATAATATATAAATATTACGTATTTTAAAAATTAAAAAAACAATAAATTATTTGTTTGCAACCAAAAAATATAATATTACATAATACATTTAGAGATTAAAATTAGAGGAGAGATACAATGGATTGGAAAGATAGATCAGCCTATGTATTTATTAAAACAAAAAAAGGTAAGGCACAAGAAGTTTGGCGAAGATTTCAGAATTGGGACAATGTAATTGGTACATGGATTGTCAGCGGAGAATACGATGTAATAGTTTGGTTTGATGCACAGGATTGGGATACAGTTTATAGATGCGTCGGTGATATTAAGAATTGGGATGAGGTTGAACAAACAAGTTCTCATAAAGTGTATAATGGTTACAAAAGTGACTACTGGTGGTGGGAAAAACCAGCAGGTACATGGGTGTTATTTAGAGAGAAAAAATTAAATGAGACCCCTGAAAAAGTCAAAAAATGGAATTGGATGACTAGTGGTGCAAGTATTCCAGGAGAATGGGATTATATTTCCTGGGTTTCAGGAGAAAGCTGGGATGAAGTATGTAACCATTTGTCTGAATTAAACACTGAAAATTGGGAAACCTATCCTTGTTTACCAACTAAATCATGGTGGAACGAAAGCTGGAAAGAAAAATGGTGGTGGGATTAATCCCACTTTTTATTTTTTAATTTTTATCAAAAAATGGGGAGTCAGTAGTTTTTAAAAAAAAATGCTATATAGATTCAACCAATAACTTTATGTATAACCGCAGTTCTTAATAAAGGATATTTAATTAACCCTTTCCAATCTATATCCTAAACTGAGGCTGAATAATATGAAATCATTTGATATTTCAAAATTAAGACATGGAACAACTTTGCTAAAAAGAGGGTTTGCTCAAATGCAAAAAGGTGGTGTCATTATGGATGTTGTAAATGCCGAACAGGCAAAAATTGCCGAAAGAAGCGGGGCGGTTGCAGTAATGGCACTTGAGCGAGTTCCAGCAGACATTCGGGAACATGGTGGTGTAGCTAGGATGGCGGATCCTAAAATTATTCAGGAAATTCTTAACGCTGTAAGTATACCAGTTATGGCAAAGGTTAGAATCGGCCACTTTGTAGAAGCACAGGCTTTAGAGTCAGTCGGAGTAGATATGATTGATGAGTCTGAGGTTCTTACACCTGCAGATCCTTTTTATCATGTTGACAAGAAACAATTCACCATCCCCTTCGTATGTGGTTGTAGAAATCTTGGGGAAGCTGTTCGTAGATTATGGGAAGGTGCCGCAATGATAAGAACTAAAGGCGAGGCTGGAACTGGCAATATTATTGAAGCTATAAGGCACCAAAGAATGGTTACTAGTATGATTGATAAGTTAAAAGAATACGACGATTCTAAATTGAGAACCCTTTCTAAAGAATATTTACAAAGTTATGTTAATTCTTACCAAACTTTAACAAATAATAAGATCTCTGAAAATAGTCTGATTTTTGAAAAATACAAATATAGTGATGCTAGAAAGGAGATTTTTGAGATATTAAAAGAAATAAAAAAATTGAAAAGATTATCTGTGGTAAATTTTGCTGCAGGGGGAATTGCTACACCTGCAGATGCTGCAATTATGATGCAGTTGGGAAGCGATGGTGTTTTTGTAGGTTCAGGAATATTTAAATCAAATAATCCTGAAAAAAGAGCAAAAGCGATAGTTGAGGCAGTTGCACATTATGATGATCCTAAAAAAATCGCTAACGTTAGTAAAAATCTTGGGGAAGCAATGACTGGTATTGAAATAGAGAGTATACCAAAAGAAAAATTAATGCAGGAAAGAGGCTGGTAGAAATAGTCTCGGTTGGTGTGTTATCAGTTCAAGGATCAGTTGTTGAACATATTAATGCTTTAGATAAGATTTTTCTAAATAACAATATTCAAGGAGTATCAAAGTTAGTAAAAAAAAAAGATGATTTGAAATCATTAGATGCTTTGATTATACCTGGGGGAGAAAGTACAACCATTTCAAAGATTCTAAATAAATCAGGATTATATGATATTATTTGTAAAAGAATTGAAAATGACGATATTTTTATAATGGGTACTTGTGCAGGTTGTGTTTTACTCGCAAAAGAAATTCTTGGAGAAAAAGATAATACTAAGTTATTACATGCAATGGAAATGAGTGTAGTTAGAAATGCTTTTGGTAGACAAAGAGAATCATTTGAACAAGATATTAAAATTAAAGGACTCTCACAATCGTTTAGAGCTGTTTTTATTAGAGCGCCAATTATTCATAAAGTGTGGGGAAAATGTGAAATAATATCAAAAATTGACAAAAAAATTATTGCAGCAAGGGAAGAAAAATTCCTTGCTGTATCGTTTCATCCTGAACTTACTAATGATTTAAGAATTCATGAATTTTTTCTGCAAATGATTGATTAAGCTTTCATTATTGCTAATAGAAAGATTCCAAGAGCAATTAATGCGCCAATTACAGCTCCAACAACCGCTACAACACTGTTAATTACTACACCACTAAAATACATAAAATCTGGTGGCATTCCCATAAAGGACAGTAAATTTGCTCCCCAGAGAAACAGAACAAATACAATTAATCCTATTATTATTAGAACTGCTCCAACTGCTCTGCTCTTACCAGATCCAAAGTATGCAGTAAAAATGCCTGCAATTACGCTAGCGATTGCAAATACCAGCATTAACATGCTCAAAAAATATTCCAACATTTTTTATATACCTCCCTAAAATTTAGTTCCAGTTAGGGTTTTTGTATCAATAACTCCGTCAATTGATCGTATTTTATTTACTACTACAACTCCTAAATTTTCGAAATCGTCGGCTTCTATTTTTGCGATAAGATCATATTCTCCAAATAAAGGATGGAGTTCAATTATTTCTGGTACTTTTGATAGTTTATTGTATACATCATGTTCTCGTGCAGGTGCTGCGCTTATAAGTACAAATCCAATCGCCATATATTACCTACCTCTCACCCCTTATACTGTTATTAAATATAAGCCTTTTGTTATTTCCCAGGATATACCTTTCATTGTTTATCTCTAAATATAGCTAGATATTCTAATGTTTTTTTAATTATTTGATTTTTTTAAGACAAAATTCTTAAATAGAAAATAAAATAAGAATCGAAGTAATTAGCAAGGCGGTAATTTTATGTTTTTTGTCTAATTCTAATGGTAAATGGATAGTTGTCTTATTTGATAGATAAGTTATTACTGGTAAACCTACTACAATAAAGGTTAAAGCCCCTGAAAGCATGTGATAAATCATAAAAGGTAAGCCTGCTGAAAAAACAACTGCTAAGCTACTAATATTATGAGGATAAATTAAATACCACCATCCTAGATTTGTCCATACATCATATAACAAAGTAAAGCCAACACCAATACCAGCAGCAATTCCAATACTTTTTAATTTAATTTCTCCAAGTCCTTTAAGATATTTTTCTCCCTTGAATAAACTTAATAAGCAAATTAAAGCAAATCCAGAATAGGTAAACAAAACAATTTTATACATTGGATTTCCAAAATATATTGGATTTCCTATCAATAAATCACTAAATATCATACTCAATAATGGTACAGCTATTGCATATACTGGTTTTAGTAATAATGCTGCTAAAAATGTCAAAACCATTATTATTTCAAAATTTGGAAATGGTTGTAGATTAAAATTTACTAATAAAAACCTGCCAAGTGTTCCAATTACTATTAATCCAATCATGTATATTATTTTATTGAAGTCAAATCGATTTTCGTTTTTCATATGTGACCTCCCTTTTTTCATTGGAATAAATATTTAGGTATAAATGTTTTTGTTTTTTGTTAAATTAATGTTCCATGTAACAACTCACACTTTGATATTATTTTGTCCATAATCTTTTCATTGCATTCTATCGTAATTGTTATACAATCAGTATAATAAATGTTTAATATACCAGTTTTATCATATAAATCAGAAACGAATGCTTGAGTTTCTTTATTTATTGGCAATTTTAAAGAAATTTGAATTTTATTAGGTAGTGAGGAATAAATTGTATCAATAAGCTGTCCGATATTAGACTTATTCTTTACGGATATTGGGACAAATGTTTTATCATTTATCAAGCCTTTTTTATCAAGATAATGAAAAAGATTTTCGATTTCTATTTTATTAATTAAATCAATCTTATTTAATGCAATTATTATATTTGCCGTAAAACCTAGATCTTGTAGTTCGTTTAATGAAACTAACAATTTTTTCTCAACAATTTTATTCTCTTCACCACCGTCAACAACTAAAATAACTACATCAGCAACTCCTATCTCTTCTAGCGTCGAATGAAAAGCTTCAATAATCCAAGTGGGAAGATTATCAATAAATCCTACGGTATCGGTCAAGAGTATAGGGATGTTCTTGCTTTTTGAATCTTTTTTAATTCTTCTTGTGGTTGTTGATAAAGTAGAAAATAATCTACCCTCAACTTTTACTTTTTCATGTGACAAAAGATTCAATAAACTACTTTTTCCTGCATTAGTATACCCTGCCAGAGATATCAAATAAAAACCACTTCTGTGACGAGTTTGCCTATGAATTTCTCTATTTCTCCTAATTTTTACTAATTCTTGTTTTATTTTCTTCATTTGTTTTTTTATCATTTCATAATAATCATCAACCTGATATTCACCTCCCGCCATTAAACCTGGATGTTCACCAGCTCTTGCGCGATGAATTAATTCTCTAACAAAAGGCCTCTCATATTGAAGTTGAGCAAGTTTCACCTGAAGTTTGGCTTCTTTTCTTTCTGCACGTTTTTCGAATATTGCTAATATCAGTCTTATTCTATCAAATACATCAATATGCAATTCTTTTTCGAGAGAAAACCATTGTGAAGGTTTTAATTCTGCATTTATTATTAACAAATCTATTTTTTCTAACTGACTCCCGATATAATCTTTTATTTCCTCTAATTTTCCTGAACCAATAAAAAAATTTACATCAGGATTTTTTCTATTTTGAATAAATTCTTGAACAATATCATAACCTAGTGAGGTGCCTAATTGTTTAATTTCTGAAAGATTGTTTGTGAGTGATACAACTATTGCATTTTTCGTTTTTTTTGTCATTTTTTTTAAATATTGTTTATAAAAATTTTAAATATTCTGAAATTTCAATATTATCTATCTTTTCTATCAAACTACCTATTTTTATTTCACCTACATTTCTTACATGATAGCGCCAGTAATTTACCGAAGGTATACCAGTATGATGATAATTCAAAGATTCAGCATTTATATATAAAAATAATTTTTTTGAATCAATTTTTAAACTGTATTTAATGGGCATTTCTTTTTTATTATCAATACTTTTTTGATGTATTTCATATTCTATTTCATCTGGTTCTATTGAAAAATATTCTTTATTTGAGTTGAAAATTGCTAATTTTTGTTGTCTTTTTTGACTTTTTGTAATATTTGCCCATGTTAAAATGTATGATTTTTTTGATATCTTACCAAAATGATATCCCTTGTTAAATACAGATGCATAAATGGGATAGATGTTATGATCATGATAACCATGGCCGTTAACTTCTATTAAGTTGCCATTAATTAGAATATTTCCAGAAACATTGAATTTAGGAATAACTAACCAATTACCTAAAAAAGTTTTACCTTGCCAAGCTCTAGAATTTTTTGAGAACTTTAAATCAGCACCATATTTTTCATCCTTCATTTCAATATTAAAAATCCAATTGTTATTTTTTTTTCCTTCAATACTTTTAAGAACATGCTGATTTTTAAGAAGTATCGATGGTTTTTCAATTGATCCATGAAAATATTTATACGAAAACCTATCACTTATTTCATGCAATAACCTTCCATTTTTATATAAACATAATCCTACTAAAACAACACTGAAGATGCCAGCGTATATCACATTAATGACTATTGCCATACTATGATTATTATCAAAAATAGCGTCATAATACCAGGTTTCAATTCGTCCAAAATTTCCTTTTTTGTGTTGTGCATCATCACTTAAAACTATATCCTTTGGTAAAAATTTCATTGTTATTATTTACACCTCTTTTATAGCGTGTTCAGTATTTTACTTTCCTTGAAATTCCCTAATATTAATTATAATTTAAAATTTAAATTCGCATTCTTTATTTTTTATTTTTATCTTTGAACCATTTCAATGTACTAATAAATCTTTGCAATGCAGTTATATTACCAACAATTGCGAAATATATTAATACTAATTCTAAAACTGTAAAATTCCAGGGTAGGTTATAAGAATATCTTAAAATTATATGTTGTGCAATTGGGAAAATCATCAATAAAGCCAGTCTATCTGCCCTACCCAATAATCCAGAATAATCTCGTTTATAACCTACTGCTTGTGCTTGCGTTCCCATATATGATGTTAGAAGCACCCCAATAATTGCAAGCAACCCAATACTTGGCCGGGACCAAGAACTAAGGGCTAAACCTCCAACCATAAAAACATCAGCATATCTGTCTAAAGCATGGTCAAGAAAATCACCTCTCAGGGATTCTTTTTTTGCCAACTTTGCGACCTTTCCATCAAGAGCATCAAATAGTCCATTTAAAAAAACAAATAAAGATGCAAAAAAAAGAAAGTAATTCATCAACTCATTTATTGGATTTGAATAATAGAAGAATATACCAGACATTATAGCAAAAATAAGTGCTGTCCAAGTTAATATGTCTGGATTCAATTTTGATAATCTTTTTGCAATAATCATTAAAAAAGGATCTATTTTGTCCCTTTTTTTATCTAGTACCATTTCAATACCAACACTTAGAAATCATTAAATATTTCTTCAGACCAATCAATATTGCCAATCTTATACTTTTTTATTGACTCAAAATTTTTTTCGATAATTTCAAGTATGGAATCAAATACAGATTCAATTGATTTTTCAGTCGTGTCAATTTCAAATAATTTTTTTTCATTATGAAGATCATATGCTTCTGAAAGAATAATATCCAGAGTTTCGGCATCAACATTTTCCTTTATTTTTTCAAATTTCCAACCTTTTGTTTTTAATCGTTGTTTTAAAACTTTTGGATGACATCTCAAAATGATTGTATAATCAGCTGCAGTTAAAAGATGCGATGAATGCCCATCTACAAAAACAATTCCATTTTTTTTGTATTTTTCTTTAAAATAAATATCTAATCCTTCTATGTCAATAATTTTAGTATCTCTTTTACCATCATAACCTGTTACAAAACCATAATCAATAGCAATTTGATTCAAATCAATAATTGAGTAACCTTGATTTTTTAGTAGATTTGATACCGAAGTTTTCCCGGTACCTGGTGTACCTGAAAGGGCTACAAGCATTCTAAATCAACTTATAATAATCATAGCCTCTAAATCCTTCTTTAAAACAATAATGAAGCACTTGATAATCCTTTCTAAACTCTTTTACTTCATCCTTAATTTTGTTTGTATTTACTTTTTTAATCAAAGCCTGTTCAAAGAACCCTGCAACCTCGTCCATCTCGGTCTCTTTCATGCCTAATCTAGTCAATTCAGGGGTACCTAGTCTTAAACCAGAAGGATTCAGAGGATCTTTATCTCCAGGGATTGTATTCATATTTGTAACAATTCCTGCATCTGCTAGAATTTTTGAAGCTTCTTTACCTTTTTCAGCCCCAATCTCTAGTAAAATCTGATGAGATTTTGTAAAACCTAATTTTTGACCAAAAACCTTGAAACCACGGTCGAATAATGACTGAGCAAGAGCTTGTGCATTGGATATTGTTTGTTTTGCATATCGCTCTCCAAATTCTAAATGTTCTGCAAAGGCTATTGCTTTTGCAGCTACATGATGAAGATGATAGGAGGAAGTCACACCGGGAAAAACACCAAATCCAAGTTTTCTTAAAAAGGATTTATCTTCATCTGTTTCACCTTTATGGTCAGATAATATTACACCTCCCTGCGGACCTGGTAGTGTTTTATGAGTGCTTCCACTTACAATATCAGCTCCCTCGCGTAATGGATCTTGAAATTGTTTTCCCCCGATTAGTCCCAAAACGTGTGCTGCATCATAAACAAGATATGCACCTACATCATGTGCAGCTTCTGCAATTTCTTTTATTGGGCTAGGAAACAAAAAGACAGATCTACCATTTAATGCAAGTTTTGGTTTCACTTTTTTAATAAGTTTTACTGCTCCATCCACATCTATATTCATTTCTTCATCATTAAATGGATATGATATAAGCTGAATAGCTCGGACGCCTGCAGCTCCCCATTTTCCAAATGATATATGGGCGCCATTTGCAAGGTCTAAAACTGTTGCAGTTTCTCCAGGTTTTATTAAAGCTTTTAGTATTGCAATATTTGCAGTGGTTCCGGCTGTTGGTCTTACATCGGCATAATTACAATTAAATAATTTCTTTGCAAGTTCAATTCCTTTTTCTTCAACTCTATCAAAAAATTGACAACCTTCGTAATATCTATGACCGGGTGTTCCTTCTGCATATCTTCCATGAAAATCTGTTATCAACATCTCTCTACACAATGGTGACAGAACGTTTTCGCTAGCTATCATTGGTAAAGAATTTGAAAAAAATTCATTATTTTTCTTTGCTTGTTTTTGAATGTATTCAACTTCATTCATCCAAGTCTTAGATGTCATAAAAGGCTGAATATATGATTAAAATAAAAAGGTAATGGAATATGTTATTAATTTTCAAAAAAATAAAGTAAAAATTTTATTATATATTTTAAAAACATATATTTAAATATACTTATGTATATACAAAAAATACTCTTTATAGATATATATTTAAAAAGCCCTTTTATATTGAACATTAACTACAAAAAACTATTTAAATAACAGTTATAATGCCCGCCTACAACTACAATATAAATTACCAAAAAATAACATTTGAGGGATAGTGATGGTTAAAATAAATATTAGTATCGAAGGTGAAGATCTTTCAGAAATTATTGATGAGTTGTTAAATGTTGGAATTGAATTACTTAAATCAAATAAAAAGGAATTAAGAGAGGTTATGAAACTCACTTCAGATATGGCTTTAGATGTTTTAATGGAACATAACACTGTAGAAAGAGGCGCAGAGCTTTACCGAAAAATTAACAGCGAAATCAATTGGACCTACAAAAAAGATAAAAGATAAGATACATAGTTAGAATTTTTTTTAAAATTCATAAAATTCTTTAGATGAATTTGTTAATAATTCAAATCCATCTTTCTTAATTCTAACATCGTCTTCTATTCTAATTCCGCCAAATCCAGGAATATAAATTCCCGGTTCAACTGTAAAAACCATATTTTCTTTTAATATTAAATTACTATCTGGGCCTAGACTGCCGCCATCATGAACCTCAAGACCAAGAGAGTGGCCAGTTGAGTGAATAAAGTATCCCTTGAATTTTGTTTTTTCAATAAATGAGTATACACTATCATGCACTATTTTTGCTTTTTGATTTGGTTTTATGAGATCCAAGCCTAACTTTTGAGCTTTGATAACAGTATCATACATTTCCTTCTGTGTGTTATTTGAATTCTTAAAAATAAATGTTCGAGTAATATCAGAGTTATACTTATTCAATGATGCTCCAAAATCAAACAAAGCAAAATTACCATTATATAATCTATTGTTACCATGGGTATAATGTGGTTCAGCAGTATTTACACCAAAAGAGGATATAGTTTCAAAAGCCGGTTTCTCTGCCCCAAATTGCTGCATAAGATGATTTATCTCGGCCGCTATCTCATACTCAAGAATTCCTTCATGTAATAATTCTGGAATTTTTTCAACGACTTTATCTACAATCAGGCAAGCTTTTTTTATAGCATCTATCTCGTATTTATCTTTGACTAATCTAACATGGTTAATTTGCTCTGAGATATCAAAAAATTTTGATTTTGTAAATATTTTTTTAAATTTAATTAAATCACTATAAGTAATACCATTGTAATTTAATCCTATATTATTATATGATATAAATAAATCTTCTATTATTCTATTCCACTCTTTTAAATCATTATAAACATGTAAATTTGCCTTAGATTTTTTTGCACTTTCTTCCTCAAGTTTTGAAACTATAATGTCAAGATTACCGTCAGGATATAATGCAACAATAGAGTTTTCAAATATGCCTTTTTTTAGACCAGTAAAATAAAAAAAATTGTTGTCAATAAATGGAAATGTAGAAGTTTTTATTAAAATTAAATCCAATGGTTCTTTTAAAATATTAAAAATGCTTTCTACTCGCTTTTTCACTAGATTATCTCCAGACATAAACAATTTAATAAAACTGTTTAAAATTTAAGTATGAATAATACTTAGAATAAAGGAATATCTATTTTTTTCCGGTAGTTGAAATTAATTTATTTAATTGAGTTAAATCTTCCTTAATATTCTCAATTTCTTTCATCTTTTCTTTTTCAAAACTCTTCAAAATATTATTTAAATCTTGAGTGAGTTTATAAAGATGAACAGGCCTTCCTTTACCTTTCTTTTTAATGTCACGTTTTTTTGCCCATCCTCTTCTCCTTAGTTCCTGCATGGCAACACTAACTTCTGGCTGCCTTAAATCAGCTCCTTGCTCAACATCAGCAGATCGACATTCTTCAACCTGAGAAATATACATTAAAGTTTTAGCAAGATTCTTAGGCATGCCTAAATCTGCGAAAAGTTCTACGACTTTAGCATCCTTATCATCCAACACAAATGACCTTTTTCTTTTCATGATTTCTCCTCATGAAATAAATCAATTTTTCAGTATATATAATTTTCTTATTTTTCAAATTATTAAATCTATTTCCTTCCGTTTTATTTATCCAATTTTTATATATAATTCTATTATTTAAATCTTTTTATCTTAATGCTACTTTCATTCAACATTTTCTTTGCAAGATCGTCCGGATATTCACCAGAGTATATTATTTCTTTTACACCTGCATTAATAAGCATTTTAACACAAACTACACATGGAGTGTTGGTACAATACAAGGTTGAACCAGATATGGACACTCCAAAAACAGCTGCTTGAATTATTGCATTTTGCTCAGCATGAAGTCCCCTGCAGAGTTCATGTCTTTCTCCAGATTTAACAGACATTTGCTGCCTGAGGCATCCTACATCGCAACAATGAGCAAGCCCCTTTGGTGCACCATTGTACCCCGTGCTTAAAATATGTCTTTCTTTTACGAGTATGGCGCCCACCTTTCTTCTTAAGCACGTGCTTCTTTTTGATACAACATAAGCCATTTCCATGAAATATTCATCATAACTAGGTCTACTATTTTCTTGAATTAACACGTTAGACATAAATTATGAATAAAAAATGTCCTTAATAAAATATTGATTTGATTAATTAAATATTATTTTTCTAATGTAACTTCAATGGTTTGAAAGTCATTGGTTGCAAAAGATTTTTTGAATATCTTTTTAGCATCATTTTCAAGTATTTTATTATCCAAATACCGGGGACTTATGTGAGTCAAATACAGTTTTTTTACATTTGCCTGTTTTGCAATCTCTGCTGCTTGAGCTGCAGTTGAATGACCATATTTATTTGCTATCTCTTCTAGTTCAGAATCAAATGTTGCATCATGTATCAAAATATCTGCATCTTTGGATAAATCAATAAGTTTTTTACAGGGTTTGGTATCGCTTGAAATAACAATTTTTCTTCCTTTTCGGGGTGATCCTAATACCATGTTTGGTGTAATTTTATTTCCATTTTCAAGAGTAATTGATTTTCCTCTTTGTAGTCTACTATACAATGGTCCTTCAGGTATTCCGTAAGCTATTGCTTTTGGTTTGTTGAATTTTCCGGGCCTATTGTGTTCCTCGAAACAATATGCTAATGTAGTAACCTTATGCTTTACTTTCAATGCTTTAATAGAATAATCCTTAAAGTTTAAAATGGTACCATTATTAATTTCATGTGAAAATATCCTATAAGCAGGTTTAAAATATCCAAGGTTCAGAAGATTTTTCATAAGTTCAATAATTCCTTTTGGACCAAAGATATGCAAATCTTCTTTTCTATCATTCAATTGCATAGTTTGAATAAGCCCAGGTAAACCAAGAAAATGATCCCCATGAAAATGAGTAATAAATATCTTAGAAATTTGCATGTAACTTAAATCTGATTTTTGAAATTGTCTTTGAGTCCCTTCGCCACAATCAAAAAGGATTATTTCGCTACCTCTTTTAATTGCAATTGACGTAACATTTCTTTTTATTGTTGGCCAACTTCCACCAGTACCAAGAAATATGATATTTAATTGAGTCATTTTTTAAGATGCATATATTAATTATATGTAAAAGGATATTGGTCATTTTTGAAATAATCCTATATATCTTGTTAAGCTTCTATGTACTTTAATTTCATGTTCTTCAATAGTTGAAAAATAATTTTTTCCGAACTGGAAAATATTTTTGTTTGGAGAAACCACAACTGCTATACCATTATTTTTTAAAATTTTAGATATGATATTAAATGATCGATTATAAAGAATGTCAATATTTTCTCCCTTAGTAGTAGTTGATTTACCATATGGTAAGTCTGTTACAACTGCATCAACATTACCAATATGTGAATCAATATTTCCAATATCGGAAGTATACAATAAAAAATCCTTTATTTTGTAATATTTAAGAGTTTTCTTACAACCCTCAACCATTTTTTCCTCAATATCACATCCAATAGGTCTTGCTCCAATTAAGCCAGCTTCAAGAAGTATTCCGCCTGTTCCACAAAAAGGATCTAATAATTTTTGATCTTTTTTTATTTGAGAAAAATTTACCAATGCTCTTGCTAATTTTGGATGAAGAGAAATAGGAGAAAAAAAAGGTCGTTTTTGAACCTTTCTTTTTTCAAATTCACTTCTGTTTATTTTTGCAATGTTTATTCCAACGTAGATATTTTTATCTGTTATAAAAACTCTAATTTGAATGTCAGGATTATCCAGATTTACTTGCCGATTTTTTGTAAAAATATCTCCAATTATTTTCAAAATCGATCTTGAATTAATATTTTTTGATCTATTTTTGTAATTTATCGCAATTGATCCTCTCTGAGTAATTATACTATTATTTGCATTTTCCATAATCTCATTAACATTATTGCCACAACTGAATAAAATTTCATCAATAAAAAAAGTAAATGATAATCTCTCTGCAAGTCTATGTATTTTATTTTTTGATATATCTGATTGAATAATAAATACATCAGAATCTGAACGAATAATATTAAAAATAATTCCTTCAGCCTTTAAACATGAAATTATTTCAGATTTTGGTATGGTATTATGTTCTTTAGATAATTCAAACAATATCTCCATTAATCTACCTATTTTATTTATGTTTATATGTCGCTTTAATTAAAATTGGTGTTAATAAGGTTGTGACGATAGCCATAATTATGGTTGTTGTTAAAATCTGGTATTCAACCTGTGAAGTACTGAGCAATTTATTAGAGATTGAATAGCTAACAATAATTAAAGCTAATTCCATTCTAGGTATCATACCTATACCAATTTGTAATGATTCCTTATTATCCATTTTTGCAATTTTTGCACCCATACCGCAACCGAGTATTTTACCAACTATTGCGATTATAATTATTGCTATTGAAAATACTAAAATACTTGATATTTGGCTTAAATCAAAATTTGCTTCTGCCCAAAAACTTGCTCCTACCCAAACAAAAAATAATGGAATAAAAAATCCATAACCGATTGTTTGTACTTCCTCTATAATCTTTCTAGATTTTATAGATTGACCAATAATTAGTCCTGCAATAAAAGCGCCAATGATTCCTGCAATACCGCATTGATCGGCAAAATAAGAAATTAAAAGAAAAATTGCTAAGGTTATGCTTAATAAGGATTTTGACAGATGTATTTTCTCGCCAAGGTCCAATATTTTACCCATAATTTTCAGACCAAGAACAAGAAATATTAACAAAAACACAATTATTTTGATTCCAATATATATTGGTGATCCGACTCCAAAAATAAATGCTAATAAAATTATCCCTAAGATATCGTCAATAACTGCACTACCAAGAATAGTCGTACCGACATTTGAATCAAGAACGTTTAGATCCATTAAAGTTCTTGCAGTAACCCCAACAGATGTCGCAACAAGAATAAGACCTACAACCAAACTATCCTGTTGAGAAAAACCAAAAAGTAATGCAACAATAAAACCCAATAATAGTGGTACTAAGATACCACCTAAAGCCACAAAAGAGGAGGTTTTACCCATTTTTTTTATTTTAGGCAAACTTGTTTCCAAACCAGAGATAAAAAGCATAAACAGAATGCCTATTTCAGCCATTAATCTAAATTCTTCCGAGTTGTAATCTAGTTGAGGTAATTGTATTGCTAGATTTAAGAAATTTAATGTTTCACCAGAAAAAATTATTAAACCTAAACCCCCCAAAACGATACCTGCAAGAATTTCACCTATAACAGCTGGCTGTTTAAGTTTAACTAGAATATATCCAAATATTCGAGCGATAATCAGAGCCAAAGCAATTAGCAATAACACATCAAATATCGTTAAAATCGACCTTCTTCATATGAAAGCAAATAATATTTTTTTTATATGAAAATTTTTAATAATTAATTGTTTCTTTATTTGATTATTTAAGATTGAAACTAAATAAGTTCTCATTATAAAAAAGGCCTAAGCTAGTAACTCTTTAAAAGTTATTCGCCTTTACTTGCGTTTTTTCGATTATCTCTTAATCTCTTATCAACTTTAGATTTTATTTCATCAATTCCTTCGAACCATTTTCCGTCATTTTTAATATCTATTTCGCCTGTTAATTCGTCAATTTTATATCTCATATAGTTTTTGCCTTTAAACCACTCACAATCGTGTTTTTTATTTGAAATAATTGGTTTTTTATTTTTATTCTCAACTAGTTTTGTTTCTCTTTTCTTATCTGTTCGTTGTAGACGGATTTCTTCTATCCAAGGTCCTTTTATTGTGGTTGGGTTGATAGTTTTTTTGTGTGTGATATAATTTTTTTCTTTGAAATTATAACTTCTTTTAAAATCATGTTTGTTAAAATTTTGTTTAATTTTTGCACATTTTACAGGTTTTTTTATCTTATCTTTTTTCATTTTTGGCAATTTTTTTCTTATTCTAACAAATAAAATAGTCAGTAAAACAACAATTGATGATGCAAATATCGGATGCCAACTCTCAGGTATAATATTTTCAGAAACACTTTCAACTCGTATTGTATTTTTACCAGCTAAGTACCCGCCCTTAAAGGCATTTATGTCAATTTGAGTATTTTCATTAATTTCAGGTGCCGAAATATATGTTATCCCGTTTGGACCTGTGGAAGCATAATCGCTTTCAAATCCGTCAATATATACAACACATCCTTCTATTCCTTCACCATTTTGATCACATACCGTAACTGAAAAACTCCCTTTTTCTTTTACAATACCACGGTCTGTTGTTAATGATAATCTTCCCTTTAAAACACCTATCTCTTGTTCTACTGTTTCATAACCAGCTTTGGATGCTGTTATAATAAATTCAGGATATTCTTCAAAATTTGGTGTTTCTATTGTAATCCACGGCAATTCTTCATTAGTTATATAGGTACCTGCCCATGGAATATCTAAAGTCACATTATACACATAACCATATTCGCCAAAACAACCGATGGCAATATCATATTTCTTTCCCTCAAAGAATAGATCTTCCTCTATTGGTAGATTAGTTTCTGAATCGTGAATCACGATAAAAAGCGATTTGTCCTCATCTGCTGAAACATTTAAGGGATTTATTATAACAATGAACAAAATCAACATAATGAATAAATAATAAAGATTTTTCACCATGTTCTTGTTTTTTATTGGAATTCACCACCATTTTTATTTAATTTTAATTATTATATTTCCATTATACCATAGATAATTATATGTTATACTCTGTTGATTATGATATATAAATATTATGTGTAAAAATGTCAAGTCATAACGAGAATCTTAAATTAAAAAATTACAATTTTTTGATTCTTTGTTTCAAATCATTAATAATATCTATTGGAGTTGGATCAATGTTTCTTAATATTGCAAGATAAAAACTAACAAAATCGCCTAATACTAAAAAATACATTATTTTTGACAATCTTTTTTTACCATGAGGGGATAATTCGATTATATTGGAGGTAGAATTTTGAAATAATTTATTTAAAAAATTCAAACGCGTAGTCATGTGTAAAGATTCCAAATTTCTATCTCTAAAAATAATGCATGAAAAATACTTTGAAACCTCTGGGTTTAAAGACCAACCAACGATATCGTTATGACAACTTTCGGGCAAGGTTTCTTCTCTAGATATTAATTTACTATTTTCATTAAATTGTTGTCGCCATCTAGTTGCAATAGGTGAATAGATCCCCCATGCATAGATTTGAGGTATAGAATTATATATGTTTCTAGCAATTTGTTTTGCAAAATTATTTTTTTCGGAAACCGAAATATCAATTTTTTTGATTAAATCTTGTATTACATCGATAGTCTCATTAATATCTGAGTCGATTTCTTGCTTAATTAGCCCTACTCTTTTTAAAATTACAATAAGGGTAAATAAAGAATATGCAACAGCTGCTCTTGGTTGATAACCTGATGGAATTTTTATATGAGCAATATTTCTTTTTTCAGATAGTTCCTTTAATTTTCCACCAGAAGAAATACAAATTATCCTACATTTTTTTTGATATGCAACTTTAAATGCACTAATTGTTTCTTCAGTATTACCTGAATAACTGTAAAAAAAAGTTAGTGTATCTTTTCTTGCCCATTTTGGAATATCATAATCCTTATTTACATAAATCGGAACGTCAATCTTATCTTTAAATAAACTAACAGCTATATCTCCAGATATACCAGAGGCCCCCATCCCAGTAATAATTACATTGTCAATTTTAAAAAAAGTTTCAATATTTGCAGATTCAGCAATTTCGACTGCCTTCTTGATTTGATCAGGGAAATTTACAATAGTACCGTGCATGTCAGATTTGTCAATTTTTTTTATATTATTAAGATCATCAAGCATAATTCACATCAACTTTTAAACAACGAATTTTTCAAAATGGAAAACATATAATTTATTGAAAAATATTTCCATATGAAAAAATATATTAAGAACCAGGTTTTAAAAACAATGGTACATTACATGCTTTAAATGGATTATATTCAAGGGGATATTCTAACTGAAGAAGGTTTTATTAAAGGTCATATAGCTTTTGATTCTGATGATGAGTTAAGTATTAAAAGAGGAAGTTCTCCACAAAAACCTTTGGTAAGAGGATTAATTGTTCCTAGTTTTGTCAACTCACATACACACATTGGTGATTCGTTTATAAAAGATAAAAAAATTGAACTGCCAAAAAACGTAGAAGATCTTGTCGCTCCTCCAAATGGATTGAAACATAAGTTACTAAGAACTGCTTCTAAAGAAGAATTAATTAATGGAATGGAAAAATCGATTTTAGATATGATTGAAAAAGGCACCTCTTGTTTTTGTGATTTTAGGGAAAATGGTGTTAATGGGATTTCATTATTAAAAACAGCTTTGAAAAATAAAAAAAAAATAAGACCAATAATTCTTTCTAGACCGTTGGAGTTAATTTATGATAAAGATGAAATAAATCAATTACTCAGTATATCTCAAGGAGTTGGTCTAAGTAGTATCTCTGATTGGGAGTATTCTGAAATTGAAAAAATTGCAAAAAATGCAAAAAGAAAAGGAAAAATTGTTTCTTTACATGCAAGTGAGGTATTTAGGGAAGATATCGATTTGATTCTGGATTTAAAACCTGATTTTTTAATCCATATGATTAAGGCAACAGAATCTGATCTTTTAAGATTAAAAGAAGAAAATATACCTGTTGTTATATGCCCTAGGTCAAATTCATACTACAACCTAAAAATCGATTTAAAATTGATGAAGAAAATTGGTATTACATTAATGCTAGGGACAGACAATTCTATGTTAAATTCTCCCAATGTATTAGATGAATTGAAATTTATTTTAAAACTTTCAAAAATCTTCAATTTGGAAGAATTGTTAAAAATGATAACAATTACTCCAAGGAAAGTTTTAAATTTAGTTGACTGTATTAGTGGACCTAATTTATTGGGTAATTTTGTAGTTCTTGAAAAGGATTCTTTGAATCCAATATATATCAAAAATCAGAGGTGAAAAATGAAGATAAAAGATGTGATGTCTAAAGATTTAGTTGTCGGTTATTTACCTGGTACAATTACAGATGCTTTAAAAATATTGGCAAAAAATAATGTTTCAGGCATGCCTATTTGCAAAAGAGATACAAAAAAAGTTGTTGGGGTGGTAACTAGAAACGATATTTTCAAAAAATCCGATGAGGAACAACTTGCATTAATAATGAGTAATAATCCAGTACTAATAAATCAGGATAAAGAATTGGAAGATGCTGCACATTTGCTTTATGAAAAAAGAATTCATGGTTTACCTGTTGTTGATCTAAGAAAAAATCTTGTTGGAATAATAAGTCCTGTAGATATTTTGAAGGTTTTACCTGAAAAAAATGAAGATATTGTTGAAAATCATTATACTCACAATTTAACCCCCGTATATCAAGAAAATCCTATTACTTTAATTATGGAAATAATAAAGATCACCAATGAAAATGCCCTACCAGTACTAAACAATGATTGTAAACTTTCTGGGATAGTGAGTGAAGGCGATTTATTCAAATTATCACATATTCGTGAGAGTATTTCTCAAACAAATATGGGTATGGGGGGAGATGAGGATGCTTGGACATGGGAAGGGATACGAGATACATTGAGGCTGTACTATTCTACAACTAAAGTTGATTTACCCCCAGTTCCAGTCAAAGAGGTTATGATTACGGATGTCATAAAAGCTTATAGCAACGATCCCGTTGGTGAAATATCTCAAAAAATGATAAAAAATAAAATTAGTCATGTACCTGTTGTTGATTCTGATAACAGACTTATTGGTATGGTCACAGATATCGATTTAATGGCATGTATGTTTAAATCCTGTTAATTAATCTATAAATTGGATTCTGGAGAGATTTACTGATGCCTCAAGATATTTATGATAAAATAATGACCTTAGCTAAAAGACGCGGTTATATTTTTCCATCTTTTGAAATATACGGTGGTGTTGCTGGTTTTTTTGATTATGGCCCTCTTGGTTCTCAATTAAAAAATAATGTGGAAAACTTATGGAGGCGGTTTTTTCTATTAAAGGATAACTGTATAGAGATATACACTCCAACAATTACTTTATATGAAGTTCTTGAAGCTTCAGGCCATGTAGAGGAATTTACTGATCTTACAGTGGATTGTGTTAAATGCAAAAGATCCTATAAAGTTGAGGATATAATTGATGACTCACTCACAGTTAATCAAGCAATAAAAGAAGAAAAAATTAAATGTCCCACTTGTGGTCAAAATTTAAATGATGCTCATCCTGTAAATCTAATGTTTTCAACAAATATAGGAATCGGCGATGGTCGTAAAGCATTTTTAAGACCTGAAACTGCACAGGGAATTTTTACAAATTTTCATGTTCTTTATAGATATAATCGCGAAAAACTTCCCTTTGGTGTTGTTCAAGTCGGAAGAGGTTTCAGGAATGAAATTTCCCCAAGACAGGGAACATTAAGATTAAGGGAATTTTCTATGGCTGAAGCTGAAGTTTTCTTTGATCCCAAACTTAAAAAACATCCTAATTTTCAAATTGTTAAAGAAAAAGAATTATTTCTTTTTGACAACGAAAATGAATTTAAAATATCTTTACAAAAAGCTGTTGAAAAAGGAGTGATTAACAATGAAGCTCTTGCTTATTACATGTATTTAACACAGGATTTTCTACTTACTGCAGGTGCAGATCCTAAGAAATTTAGATTTAGAAAACATGCAGATGATGAACTTGCGCATTATGCAACTGAGTGTTGGGATGCAGAATTATACAGTCATAGATTTGGATGGATAGAATGTGTTGGTATTGCAGATAGATCTGCTTATGATCTTAATGCTCATATAGAATCAACTAATGTTGATATGTATGCATCAAGAAAATATGCTGAACCTAAAATAGTGAATGTAAAAAAGATAGTACCAAACATGGGGGTCTTAGGTCCTCTATTTAAAGAGAAAGCAGGTAGGATAAAAAATATCTTAGAAAAAATGGATGTCAAAGAGGTAGAACAAATATCAATTGAATTAGATGAAGAAACAATAAAAATTCCTGAAAAATGTTATAAAATTATTGAAAAAGAGGAAAAGATAACTGGAGAAAAGTTCGTCCCACATGTAATTGAACCTTCATTTGGAATAGACAGAATTGTATATTTCATAATTGAACATAATTATAAAGAAACAGAAAAAAAGGATGAAGAATATAGACTTTTAAAATTTTCACCATATATTGCTCCAATTAAAACAGGTGTTTTTCCACTCATTGGTGACAAGAATCTTGTTGATATTTCTAAACGAATTGATATGGAAATTAGAAACGCAGGAATTGAGTCGTACTATGATGAAGGTGGGACCATAGGACGAAGATATGCTCGAATGGATGAAATTGGTACTCCTTTTTGTATAACTGTTGATCATGATACGTTGGAAGATCAAACAGTAACCGTAAGAGATCGTGATTCAACCAAACAGATAAGGTTGCATAGGGACGAATTAGTAAAATATTTTAAAGAAAAAATTGAAATATAAGTGAAAGAAATCATTTAAATAGAAATATATGGCCCAATTAAATAACCATAGGTTATTTTTTCTTTGCCGTAAATATTTGCTGTAATTTTAACACTACCAAACCCTAAAACAAATTTTGATTTGATTAAGTGCTCATCGTCAGCAACAATGTTAATATCTTCAAATGAAGTATTTTTACCCAAAAAGACCAAGTCGCCATCAATTTTAATATACCCTGTTAGACTTGTTGCATCAGCGGTACCGATATTTCTTATAATAAGTTTTACTTTAAACAAGCCTCCTGTAATATTACCTAATTCAATAACTGGTAAATAGACCTGATGAATTAGTGGTTCTGACCAGTTACTAGTTGCACCATATGTATCTTTTGCTTGCACTCTAATCTCATAAGAATTTGGTTCATTCCACGAGTATGACGCTTCACAAATTGCACCTGATTCATAGGGTCCTAACCAATCACTATATGTTCCGTCTCCCCAGCTCCAGCGATAACTAATATTGTCTCCTTCAGGATCTATAGTATCTGTTATAAATGTAGAATCTTCCCCTTGTTTTTCACTTGGTTTCCTGGGTGTTTCTGGAGGTTTGTTTGAATCTTGTTCAAAAAAGGATAAACTTGGATCGCCAAATAAATTCAATTGATAGTAACACCATCTTATACAAGAGCGGGTAATTATATGAAGATTATCTTCTTTGGAATCTGAATTTGCTTTTCCAATTATGGGTATGTCTTCACCAAATACAGCATCCCAAAACTCGCGATGAAAACGTTGTGAGTCCCCATCTGTACTTTCTGACCAAAACCAACCATATCTAGCATTCCATATGCCAGCAAATGGTCCTGAATCAATTTTAACTGTTGAATGTTCAGCAAAACAATCATAATAGCTATAATCAAATCCTCCCGCCATACAACCTTGTGAATAGATAAAACATAAGTCATTATTGGTAAAATCATAAACATCTTCATAGTCCATTTTTAAATTGTAACCATATGAACTGTGTCCTAGATGATTGATTACATGTATACCATCATCAATACGGTTTATTATCTCTGATTTTGGCCAATCATTCCCAGGCCAATCCCTGTCGTAAAGTGTATCTATCGTATACTCCTCGGATGGGATACCGACTGTTGTATAACCATCTTCAGTACATCCATCAATTAATTGATCCATGTAGTTTCCTGCCCATTGAGCAATTCCATAAGGACCCATATACTCGCCAACAAAGCAATATTTTTTCAAATATTCATCTTCTAAATCTTTGTTTATGTAAGTAACAGTTTTTGTAACAAAATTCTCAACATCATTCAAGTTATCGACACATGCACGTCCTACGTATACTTCGGCAACTAGATCAACATCTCCACCATCTTCGCCATCGGTAGGTTCTCCCCATTTTTCATCACCATCATAATTGTATGGCCCATCTAGGCAAGAATAATACAAATCCGATGGCATATAGGTTTCATAAGGTGTTGTGTTTTCATCTAATCCATAAACCCAAAGATATGGATCTGGAATAATATTGTCATCCCCACCTATTAGTACGTATTCAATACCCCAATTTACAAAGCTATCAGCTATGTAATCTCTAATATCATCTAGATTATTACTTCCAATATCAGTTATAGTTTTAATTTTAACTTTAAGTCCTGTATCATTGTGGGCTTCTACCAATGGTTCAAAACCTTCTTTTAAAGATTCAGTTGTGATAATCAATAAATCAAAATTTTCATCTCTTGAAAATGTCATCCCTAATTTTTTATCATATAGATCAGATAATTCGGGATTATCAACCTTTTTCTGTATCTCATTTTTATCTTTTTCAAGTCCCCTATAAAACCTATTTGTATTTTCTTTTTGTATAGTCTCAATTGATACTGTTAAATCTTTAAAATATATTACCTGTTTTGTTACTGGGTTGTATTGAATCGGATGCAACTGTAAAACAAGAAATTCATAACCTCTAAATGAATATGTTCCAATTTCAGTGTAAGAATTTTTAGGATAAAATGAATTTGTATTATACAAGTTTTCATTTGGAATAGTAGCTGGAATTGAATCTATTGGAGCAATAGGTATAGGTTGACCCATTGGTTCAATAAAAAAATCATTTCCAAGAATTACTTTATCACCCAAATCTACACGAATATTATATACCTTTGAGTTAGGTGGAAGAAGAATAAAAGCTCCTTTTGATGGTATCATAGGCTCACCAGGATTTCCCGCTGGTGTACAATCTTGTATAATAAGTCTATCATACAATGTACCATCAATATCAATCTCCATAACACTCGGTTTTTCAAAAGAATATTTAATAGAAATTTTTTCATACTGAGATATTCCAACTACTAGATTTATACTTGAAAACATCAAAATAACAATTATAGTGCCAATTAACAATGATTTAAATTGACCAACACCTAATTTCTTTCTGAAATTCATATTTATTTCCCCTAACAATACAATACTAAATTCTAGATTATATAATTATCGATTGATTTTTTCTTAATTTTAAAAATTTCTAGCTGTTTTATTAACTATTTCAAGTGCTTCTTCGATTTCTTCAGAGGTTATGTTAAGTGGAGGGCGAAACCTAATTGTTGTTGCACCACAACCTAGCACAATTAAATTATTTGAATATAATTTGTTTCTAATCTCGTCTCTTTTTTCTGGTGTTGGTAGATCAAAAGCACACATTAATCCCCGACCGCGAGCATTTGAAATTATAGGATATCTTTCAGATATTCCTTCTAAACCCTCAAGCAGATATTTTCCTTCCTCATCTGCATTTTTTATTAGATTTTCTTCATCAATTATTTCTAGATATTTTTGGCACCTAACCATATCTATTAGATTTCCGCCCCATGTCGAATTCAATCGACTTGAAACATTAAACACATTATCTTTTACCTCATCCACCTTCTTTCCTACCATAATTCCACATACTTGGGTTTTTTTTCCAAAAGCAACTATATCTGGTTCAAATTCAAAGTGTTCATATGCCCACATTTTACCTGTCAAACCAACTCCAGATTGAATCTCATCAACCATAAACATAATCTCATTTTCATTGCAAATCTTACTTAACTTTAAGAAAAATTCTTTTCTAAAATGATTATCTCCACCTTCGCCCTGAATAGGTTCAATCACCAAACAAGCAATATCATCTGGATTTTGATCTATAGCATTTTCAATCTCCATTATTGCTTTTTTCTCTAATTCCATTACTTCCTCAAGATTTTTGGAATTTAATGGGAATTTAATCTTTGGATTAGTAATTCTGGGCCAGTTGAATTTTGTGAAAAATCTAATTTTATTTACATTAAATGTGTTAGTTAAGGATAATGTATATCCACTTCTACCATGAAAAGCCTCTTTAAAATGTATTACTTGTTTTCCTAGATGATTGCTCATTCCTCCATCAATGTTTTTTCTAACTTTCCAATCAAATGCAGTTTTTAATCCATTTTCAATTGCTAGTGCTCCGCCAGCTATGAAAAATAGATGTTTAAAACAATCAGGTACAGCATATTTATAAAATGAATCAACAAATTCAGCCATTTCAACCGTATATAAGTCTGAATTAGTAGGATTATTTACTGCTATCTCACCTAAATATTTAATATACTCTGGAGTAGTTAATTTTGGGTGATTACATCCAAGAGGTGAAGTTGCAAAAAAGGAAAAACAATCAAGCATGAATTTTCTTCTTTTTGAGTCGAAAATTCTACTTCCCTTACTTTTTTTTAAATCTAGTACAAGATCAAAACCATCAACAATTAAATATTTGGATAATACACCATGAACATCTATTGGTTTTATTTTCATTATTTTCTTCCCCTGAAAAATTGTTATATTGAAACCCCGGTATATATCCCATTTATAAAATGGTATCGGTAGATTTTTTTATTGATTTTACTTAGAGATCAAAAAAAAGAAAAAATGATGAGGTTTAATCTAATATTTTATATCCAACTATAAAAGTTCAACCGAACCAATCTCGTCGATATTTTCAAGATTATTCATCTTGACCATATTATTAGATATTGTATACAAAACATCGTTAATGTAAAGACTGCGAATTATTGTAGAGGATCCCCAGTATCCATAATAGCTGGATTTAATTAAATCATCTTTAGTTAAATGTGTTATTCGGCCTTTATACTCAAATCCATTATTAATATTTAGATTATAAACGTAAGCTCCCTGAAATGTAAAATCTCCATACATAGAACCTGTGTAATTATCATTTTGTTGTTTTATCTCTTCAGATATTTCGCATATTGAAACAGGAATTACTAATAATTCCTTTTCTTTGTCAAATAAAAATGCTTTATGATCATACAATGCAGTACTGTCTGTTCCTCGATC
>Ga0180433_10001916_pt1 | contig 33709 bp, 44 predicted proteins | sample SS_ome_8_FD_132980 | JGI IMG/M metagenome (GOLD analysis project Ga0180433, IMG submission 132980) | Hypersaline lake sediment archaeal communities from the Salton Sea, California, USA - SS_1_D_1 metaG | ecosystem: Environmental > Aquatic > Non-marine Saline and Alkaline > Hypersaline >...
AGGGCGTCTTCTTCTTTTGTCGGGTCGAGTTTTCCTGTGGGTGTAAGGTCAACTGCTTCCCGCTCGTGTACCTCTGCACCTGGCTCAGACTCAGTACGGGCTTGTTCTTTGGCTTCACTTGGGGTCTCCTTTCCCTTCTCCGCCTTGGTCGCGGCTACCGTCGGCTCTTTGGCCTCCCCCTTCTTCTCCCCCGGCTTTGCCTCGGTGGGAGCCTCAGTGGTTTCGGCTTCTTCGGCCTGCGCTTTCGCGATCCATGCTTTTATAGCTTTTTGCTTGGTGTCAAATCCTATCCACCCTCCCCCCGAATGTTCTTTGCCGAACGCTCCGCCTTTATCATAGCCAACAATCCAACCGGATTTCGTTTGATATACCGTAATATCAGGATAGTCCCTAAGCGAAACTTCATTGCCGGACCATTCACGAACCAGTGGATCGCCAAAATATCTTTTCTTAACTGTAATTTTCTTGCCTATCTTGTATGGTTTTTCCCCCTTCTTCTCCCCCGGCTTTGCCTCGGCGAGTTTCGCTAAAGCATCGTCGGCCCACTTCTCGCCTTTGTATTCTTCGAGAACGGGGCGGGGGACGGGGAGATTTTCTTCGGTGGCAGTTTTAACGGCGGCGCGGTGGTCATTAGCAAGTTTCTGTTTGCGGAGGGCGCGAGCAAGCCCTTTTGCGGCACCCTCGCTATCAGGCAGTGCATCTACTTTTCTTTGCCATTCGTTTACCTGCCGCTTGAGAGCAATGTCTGTGGTACTAAGACGGTAGTAGTACCCTTCCCCAATAAAGTCCTCCCTCATCATCTCCCACGGCTGCTTCTCGGCGAGAGCCTTGCCCTTCTCGCTCGCTTTTGCCGGTTTCTTCTCGGCAGCAGGCTTTGTTGCGGCCTCCCCCTTCTCCCCTACAGGGGCGGCGGGATTTGTCTCTGCGGGCTTAGCTAAGACCCATTCATTGGCCTCTTTTTCTAATGTTATTCTCGGCCCTGTATATCCACGTCGCCGTAAATCTTTATCTATGTCTGCCAGCCTGCGCTTGTATCTTTGTAATTCGCCTTCGGGGTAAAATTCAATGCCCTCGTCGCGCATTTCCTTTTCTAATCGCTGGCGTTCACTTAGGAGTAATTCAGTGAAATACTTCCGTTCGTCTGGTGTTTCTTTTGTTCGCTCTAATTCCTTCTCCCCTACGGCCTCAGCAACCCCCGTCTCAGACGGCTCAGATACCGCGCCAGTCGTTTTATCTTCTACTACCCGGCCTGTGGCCGCCTCTTCCGTCGTTTGGGCCTCAGAGCCGATAATCTCCTCTTTTGTGGCTTCGATGCCGTATTTGCCGAGCATCTTTCGGGCCGAATCGTATTTTGCGTCGTCGTCGAGTTCCTTGAACTGATCCTTAGAAAGTATGTCTTTGACTCGATTTATGGCCTCGGCGCGTTTCTCCGGCGTAACCTCGGCCTTCGGCGTTTGCAGCTTTTCCATGACGCCCGGCGCTATCTGGTCCGTCTCTATTCCAAACGCCTTCGACAGCCCCTTTGTCAGAGACTCTCTGGTGACTTCCGTGGGGGCTGACGGGGATGTTGTGATTGCGCCCAATTCCCGGCGGAACATTCTGACGGCCTGTTGGTGGGCCTTTATTCCTTCTTTGTCCCTCATTACATGCTTGGCAACCGGGAACGCTGTTAGAACGCCAATCTCTATAAGTTGGTTCTGTACTTGTAGGTCGTTCGCCATTCCGGCGAGTATTCTTTCCTGTGGCGTTGAATCCTTGCCCGCGCCGTAGTCATTAACATTGACTAATCCCCGAAGGAACGTGCCGACCCTTTCTTCTCCCCATTCCTCAAGCAGCCCGTGATAACCCACACGATTACTTACTTCCTTCCAGAATCTATCATCCGACCATCCGTATTTTCCCTTTGCAAATTTACGCAGAGCGCCTGTGAGTTTTCCCGCAAAAGGCATCCTCGCCGCCACTGCCTTTATGGCCCCGCCACTGGTTTCTGAAAGGTTCTCGATGTATGTATCGCCTATGCCTTTAGCGATGGCCATATAGCCCTTTTCGCCGCTATCAACCTGCTCGGTAATTGCATCCTGTACCCTACCCCACTGGATGGGAAGTATCTTGCCGGCAAACGTCAGTGCGGCGGGAACCGACTTGACTTTATCAATTCCACCAAAACTCATCTCGGCCATATAGCCGGGGAGGTCCGCAATGCCACCGACAATGGCCGCTGGAATAGTCTCGCCCCTTTCGACGCTTTTCTCGTAATCCTGTACGGTTGTTTCGAGTTCCTTTTTCGTCGCCGGGGCACTTACGGTCATGTAGCCGCCCATCGGTGTCATGCCGTATCGTCTCGTAGGGCCGTAATCGCCCTTCTCAAGCCTCTCCTTGGCGATTTCATACATCTTTTTCCTGATATTATTCAATCCCACCAAAGAAGCACCGGGCATGTGAGAGATAACATCGAGAATGTCCGTATCAGCCGCCTTTTCCGATACCGTTTTGGGCTTCGGCGGCACTATCGCCAATCCGCCCGGCGTGTACTGACCTGCCTTAGTCGCTCCCATCCGAACATCGCGCCCGGGTTCGGGCGCCTGCGGCTCCGCAAGCGCCGAGCTTACTCTCGACAGCATTTGAGGATCTACCGTAGGTGAAGCCACTATCGGCGCGTCCGTATCCGGGGACTCTATCACGCCGGGCGACAGGACGTTTACCCCGCCTGCGAGTTGGAGTGGTTTGGGGGCCGGGGCAAGCAAGCCTTCGAGGCGGTTAGTCGGCTTTGCCTCTTTAGCCGGAGCAAGCAAACCTTCAAGACGGTTGGTAATCTCCGGCTCTTTATCTATTAGACCGGCCAATCGGTTCATTTTTTGTGCTCGTTAAAATAAGCTATTATTTCCTTTTCGGTCTTCCCTAATTTCAGGGCTTCGCGCGCCGTTTGTCTTTCCGCTGCATTCATCTCTTCCCAAACCGCCTGCCACCCATCCCTCAGTTTTTTTGCAGCATCTTTCGCAATGCCAGTATCCACTGTCGGCTTGGCCGGCTGTGCGGACGACAAGCCGCCCAGTGCGCCCATCGCTGCATTCTTTGAGCCAACGCCCTTATTCGCCGCCGGAGGCATCCATTTGGTCCAGCTCTTTACCGCCTGCGTATTAAAGTCGTCCGGTTTTGGGCTGGCCGGCGTCGGCACGCCCATGAATCCAGGTAATGTGCGCGACGAACTCGGTTGCGGCGTAAGGCCGAGATTCGTATTGAGCCATTTGTCTATCCTTCCTATAGCCTCATCAACGCCAGCAGTGTCTTGGGATTGCTCGGCCATTAACTCTCTCTGCGCAGCCAACTGGTCGCGAAATTTCTGTACTGAGTCAATCATATACTGAGGAGTTCCTGACGATTCCGATTGCCCGCCCTGTTGTTCCCAATACGCCTTCCGGGCCTCTTCTGAGGCTAAACGGGCGTCAATCAACGCACGGTTGGACCTGTCCTGTTCTTCTTCGCGGCCACGCTTACTGCCCGCCCATCCGGCTTTCATCGCATCGCCAAAGGTGTCATGTTTGCCTTTAAGTATTGAACCAAATATATCAGCCATTTTTTTAACCTCCGAGAAAAGCTCCAATCCCTTCACCAACGCCGCCTGTCGCGGTTTTCATGGCGGGTTGCCCGAAAGCGTCTCGCCAATTGAGTATCTGTTGGAATTGCGACGGCGACGATGTGCTTCTCGTCGTCGAACCACCCGCCGGGCTTGTCCCCAATATCGTAGTCAGAACATTCAACACCTGCGGATCGGTAATGGTATTCAAAAGCCTCTGCGTTTCATTGCCAAATCGAGCAAGGCCCGTAGTCCATCCCAAAAGACTCGACGGCGCGGCCCCCAGCGCAGACAACGCCCTGCCTGCCCTTGCCTCGTCAATGGCCTTATTGGACTGCTCGACGTCCCACATCCACTTTTCGCGTCCCGCGCTCAATCCCTTGCCAAGTTCTGTCGCCGCGTCCTTTTCCGCCCCGGCCCTTGCGCTGCCCCAATAACCCGGCCCCGCATACGATTCCTTGATGTCCGGCTGTAAGGTCCGTTTCCATAGATTCAGCGCCGGTTCGGCTACTGTCTTGTCGAAAGCGCGGCCCGCCGTTTCCGGTGTGGTTTTCTCGGCCCCCATAGTGCCGGTCAGAAGGCCCTTGCCCGTACTGACTAATGGGTCCCACACATTGGCCGACTGGAGCATACCAAGGGATTTTTCCTCCAGATCGGAAAGACCGCCCAAAACCCCTTCCCCTATGTAAGGTGAATATGTGTCTTTCAGGTCTTTCAGTATCGGGGCCTGAAACGGAGTGTAACTTGTAGTGGTCTGCTGCTTGCCTTTTTCTGTTTGGTCCCACCGCTTACACATACCTGGCGCGTATCGAATCACAAAACCTTTTAAGTCTATCGGTTCAAATTCATCATGCCACATTGCAATACATCTCCGTTCCGCGACGCTTAAACCCATATCTGCGTTCGAGTACGCGCTGCCATCTTTTGTTACTGGTAATACTCGTTCGCACCTGCTTGCAACCCTTACCTTCCACCCATTGCTTCAACGCATCAAACATTCTATGACGGTACGGGAATCGCTCTTCGGCTTTGATTTGCCACACCCACACCCTCTTCCTGTTCTTATCGCTTACGTGTGCTATCAAAACAGCCCGCGTCACCCCTTTGTCCACAGCTACCAAAACAAAGGTGTCGTCCGGTTTTTTCTCCATCCGGTATCTTAGTTGGCACGCTATGTCCATCCTGCTTTCCGTTTCGGTGGGAATCAGCCACGGGTATAATTTTGCCACATCGTTAGGATTTGTTACGTTCAAAAACATCATGCCCCGCTATCGCTCCTGCCAATTTCGTACCACTTGCCGTCCGCCTTGCAAATCAACGTCAACGTATCGGTGGCGGTCATATCCCAATTTGCCGACCCGCTCAAAAAGATGTTCGTACCGTCGGTGATAGTAAGTGAATGCTCAGCGATAACAATTATGATCTGGCCCTCGACGCCGTCGTCAAAGTCGGTTATGGTTGTTGTTCCGCCGGTTAACCAAACCGTGTAGCCCTTTACGCTCGGAGTTGCGTCGTCGTCCAGCGTTTGTATGTTATATTTGACCATCTTTGCCGAAAGCACGTCAAACGGCTCTCCTATGCCGGTATCCATGCGCAACAAGTCCTGCCGTATCACGTTAAGATACGTTTCGGCGTCCGGCGCCGGTGTTATCGGAGGTGTTAATATCATTTATTTCGTCCCCAACACATTCGGCTGGCCTATGACAAAATCCGAAACCCTAAAGCTTTTGCTGGAAAAATCCTGCATACGGTATTGAATCTTCTTGGAACTCACATTTGGCCAGAACTCGAACAGTCTGTTCTCTGTAGACAAATCAATCGTAAAATCCGTCCATCCCGTGTCCGACGTCTCGAAGTAATCCGTGCGATAACCGAGCTGCATGGCGCCGTTTTCGCTGCCGTCGGCGGAGAGGAATATCCCGCCCCATCGTTTGAAATTATGAGGTATCCCGGCGTCAATGACGGGCGTTAAATGGCGGCAGGACAGGTTGCTACCGTCGTCTTTCGTATAGGTCTCGTCCATTTCGTACACATAGCCGTCACTGTCACCCATGACAAGCCGGTCTTTTTTGTTTATTTCCCGAACCGTATCGCGGTATGTCTCGCCGGGGCTGTCTTCGGAACATACGGAATAGAACCCTATCGTATCGGCCCCCGAAACCGACAGGTCGGCGGGCACGTTAGTGGAATTGTCCGCAATGCCATGTTCCCCGTCGTCGGAAGTGTCCTGCGTGCCGTAAATGGAAAACCCGTTTGTTGATACGTCGTAGGCCGTATAATAATGCGTTCCCCACCGGACGTTCGTAGCGCCCGAGCCGTCAAAAACGACCACCAGGTCGTTGTCGGTAAAATCGGCATGAAAATTATCGCCGTTATTGGAATAATCGAATCCGCCCGCCGACCACGTTCCTTCGGTGTAATCCGCCGATATGGTCCTGCTGGTGTCCATCAGTAAATCGCCGTACCGCTCCGTTGCATCTCCGGCGTCGGATATGTCGTTGGCCGAAAGGGTGTCCAGCGCCTCCTGATAGGTCTCTCCGATGCTGTAGGTCTCGGCGACCGCAAGGGCAACCGCCGTTATGCCTCCGGAAGTGTACTTACTGGAAAAGTCTCTGACCTGCCACGCCCCCGTCAGTTGATTTCTTACATACGCCTTGGTAATGTACTCGCCGCCGGACGGTACGATAAACAGCCACAGAAACTTCGCTTCCGGACCCATTATCATCCAGCATTTATAGTCATACGCGGCCTCCAAGTCGTCTTGGAGAAATTTGTGAATGCTGTCGCCTATCGGTTTTATTGCCTGGCCGCCGTTGTAAGCGTAAACGTTGTAGTCAGTGCCTACAAAATAGTGCGTGTTGCGAACAGATGCCAGAAGATGATAGCTCAGCAATCCGAGATCGGGAATCATAGGCAGGGGATAGAATACCGTCGTGCCTCCGACGTAGTTAATCGACCATATCCCCCGCGTCTGATAAATAATATGATCCATCCCCAGCTTAGCGCTCCATACGTTAGTCCCGCCCGTGTCCATCAAGTCCACGAAGCCCGAACCCGTACCGGTCCACGTCTGCAATTTACCTATGGTCGGGAAGCGAACCCTTTGGTTGTTCTCCACCCATGAAGTGCCGTTGTACTCCCTCGGACTCAGTTGTATCATGCGGTTCCGGCCGGTAATAGCGACCTGCAACGCCCGGTGGGTGGTTCCCGAATGGTAATCCCCCCCACCGGTTACGTTGGCAAAATCGCTCTCGAACCTTCCGGCCCATCTTTGAATATTACTCAGCCCGCCATCGCATACCACCAGATGATAATAAGCATTACTTTGGCCTGCGTCGTCGTTTAGGTAAATATCCGTGTCGTCATGCCCCACCTCTGCATAACTTATGGGATTGGCCGCGTTAGACGACATTGTGACGCCGGATTGAGTCTTATCGTCCCATTCATCGTTTATTCTATCGTGGTCGTAAATTTTCTGGGTTGTCACCGCCGCTACATGACTGTAACCATCGACCTCTTTCCACGGGAACAGCGCGAGAACGGCGTCCCCACTGTTCAATCCAGAAGAGGTGTCGAGTGAGGCTATGCCAAAAGGCGACCTTATCAGACCGTATTCGTAGAACACATTCTCCGAGCCTCGCGCGGCATTACGCAAGTCCAGCGCTGTCGCGGGAACCTGCGAATTCAAGCCAAGATTCGGTAATCTGATTAACGTATCTATAACACAAGCCTCGCTTCCATCTTGTTTACCGCCCAATCGCTACCCAATGAACCTTTGTCGGTTGGGCCGCCGCCCCTATGCCGGTGAAGCCGGTTTTCCCCGATGCCGTTAAATAATATTGCGGATTCGTACTGTGTTCGGGAGCAACCGCCAATCCTTCCAATGAATTCGGGAAAGCAACCGCAAAAGAAACATCGTCGGGATTAGAGGCCACCGTCAACGTCCCATGCTTGATAATCATGCCATCCGGGCGAGTACTGCTCTCTCCACCGGCATACACTGTCGGATCGAAAAACAGGCTGATTCCGGCAGTGCCGCCGAGATCCACTTCCGTCCCGTCCACTACAAGGCTGTCAGTCTGTAATGTTCCGTCTATGTTTACATGACTTGTAAAATCAACGGTCCCGTCAAACTCGTGCGCCCCGGCCCACGTTACGTCTCCGCCGTTCCATATCCTGTCGGGGTGCAAGGTTATCAGATAAGGGTCGTCAGACACCGTTCCATCCCCGGTGGCGCACCAGAGCGCGTTGTTCGTTTGATCGTAAACGAGGCCCCGCCCCATGAACTTGCCGGTGGTAATGTCGTAAGAGGCATCCCCATAGCCCTTCGACAGATCGGTGGTGTTTTCGACGATGCCGAGGATTCTGGCCCCGCCGGGCAGGTGCTTGCCGCCCACCGTGCTGTCGGCAAAAGTAACGTGTTCGAAGCCTATGCGCTTGCGAACGGCTATGGAGAGGTGGTTTAACTGTCTATATGACAGGCCAATCGGCTCGTCAACATCTAAACTTTCGATACCTGTCCACGTTGAACCGTTGCCATCGAGATGGACGCCCATTTAGCATCTGCCTTCCCCTTCTCGACAGGTTAATTGTCTCGCTTCTCGACGGTCGGATTATACACAACCCAAATAGGTTGTCAATAGAAAAATGGAAAAATTACGGATTATTATCCTTCGCTGGTTGTATTAAAATACGAACACACCCACTTGTAGTCCTCAAGGGTATTAATGCTTTTAATGCCTAATACCGGGCTTGGCGTCATTTTGTATGTAATCAGGTACTTTCTCATCCACGTAGTTACGTGCTCTCTCATGTCTCTTATGGCGAACACATTTGCCAGATGCAGAGCAAAGGATGAAAAACATTCGACGTCGGAACCCTCGCCATTCAACTGGCCCGTGCTTTCGTCGGTGTTGCAAACAATATCGTAATTGCCCGCCTTGTATTCCCGCACAACCCTGTCTATTTCCTGCGGTTGCAACAACGGGCAGTCGGCCGTCAAACGAACAATGGCATCTGCCTTTTCCGCTCTCGCCGCTTCGTAGAATTCCCGCACAACGTCTCTTTCGTTCCATGAAGGCATGTAAGCCCTGATATTCCACCGTCCGCACATAGTGGCTATCTGCTTGTCGGGCGTGACTACCACGACGTCGTCAACCGTAGTAGCCAAACATGCCTTCCTTACGACCATTTCCAGCATACTTACGCCGGATTCGGGGGGTATCTGGGCCAAAACCTTGTTGGGAAACCTTTTACTGCCCAACCTTGCCTGTATTATCGCTAAGACTTTCATTTGGACATTATTTTTGGGCCTCATCAAGTAACACCTCAAGTAACACCCCAAGTAACACTTCAGGGATTGCGTTCACGTGACCGTTCACGTGAACGCCTTTAGGGGGCAATGTTTTGCTTAGCACAATTGAAGGGAATTTGGCCATCTCCAACTTGCATCTCAACTTGCAACCTAAGCAACACTTCTATTTGTAGATTACCCCTTTATCTTGCATTATCTATCCTTAGTCGGCCATATGCAAGTTGAGTGTCAACTTGCACCTCAACTTGCACGTAAGCTGTGTAAGTACTTCGACTAACATATTCATTCATCTTTCTGAACCCACCTTGCTCCGCACCACGGGCAATTAGGCTGGCGTGTTACGGTCCACATCTTCTGCATGACTTCGTCGGGGATAGTACCCTTAACATGCGAACTGATTGTCTGCAAAACGTGCTGGGCCAGACGTTCCAGGTAGCTTTCGTTGATAATTGCAAAACTTTCACCGCAGATATTGCACACAACCGACGTGTGCGCTATCTTGATGTTACGCAGGATAGTCAGTTGGGAGTAATCGTAGATACTGCCCTTGGGCCATTTGAACTTGAATTTGCCCTGCACCTTATCTATGATCTCCGCCGCCCTCTCGGTTGCGTGGCCGTCCATTATCCCGAACCGGCCCTGCTCAAGGTTTTTCAGCGACTCTGCATTCGCATTGGTTCCCGGCTGATATTGTTCGATCTCCCGGCACAGGTCTTCGGCTTTTGCAAAAAACGGCGATATCTTGGAAATCGGCGATTCGGGGTCCATCCACCAATTGTTCGCATCCTTGCAGTAAATATCCCCGAATTGATAGGCGGGAATACCGAGAAAATGCGCCCCTATGGCCATTGTCGAACCCGCGTGGACAATCGCATCGACGTTGACTTTGAGATAAAAACTTGTCGATTCGGTATCCAACGGCAATCCTAATTGCTTGCACAGGTCCTTGTAGGGCTGCTGAACCACGCCCGGATGCGTAGACACAATAATATTCCACTGATCCTTGAATTTGGCCGAAACGGTCTTAATCATGTGGAAATGCCGGTCCCTGCCGGCCATATCCTTGTTTGCGAAATCAAGATCGTCTACGTGAAGATCCGGCGCGGCGTCGGCAAAGCCCCAAGGCGAGCATATTAACAGCGTCTTTTTCTCCGGATCAAGTCCGTATTTTTTACAGAATTCGTCTTTGTTTCGGTACCTGTCTATAACGTCGGCCCTCAAGTGGGCATCGACAGTAAATGCCCCAACCGCCGTTACATCGAAAGATACTTTTCTCCTGCCGAGAATCTCCGCTTCCTGCTCGGACCATACCAACTCGGCGTCGATATTATACGGGTATTTCCCGAATATATCCATCCTCTGCCAAGGCTCCATCTTCTCGAAATCGGCCTTATCGCATGAAGGTTCGGTGTGGCGGCTCACTACCCCCAGCCCCCAATGTTTCAGGGTATCTGTAAAATCCCGTGAATACGGATTTCTTATGGGCGGAACAACTACAACGTCCGGCATGACTTCGATAACCGCCGCGCGGCCTTCCCTCAGGCAGGGACGGATAGAGACTTCGTGGCCACGTTTTGCCAACTCTTCGGACAACAATTCGTCCACGATAGCGTCGCGAATCGGGGACGCTGTGAGAATAAGTATCTTTGACATCTGCACTCCTTTGCTATTGATCGTTCGGGTCCGTGGGTTCCAGATTCTTGACCCTTGCTTCCAGGGCTACCAGCCTGTTATTGAGCACCTTAATTTCCTGTTCGTGCTTCCACGCGCTGTAGGCCAGCACGGCGTCGGGGTTGTAGCCGTAGGCATTTAGCCATTGCTGACTGCATTTAGGCACTACGTCCTGCCAGTAACGCTGCGGAACCGCTCCAAGGCAGAGCGCCAAACATATTCCAATTAAAATTCCTTTTTTCATTTCAAAACTCCTTTACATGAATAATTGTGTCAAATTCGCCGTCGGCGGGCGCTTCATACGCTGCCTTTTCCGCCTTGGCTATGCCATGCCAGTCAACATTGTCCCAATGCGGCTTCTTCAGTCTGTTGTTGACGTGCCACTCTACGTCTTTTTGCGGCATGATTACGGCAATAAATTTATTGGCCGGCAGTTTTTTCCATTTGCTTCTGCGGTCCGACGCCCGCGTGAGATTGCCGCAATCAATAATCACGTCGTATCCGGCGTCAAGCAAGTGCCGTGCGGTATCGAAACAGCTTTCGGTGATAATATCGTCCTGCTCGACGTGGTATTCATATTCGCCGTTAAGCATCTTGCGAAACGCATCAGGCGATACTATCTTTGTCTTGGGCTTATCTTTAACGAAGTTACGCGCCCATGTTGACTTGCCGCTGCCGATACAACCTATTGTCATGTAGACTATTCTCATGTTTGCATCTCCAATATTAATCGCGTTACCGTCTTGCCGCCGAAACCCCTTTTGAAGGCGCTGATATTGACGTACTTGCTATCCGCTCTGGCCCCGTCGGACATTGTGTGCCCGGAATGAAAAGCTATCTCGCCGACCTCGAACGTCTTTGCCCCGCGTATTTGTGATCTTACAATTCCCTGCCAGAGAAGGGCGTGGGTATTTTGCTTTCCCGACCTTCCACCGGCATAATACGCGGCATCCTTGCAGTATATTAACACCGCCGCATCGGGACCGTCCGTCAGACAAAAAGCTTCACTCCGGTCTATCATGCCCTGTTGAATCTTCCATGTTGGGTCGGGTCGTTCACGCCCGCCGTGCATTGAATGCGGCAGGACATAGTCTTCTATCTGCCCGTAGTCGATGTTTCCAGTCTTAGTGACCAATGACTTGTAACTCTTGCGAATGCCCGCGTGGAGTTCCCCCATAGACCTCTCTAAATCTATCACTTGGAAATAGACCGGCCTTGCCCTATAGCCGCGACGAAGAAGAAACTCGCTTACCACGGATACCTTGCCGTTGGCGAGAAAGTCCATATAATAAATGTCGCGGGAAATATCGTATAGGCGTTCGATGTGCAGCTTGAGGCTTTTGTCGTCGCCGACAGCCACCATAGGCCGCCAGAAGCCTGTTATCCGGCCGTCTTTAAGTCCGGCAACAACTTCGCAATCGTCGCCGCGATAAGACACGTCTTCATAAGGGCCGCTCATGGCTTGTGAATAGGCTATATCCAAGTCGTTGTATAGTGGTGTCAGTTGATTCAGCCTCAGTGTTAATTTATTCGCCATTTTCTTCTCCTGGCTTGTACCCCGCCCACTCTAAAAACTTGACAACTACATCTCTCCATTCCCCTTGTAGGGCGCGCAATCCCTCCCATTCGGCCTTTTCTCTTGTTTCGTAATCATTGGACGGCACACCAAAACGGTCGAGTATCTCATTTAATTCCTCGTAATATTCATTGGAATATCGCATATTCGTAAAAATTACTACGGCTTATATGGTTTCACCTGGTTTAATGTGCAATAGACAAGCAACATGAGCCGCCGTTTCGGATTTAAGCGGGGAATTCTCCCGCACAGCACGACCTGCTTGCAGAAGGGGCCTAAAATCGTCTCTGTCGAATGAGAAATATGCACTGTTATGATATATGCCTCCCCATAATTTTCTGTTTGGAAGAATCACCCAGCACCCACGCTCGTTCTCCGATACGTTTGCTATCTTTTTCCAAAAACCAAAGGCTTCATTGCAGCTATACACTTCGCCTTCCGCCCTTCTGGAATGGTATCCACCCGCTTGTGCAGTTACCGTCTAAATCCGTACAAGTTGGCTTCCCATTATGTGAATACGACATACAAACTGGAACCGTAAGCCGCCGGGGCGTATCGGCAGATTCATAGCCTTCGGTTACATCCAAACCCCATGCGTTTGGGGGCCAATAACCGCAATTCGTGCATGTGTGTATCGTATTCATATTCCGCCCCTTATTCTTTCGCTAAAGGAAAGGAAGTCATTTCTAAAAACTTGACAACGTACATCGCCGAAACGCCGACCGCTTAACTTTATGAATACCACGTCCATATTGTATATACATCCTATTTTTTGACAACACCTCTTTGCCGACTTTGTCTCCCGCATTTGCGTACACAGTCACAGACTTACCCGCAGGTATTACGGTCGAACAACATAAACATTTTAATGGTTCTAAGACTTTCATAGACATTTCCTTAGTATCTTCAAGGCTTCCTTGTGTGTGATGACTTGCTTGCGCTCATATACCTCAATGCCGCCATTCACTACGCGCAAAATCAGCTTGCCTTTATAGCTTCCAAGTTCTATTTGTCCATCAGGCCGTGCTTGGCGTTTTGTTAACATAACCCTACCTTTATGCGCTCCGCACTTCATACGCCTGGAATTCTTCTTTTTCGATATCAAAATACATAGTCATGGAAGTCTTGCCATTCCAATATTTGCCTTTGCGCAAATCCGATGACTTGCCGTGATAGTCACCAACAATCGTCTTCCAAAAGTGCTGGCCAGTTGTGTTTGCGTAATAACACTCTCCATATACCAGATCCAAGTTCAGGTAATTGAACGCACGATCCAGAAGAAGGTAGACGGCTTGCTTGCCGCGACATTCGCCTCTTTTTGCCGGATCGAGTATTAAGGATATTTCCGCCTGGCGGCTTTCCCACGCGATGTTCGTAAGGCCGCCCATGCCGATAAACACACCGTCCTCGTGTATCCCCCAATACCTGTGAGGACTATTGCGGTTACATATCACATCGTGATAGAATTGCTCCTGCTGCTCTTTCGTCAGTGGATACGGCGTCCGGAGACTCACAAGGCACTCATTGCGCCAGATACGAGCCTGCTCGCAATCGTCTTTTGTCAGGACTTCAAGCTTCATTTCTTATTCTTACTTCCTTTTGGTCTACCTCTTTTGCGTTTGGGTGAGTCGGGGCGAATCTCCTGCGCGTTATCGAACGCGGCCTTCTGCTCGGCACCGCGCGGTTGTTCCGGCTCTTTGGCTGCTTTTGGTTTCTTTTCCGGAAGAACGATTGTTCTCAGTGTTTCCTGCGGCGCCGGGCCTTTGAGCATTTCCTGCGGCCTGTCCCAATACTTGTTCAGTGCGTACATGGCTTCCCGCACCGTCGCCGTCGTCCTCTCAACCGACGTCTGGTCGTGGGAGAACGTTACGAATTGTGCGAAGCCGAAGAATATCCCGCGCTCTACACAATATTGCCAGAACGCGCCTTTGTGTTCGGCGGTCGGGAACTTGAAGAACGTCCTCTGTGGCTGGCCGATGCACTCGGTAGTATCGTGCCGGCTGAATGACGTCGCCGAGTTATTGAACGCCACCCTGAGCTTCTGGCCCATCATTTCAAGATGATGATACACCGGCTCTTCCTTCAACACCTTGAGAGTGGCAAGGGCGGCGGAAATGCCGAGCAACTCGCCGCCGTAAGTCGATGACACGAAACAGTCCGCCTTCAACACGTCCATGATCTCTTTTTTGCCGCCGACGCAGGCCATTGGAACTCCGTTGGCCATCGCTTTGCCGAGACATGTAAGATCGGGCCGGACCTTAACGGTCTCCTGTGCGGTAATCTTCCTACTCCTGAATCCCGTGACGTTCTCGTCGAAAATCAAAACAACATCGTTGGCCGAACACAGCTTTCTCACTTGTTGGAGATACTTCTTGCAGGTATCTTCGTCCCGATAGATGTAGGGTTCGAGCATGTACGCCGCCGGTTTTTTCTCGTCAACCAACCGCTTGAGACCGGCGAAATCACCCCACTTAACAGAAGTAACGTCTTGGGTAACGGACCCCGCGTTCTTGGGAGTTGTGCAGTTGTACCATTCGTGCCAGCCGTGATAGCCGCACACTATCACGGGCCAGCGTCCGGTGTAGTCGCGGGCTATGCGCACCGCCGCGCTACAAGCCTCGCTGCCGGTCTTGAGAAATCTCATGGCTTCCATCGAGGGTATGGTATCGTGAATCAATTCGGCCAACTCGCCGACTTTAGGATGTTCGAGGGAAAACAACGTACCTTCTTCTGCCTGGCTCTTAATAGCCTCCACGACAGACGGGTAGGCATGGCCGAGAAGGTTCGCGCCGAGAGAACACGGCCAGTCTATGTATTCCTTTCCGTCGGCGTCCCACGCCTTACAGCCCTTGCCTTTGACGAAAAGGCGGGGATGGCTTATCGTATGAACGCACGCCCGCTTTGACAGGGTATTAACTTGTTCCGGTAATCTATTCATTGACATTGGTTCTCCTTGTCGGATTTAGGTCTTAATTCGTCTAACCATTCATTCGCTAAATCTACCACTTTATTAGGCAACTCTTGAACATTCTCGTTTTTAGACACAGCAGGAATTAGCTTAATAGCCGCCATTTCCTTTGCAGTTGGGACGAAACACTGCCCGGTACACCCTATCAAGATAAGCAACAACCCCAAACACAGTAACTCAAGTGCCCGTTTTGTATTGCGTTCGTACCACTCCTGGTCGCCACCAAGGAACATTACAAGGTATAATGTCATGAGTCCCACGATAACGCCAATTATGGCAACTGCCCCAAAGATGTTATTAAGGGCGTCCAGCCTTGTAAGCCAATACATTTCGGATTCTGTAATAATCATTGGTTCTCCTTTGTTCTTTCCATTTTGGTTCTCCTTAATTGTTTAATGTTTCTTCGTGCCAAAATCCTTATGCTTGATTTTGGTGATAATACGGTTGCCATTGCGCCCTTTTAACTCAACGGAAGGACGTATGACCAATCCCTCGGCAAGAAAGCTTGTGTGTCTTGACCACCGAGAGACAACACCTACATCCCTAACTATTGATATGCCCTCAAGCAATGTCCCGTGGCCACAAATGGGAACCGCGCCTATGCCCAATGCCATCGCAATTGCCTCAACATCGTCACGTCGCAGCCACCAACCATCGACAAGGACGTCAAACAGAACAAAATTAACACCATCGGGGTTGTAATTCCCCCCGCCCTTTTGAATTTTCGCCCCGTACCCTTCCCCGTAAAGACACAAAGAATCAGCCTTGGTGATTCCCTTATCCATTTTCTCAAGTGGAAAAAGCTCCTCAAGTTTAGCGAACAGGAAGGCCGGTATCTGTGCGTTATCAGTCCTGCCGGCAAACGACCGTTGTTTGCCTCGAACCCAATTAACACGGATATTCATACCGTCAACCTTCTCTGTGAACAGCCAATCATTGTCCTTGAGATAGTTAAATTCGGGACAAGAAAAGTCCCCGTCGATGATTTTGCCATTGTTGGCCATATCTCGCTTGTATACCGTTTGAATTTTTGGGTATGCGTCCATTTTAGTTCTCCTTTTTACTTGCCTGGGATTTCACGAAATTAAGCTCCGCCCATGTGCCCCTATGGCATGTATCCGTCATGTGCCAAACACAGGTACACTCATCATATCTGCCCTCATCGTTACATGGATGCAGATGCTCTGCCTGAAATGGCTTATCCCCGCAAAGACATTTATGCCAGATTGCGCCCCCTCCGGTATTGGAATATATAAATGCAGGACATACCCGAATAAGAACATCGCGTATGTCGGCTTCAATATTCTCTCGCGCCGAAGTAGGTTTACGCAAAAACCTGTTACGCCTTTTCCATGTTCTATAACGTTTTAACAAGCCCATCTATTCGTACTCTTTCGTAATAATACAGAAAATCAAAAAACACGTTCCTATGGGCGGCAAGAATATTGCCGCCAGCAACAAACAGGACCAAAATGCGTCGAACGTACCCGACGAGACATAACCGTCTCTCTTCATGTGGCCCTTAGCCCTGAGATACCAAACCACAAGCAAGATCGCATTAACTGCCCAGAAAGCATAAATCACTTTTACCATTTTCTCGGATCCAATAATTGTTCGTCATGTTTTTCAAGTGGGTTCCATAGATGAATGAAATTGAGGCTTCTTTGGAGCTGATCGACGCTATCGACGCCGATGATAATCTTGTCGATGTGCGGATTTGCGAGGCAAAATTTTACACATTCTTCCGGCGGTATGCCGTCGGCGATGATTTTGCCGCGAAGGAAGATGGAACGAACATGGATTTCGCCCTTAAACCGCTCTATCACTTCGTCAAACCTTCTATCATACAACGAATAAGGTACTTGTATTACGTCGGGGTCGGCGTTCACGTTCAAGTCGCGTGGCTGATAACATGATATTCCCCAACGCCCCTCGTATGTTGGACCAAAAAACTCGCCGTCTTCGACATGATGCCTCATGATACAATATGGATGCGTCGCCTCTACCTTTTCCCTATCATCGTGCCACCGAATCTTCACTACAACATTGAAAAACGAATTGGCCCGCGTCCAATCCCATCCGTAAGCCGTCGCGCAATCTAAGGTGTCGATGCCGTTGCACTGCGCATACCCAAGTATCTTGCCGATTTCCTTTTCGGAGACTTTGACGCCGTTGTATTCCCGGCCCCAATTCGCCGTTCCTATTGCTATACGGGAAAATAGGTTCATTTCATCGTTCCTTTCATTGCCCTAATCGCAATCTCCGCGCCATAGCGACGTACTTAGCAACTATATAGTCTGGACCTGCCCACCAAGTCCGTGGAGTTCCATCGCAATTTTCACACTCGCCACATGGCAACCAATGGCGAAAAATGCAATCAGCACAGGAGTTAATTCCTTTGGCTCGACGAACAATAAACATGCGATAGGACGGATACAGAGATGCCCATTCAATCGTGTCACGGACTCTAATATCCCATTCGGTCGGAAACAACCAACGAATTAACCGCCACGCACTCCACGCTATCCGAGGTAGCGTGCGCGTGGCGACTCCCCATTCATACAACACAGAAAGGCTTCCATGTCTTCCCACTGCTGGCTTGCGCCGCTTCCTGCGATTAGAACAAGCTCTTCGTCGCATTTTCATGTTCCATCATCCCTTCGCAAATTCACTGCTCATATAATTTTCTTCTATCGTCTCTTCAAATTTGCACAAAAGATCAGCGCGATCGTCAGTTAACCCGACAATTAAGGGATCTACCGGCAAAATTTCTACCTCGGCCTCAGACCAGACGGCCTCGGCAATCAACACAACATCACGGTATTTGCGTTTAGCCCTATGCACCAACTGCTGAACCTCAACCGGTAAAATGCCCGTATACATTGACCTAATCTGTATTGTGTTTACATGGCAACCCGCTGCACGGAAAAAGCCCTTTAAGCTTATATATTGATTATCCCTATCCATAGCCCGCAGTAAATGCTTCTCGATAAGCGGGTGCGTATCCACACACACCTCTCTATACACCGCCTGTTCCTCTATCAAAGAAACATCCATCCCATCAAGATCAATCTCTGTTGCTTGCTGATAATCGGGAACGCAAAAAAGGCCGTCTTTTGGATAATAGTTATTATCCCCGGACACCTCAACAAGTAATATTTTCTTGTTGCACATATCCGCATCAATACGATATTTCCGCTGTATAATATACAGGGGCCTCTGAGCCTTTTTAGTGGCCATCCTAATGATAAACGGCTCCAAAGCATGTGCGCCCTTAAATGAATATACGCCAAACTCCGGCACAATGTATTGCTCTCCCTTACGACTCGTGGTTGTGTGTGTTTTTAGAAAGGACAAGTCTATTTTAGGAGGCCCATTTTTTCCTTTCCGTTGTTGCGAAAACACTTCATCGCAAGCCTCATCGGCTAACTGGCTTATCGTCCGGCCCTCTTCAAGCCGCCATAACAGCCCATCTGCATCTTGGTGTGTATACCTGTCGGATACTTGGTGATTTTCGGTTGATTTCATGTTCCATCATCCCTTCGTAAATTCGCTGCTCATATAATGTTCTTCTATCGTCTCTTCAAATTTGCACAAAAGATCAGCGCGATCGTCAGTTAACCCAATAATCAACGGGTCTACCGGACTGATGTCGGATACTTCAGGTTTTTCCCATGCAGCCTCACTAACCAAAACAACATCCGTGTATTCGCGCTTGGCCTTGTGAACTAACTGCTGAACCTCGACAGGCAAGATTCCATTGTACACAGATTTAATTACTACGTTGGCGGTGCTATAATGTCCGGGAAAACCAAACTCTAATAGCAATTTATATTGATTGCCATAATTCATAGCATTTAACAAGTGAGCATCAATCAATGGATGCACTCCCACATTAGTTGTTTTTACTTGCCCGTTGGCGGGCACAAAGGCCGCATTGTTTTGTTTTGCCAGATCGAATACATGTGAACTTTTATAATTCAGAACAGCTAACATTTCTTTGCCCGAACTGTTTGTTGAGTAATACGCATCTTCATGTGGTAGCGTGATAAGTAACATTTTATTTCCACACTCATCGGCCGGTACGCAATATTTTCTATTTACAATATAACATGGGCAAGCTAATCGAGACATCTTCATCTTGACTGTGCATGGGTTAAGATGATGAGCGCTTCTAAACGCATACACGGCAAAAAAGGGCACAAAATACTTTTCGCTCTTGTATGTTATGGAAGTGCGTTTTTTGAGAAATGACAGGTCTATTGCTGGTGGCCCCCCCCTTTTGCCCCGATCTTTTTGTTTTTCCGCAAGGAAAACTTCCCTTACCACCTCGTCGGCCAACGTACTTACCGGCTTGCCATCTTCAAATCGCCATGATAAACCATTGGTATGTCTGAGTGTGCATTTGCGAGCCATTTTGCGTTAACTCCTTTCTCGCAAATAAAAGGCCGACGGCCTGAGCGCATACCTCGATAGCGGAGCTATGGACCGCCGGCCTCTTGTGGATTGATTCATGCTATCGGTTAACGCGCTCATGCTACTGTGCAATATTACAACATTATTGATGTATGTCAATAGGAATTTCGGAAATTTTGAGTATTTTTTTTACTTCTTTTGCGGTCATCCACCAGTCATTCTTATCTGATGTGTAGCCGTCGCACAGACCTTCGGCAATCTTCTCGCCCTCCGTCACGCCGATTATTTTGAAGGTGCAATCCGACTCTATCGCCTTGGCAAGATCGGTAATCTTCATTGACGGCAGCTTCGGTATGTAAATCGGCGGCGTGCCGGCTTCTGCGGTCAGAATCGTAAGGACGGACTGGGCCGCCTGTTGTATCGTTATCCAGAACCGGCTCATCTCCGGATGCGTTATCGGGAACTCCTTCACACCCTCGGATTTTAATTTGAGAAATAATTCCGCCACCGATCCTCTGGAATTCAACACGTTGCCATATCGTATCATTCTGAATTCCGTGCGATTGTACGAATTGGCCGCGAGAAACATCTTCTCTGCGGTGAGCTTGGTCGCTCCGTAGCAGTTTTTGGGATTCCACGCCTTGTCGGTGCTTACAAGAACGGCCCTTTTAACATCGTTATCAAGGCACGCCCGAACGACGTTCGCACTGCCGTTTACGTTGGTCTTGACAGCCTCCATCGGCGAGTACTCGCAGGTCTCTATCCTTTTCATGGCGGCGGCGTGAACTACATAATCGACGCCCCGCAACGACCATTTCAGTCTGTCGTAATCGCGAATATCGCCTATGTGAAATCTCAGCCACGGAAGGTCTTTGTGCCCGGCCGCCATTTGAGACTGCTTGTACTCGCACCTCGAATAGACAATGACTTTTTTGGGCGAGAAGGAATAACTTATGTGCTTTACCAACTCCCTGCCGAGCGTTCCGGTCCCCCCCGTTATCAACACCGTAGCTTTATCGAGCGTGCTGTTCATTATCTTTTGCTCCCAATCTGTGTTCTTAATGAATGGTTGTCGGCTAAGAGTTTTTTTATCTCGGCGGCGTCTAATTCGCGCCGTCGGTTAAATTCGGCTTGCGCCGCCTCTGCCTGCTGGCAGTCTATGAGATGTTGCCTGTTTGCGGTATCTTTCAATATGGCGCTAAACGTTTTGTTTCTCATGAGTTTCATCGGCTTTCTCCATTAGCCGTCGGCGGATTTCCGCAACGAGCTTTTCTATATTGTCCTCGCCGACCCACCCAACCATCATCTTTTGGAATATCGGGGACTGCACCCATTTCTCGCCATCGAACGTCAAGTCGGCGTACTGTATCGTAGAAACGTAAAATTTCCGGTGCTTGCAATCGTATGCCTTGCATTCGGGCGGCATTTGGCCCCTGGGTAACCTGCACCCATTATCGCCGAGAAAACCCTTTTCGTCCGTCCACAGGTGTTGGTTCTCCTTATTCAGGTATCCCCTGCGAGCAGTCCGGCAGTTTGCACAACATATACCCGTGAACTTGCCGACGCCCGGCACTTCCGGGCAATTCATATCACATGTGCAATCTTCTACCATACTTTCCTCAGCATTTGGCCTTCAATCATATCCCTGTGATAGCTTTTTTTTGACGTATAACATGGTGTTCCTATCATTGCCACGGCCTGCCTGCAAGCAGCGACCATCGCTGCAAAAATATCGGGAAATACTGCAAACGCCGCGTCCAGACCTTCGTCGTCGAGCTTGATATGCTTTTCAATGACTGTAGCCGCCATAGCTACTGCCGACACCGGCGCGGTCAATCCGGTACTGTGATCGGAGAGACCTACCGGCAGGCCGAACCTTTCTCTCATTGCGGCAATCATACATAAATTCATATCGGCGTCATCGGATGGATACGCACTTACGCAGTGAAGCAAGGTCAACTTCTTGCGTGAGAATATTTTCACGGCGCGTTCTACGTCTTCCTCACAGGCGCCGCCGGTGCTCAATATGACCTCAGTAGCGCGCGAATCGGCCACGGCTTCAAGGAGTTCGGTATAAGCGCTTTCAAACGATGCTATTTTAACGGTTCGTATCCCCCAATCGTTCAAAAGCGCGGCGGTATCGGGATGGTAGACCGAAAGAATAAACTCCATACCGCAAGATTCCGTTGCCCTTTTTAAATCGGGTATCCAGTCGTAGCACAAAGCGCTCTGCTGATAAAGGCTATACAACGTCAAGCCTTCCCACGGCCCGGACTCTATGACGAACGGGGATTCGTCTTTATCAAGGGTCATCTCGTAGGGCCGGAACGCGCTGAATTTCACGGCATCGGCCCCGGCCTTGTAGGATGCGTGTATTAAGGCCATAGACCTTGCGTAAGACTGCCTGTGACTTGCCCCGGTTTCGGCAATCAGCTTAACCATACAAGTTGGAATCCCATCCAATCATTATTTCGTGACGCCGCCCAAACTTCTCAAGCCAGCCAACGTCTTCACCCGCCCTTGGGTCGGGATTGGACCACGCCCGCTTTGCCGATCTCACCTCTCCGGCCAAAGCGGGATTGCCACTGGCAATGACTTGCCACGCTTTCCATACCCCATACAAAATCAAGCCCTCGTCAGACATGCTGATATCGCTGGCCCCGGTAACGTCGGTCGTGAATTCTTTCGGGTAAAAATCGCCGTCGAACCTCATGTCTTTGTCCCAATACCCGCTCGAACAATAAGGCCACGTATCAATTGTAGTGTTGTTGCGCATAGTCCACTGGCTTGGCCTGCCGAAGCTTTCGCTCGAATGGGTAGGATCCGGATGTTCGCTGTCGAATTCGTCTCGCGGTTTGAAAGTAAGCTGCCGCGACTGATTGCCGTCGAGATACCAAACATCAGTGACTCTGCAAACGCCACGGTCGGTTGTGCTATCGCCGTAAGTCAAGTCAGTGATCGTATATTGGTACGTTCCCGTGGTATCGAAAGTAGACCTGTTGGAAAAGTGAAGGCATGACAGACCCGGAACCGTCTGGACGATAACCCTCTGCGCTTCGTTCAGAACCCTCGTACACCACGTCATATCGACTATCTCATTGCCGTGAGTGTCGGCGTCGGGACGGCCTATGCGAAGCTGTATCTCGTCTATCATATCCTTGCACGTAAGCGCCGTGCCCGGTGAACCCGGAGACGGAGCCGCCGTTAGAGATGAGCCGTTCCACGTATATGAAGTCGGCCCGCCGAAAGGAACATCGTCGGTCGATGGCGCAGCGCCTACGCGCTCATATACCTGAATGTCATACGTATCATTGGCTATGGCCGATGGAAAATCGCCGAGATAATAACCCATTCCGGAATCGGTAAGGGCTATATCGTAATCGGTAATACTGGCCGCCGCGCAAGCCTCGAAAGCCTGCGAGCTCGTATTCCAGATATAACCCGTAGTCGGCTGCCTGATAGTAGCGTACAGGTTGTATCCAGCGGCGAATCCAGTTCTGATTTTGTTAGACATATATATCCCCGATAATAAACCTCCGCCCGCCCGCGCCGAAAAAAGACAACGGGCGGGCCGGAAGTGTCGAGAAGCTAACCTTTACCATCCAACCGCGTGGTACGTCATCTTGGCCTCAGCGGTAAGCGTGCCCTCGGTAATATCAGACACACTGATCTCCAAATATCCGTTACAAACGGACATATTGGTAATCGGTTTACCGAAACCCGATGACACACAAGCCGCGTCGGCACAAACTGAAACGTGCCCGCCGAAAGTGACCAGCCGGCTTAGCGTCGTCGGGAAAGTGTTGCCCGTTGACACATCGTTAGAGAAATCTATATACCCGTCTTCACGGGTCGTTCCCTGGCCGTGCGTAATAGCTACTCTGCCGAGAGTACCGTCAATCCATAACATAGTAGACCTCCTTTCTGGGCTTAGACCGAGCTACCGCAGCACCAACCCTGGATCATACCTGCCATGTCCTTGCCGGTTCCCGCCACGTCGGTTGCGTCGGCGAGGTCGGACATATCCGTTGCCATTATCAGCGCCGTGCCGCCGGTAACTTCGGCCATCCACGAGCCACGTTCACAGGCACAGGTGATTTCCGCACCCTTGCCCGCTCCGTCTGCGCCGTTATCCAGAATGGTTATGTCGTTTATCGGCATAACGCCGCCGACAAGGAACCATCCACAACCATCGCCGTAACCGTTTGTGGCTGCGGTTGTGCCGTCGCTACGAATATTCGTCGAACACGGAATGCACATCGGAGAACCTTTGGTTACATCCGTACCGGTATAACACGGCCCCACGACGTAGTACGGCCCCTTGGACGTATCTGCGTACTCGGAGGCGGAAATACACCCCACGCCTGCCGGAGCACACCAGAAGTTGCCGTCCGAGAAATCTTTCGATATGTCGCAATACGTAGAGGCGGCGCTGTGACAATGGAAAGCGAGGTACATCATCGTGTACGATCCCGGATTCTCCGTGCTGTCATAGTAGATTCGCCGTTTCTGGCCGAGAGGAATGCGAGAACCCGTCGCCGGGGCCGCATTCAACGCGCGCTGCGTGTCGTCGCCGCTGCAAAAATTGTCATTAGTGTTGTCCCACCCCTTGCCGTTACTGCCGCACGCATTGGTCCGGGTCGGATACATCAAACCGGGTTCCGGATCGCCGGGCCAACGGTCGTATAAGGTGAGTTTTGTAAGTGCCATATTAGCCATAAGTTATAAACTCCTTTCTGAGTTCTTTAAGAGACGTTCGACAGCCACAGAGACGATTTCGGTTTCCAGCAGAGAAAATTCCCCGCCCACATTATTCGAGCAAGCCAGTAATCATGGCCGCCCGAACGGTCGCCCTGCCACACCCACGGCGTAAGCTTTTCCTTGCGCTGTTCGTGAATGCGGAACTCCCAGTACTTCAGATTGAGAATGAACACCCAAGTACGGGTAGTGGAGCTGCGGTGCAGATACGGAACGCTTACGACTTCGTGATTGTTGAAGTACATACTGGTAATACCCTGGCTCTGCTTCTTGCCCTCTTTGTACATGGAGTGCGCCTCCATTTCCGTGGCGAGCTTGTCCCAGAGCTGAGGTCCCATTACAATCATCAGGTCTTCGGGCGATTCCATACAATCGGCAACCGAAGTCTCGTTGATCCACTTCTGCAAACGGCCCTTACTCAACGTAGTGGCGGTTCCCTGAGTGCTTGAGCTGACAGACTCATTAAGACCGCTGGGATCGGCGCCCTGCCATTCGTCGTTGGTATTGCCCGACCATGACCGGGTAAGACCTCCGTAAGTGACGTCGTGGTCCAGAGCCGAAACAAGACTCTGCCACTTCTTCGTGTTGCCGTCGGCCACACCCGTAGTGCTGCCGTCGTTGAACATCGCCTTTTCCCACCACTTCTTGAGGTCTCTCATGCCCTTACCGAGCAGGTGCTTGGCGAGATTAACCAACTGGACCGTGCTGTCGCCGTGAATGTTTTGGAGTTCGGCATCCACGTTGTAACGCAGCGGCAGTTGGCCTTTTCGCCACAAGAACTGCGGTTTCTCAAGGGTTTCCTGTGCCTCATCGGTCAGCGCATCGTTCGTGTCGTAGACCTGGACCTGATCCTCGATGGTGTCCATGTCAATAAGCCGTTCGATGTACTTGCCGCCCGTATAATTTATTTGGTTCCTGCGCTTGATTTCCTCAATGATCGGCGTGCGCATATACGCCTGATCGAGGGGTTCGCCTTTCACGAACAACTCTCTCGTTGCCTTATCTAAATCCGTATTCGGCATTTAAGTTTCCCTTCCCGCCATGATCATTCGAGCCATGACGTGTCTTCGAGCATCTGCGCAGCCACATCGTCGAGGGAACCTTTTTTGATACCTGTTTTCTTGGCCCCCGCCTGAACGGCTCCGCCTTTGCCCGTGTCAACGGGAACTGTTTTGGTCTTTTTCTCTTTCTTGTTTTTGACTTGGATATAGCACCTGGTCATCAGCTTTACGGCGGCCGTAAGACTTGTGGGCCGCTTAACCTCGCCGCTGTCAACTAATTCGTCGGCAAGCTTAATGGCCTCGCTTCGATACTTGGCCGCCCCGCTTATACCGTGCTCCTCGAAGGAATATTCAACGGTCGAAAGGACTTCTTCTCTGGCTTCTTCGCTCTTGCGCTTAGCCTCCGCTTCCGCCTGCTGCTGCTCGTACCGGGAAATCTTGTCGCCGATTTCAGCCAACTGATTTTCCTTGTCCCGGATCCGCTGTTCGAGGCGCTTGATGTTGTTAGCCACCTTCTCGTCAACGAACTCGGGGTCCATCTCGTCGAGCCTGTGTTGCTCGTCGGTCTTTTTGTCGGTAAGAGCTTTGACCTGCTCTTCGAGTTCCGCGAGTTTTACATTCGCTCGCTCGTTGGCTTCGGTCATGGTAGCAAGCTCGGCTTCGGCGCGGCGATATCGCGAATTAGCACGGTCGAAATCTTCTTTCTGCCGCTCCTTGTCCCAATCGTCCGGTTTTGTTTCATCGGTCTTGGATGTATCTTCCGTTTCCTGGGTTTCCAAATCTTCTGCTACGTCTTCTGTCGTTTTAGTTTCCAAATCAGTTTCCATTATTCACATTTCCTTTCGGTGCTTGCGTTTGAACGCATGGTTCTTTCCACACTCTACATTGATCCGCTTTGCTCGAAGTTTGTCGCCTGGACCTTATTCTGCGTTGGCGGTTTATACGCTTAATGCCAAAAGAAAAAGGGGCCTCAATGATTTCTCACTGAAGCCCCTGTAACGAGCTTTGTTTCGTGGTTACAGCACTAACGGGTAGCTACTCCCGCTGATGCCCGCGTTTCTTTTGGCGTTTTATTTCAGTTTGTCAGCTCCCCAGCCCATCCGAGGGCTTTTTTCGCCGCCTGCTGGCGGTCCCTTATGACCTTGAGCGCCGCCTTCAACAGCTTGTCGTCCTTCTTGATCTCAAAGCTGCGAGTAAGCGCGTCAGCCGCGTTCTCGGCGTCCCATTGGTCCACGCCCATTACTTTAGGCGGACTCTTTTCTGCTATCGCTGTTGCCATTACTTGCATCTCCAACGGCCTGCATCGACATAATTCTTTGCCGGGCCTTCTCTATGAGCATTTGTAATGCCTGCTCGGGCGCGAGTTGCCCCGCCTCGACGGCCTCGATTAACTGCTCGAAGCCTATCCAATCCTGCCATTTTTCGTGTTTTTCGAGTATCTTCTGCCACGCCGTTATCTGCAAAACCCTCAAGTACTCCGGCAGCAGGGGATTCGGTCGCGGGTCCTGTAGTATCGTATAAGCCTTCTCGTATCGAAGAATGCGCTTTTCCTCGTCCCACGGCATACCCTCGGTCGGCTCAATATTGACGTCAAACTTCGCTTCTTTGGAACGGTCGGTGATTTGTACGGCGCCAATCATCATATCGTCGCCGACAACCCTCACTACACGGCCCGCTTCGTAATAATACTGATCCATTTCGGCAACCAACCGTATCAGGTCCCTTGCCCATTCCTCCTGGAAAAGGTTTTGCAGCTTAATCCTGTCATTGGCCGACATTGCAAGGTGCTGGGCCTCGGTGGCCGTCGTATCCCCGGTAGTCTTCTTGCCTAAGGCAATATCCTGCATACCCTGAATATTCTTGAACTCCTGCACCATCATTTGATAGATCATCATGTGCGCGGCGGAGGGAGCCTTCGGTTCGATTACCTTAAACCGGCTCAGCCCGCCCCGAACAAGCTTAATGATCGCCCCGGCGCCTTTGAGTATCTCGTACTTCTTTTTCGCATTTCTGGGGTCTACGAGCAATGCGTTCTCTTCGACGGCTATTTTCGGATCGCCGAACTCTTTGGCATTGTTAAAGAGATGGCTTACCGCTACGTTGATTTTGTCCTGCGTGTCCCGGTACAGGCTTATGGCGTCGCTGCCCTGCCACATAAAGGGCAAGAGGTAATGAGGGCATACGACAAACGGCCATCGGCTGTGCGGGTATATTTGCGTATCGGGGTCGGGGTTGAGAATTTCGTCCTCGTTGCGAATAATATACTGGCCGTTAGGATAATCGGGTTCCCGCCATTCCGTGACGTTGACGGGCCAGTTTTCGCTTGTTACCGGCAAGCCGTTGCGATCCATATAGCCGCCGGTTACGGCGTCCTGGATAAGCTGGCCGGATTCCATCAATACGGCGGGGTCGGCCGGCGACTCCTCTTGCTTGTTGCTCTCTTTGTAATTCTTCAAATACTGCTCGCTGATCCGGCAATAACGCCTGACGTCCGTACTATTGCCCTGCTGCGTACTCTCGGAAACTACAAGAGACAACAGCGTACTGCTGAGCTTGTCGGCGGAATGGCTGTCAACGTCGCCCGTGCCTTTCGATGGGTAAGTGCCCTGATGCGAGGTCTGGCCGTGGATGGTATCGCCGTGGCTTATGTGCCTAATCATATCGGCGTAACCTACCGATTGCTCTTTCAATACCTTCTTTTTCTTCGGCCACAACGATTGGGCATACTCTAACTCCAAATATCTGACCGTGCCGCAATCGCCTTCATTGATGTATTCCTTGTCCGATGCCCAAAAAAACGCGGGATGCCAAAGCCTGTGCTTGACGTCGCCCAGCCATTGCCTTTGCTCGGAACTCCACGTTATCTTCCGATCCCAATAAATCTTGGAAATCCAGTAGCCGTACAGTTTGCCGCACAACAGGCATTTGATGTTCTCCCTCCTCATGCCCCCCTGCTTTAACCCCGTATCCCATTGCCATTGCAAAAACCCCTGCAATGCCTCGGCAATATCCGTATCGCCGGGTTCGATGGGCGATGCGACGAATTTGAACCTACGGCTCAATTTGGCCAGTTCGGCTTGAATCGACGGCCATAAATAATTAAGCACGACCCATTCCCAATTCTTGTGGCGCTTGTAACCTTTAAGCTGCTGGCTGAGGAAATATGATATCGCCTCGGACCACAACGCGGCCCACGAATTGGTTACGGCCATGCCCGCCTGCTCAACGGCCTTGCAACGGTCGAGCAGGCTCATTTCCGCCAAATCACTACTAACTGGTTGTCCGGCTATTTCAGCCAATTGCTTCCCCCCCAGGAAACAAAACAAGTGACTTATTTATTTATACACATCAGACCCTAATTAAGAAAATCGCGTCGTTTCATTAAAATGGCCTCATCCAAAGGTTAATACGTTCGGCCTCACCGGCCCCGCCCACGTTGTAAAATCGCGCACACAAACCCGACAAGCCGTTGAAATCCACCGTGAGCTTGCAAATACGATTATCGTTGTTGTCGTGAGCGCTAATGTCAGTGAGATGGTATTGTTCGCTAATGGTCATATCGTCGGCAAACAGCCTTGATGTATTGTCCGGATTGCTAACGTCGGCAATGGCCGTACCCAATGTACCCGTAATATCGGCCATTAAAGTCCCTATCCTGCGGGTATACGGCCCCTTGGCCAACCCCCATATCTCAACGCCGAATGTGTCGTTGTCCACGCCTTCGGCCCAACATATAATCTCGCCGTTGTTCCACGCCTCATCCAGATCTAAACAATCCCGGTTGGTGAAATCCGACAGCATATTCGCCCCCAACGTCTCCGGAACCAATGCGTCGTCATCCGCCGTAACATCGGAACTGCGCAACGGCACATAACCATTGATTTGCGTGTGAGTCATCATGATAATTACCCCTTATTAAATAACGGCTCGAAATTGCCGCCCGTAGTTGTTTGCCCTAAATTTTGTTCGTATTCCACGTCATACGGTATTTCGCCGTGTTTTACCCGGTCCATCAACCTTACGCCGTCCCTGTGCGCGGCCCGGTGCATCAAATATCCGGTCAATAAACCAAACCAAAACGACAACACAACAACCAATGCCGCAATCGCTATGATGTAATCGCTCATACCGTCGTCTCCTCCCCCCAATCGTCGTCATCGCCCGGTTCCCACGGGTCTACGGCCCCGGAATAAGAAAGCTCAATATCGGGATCGCGATACCTGTCAAGATACGACGGATCGTCCGCATTGCCGGTTGTCGCCGGCAAAATGACCGGCCTCGGCGACCGTGGGCAATATATATCACCTATCATCGCCAAAAACAGACCGAATAACAAATCGTCGTGCTTGCTCGGCCTGTGTATAGGTTTACCCATTTTATCATAAATGAACGTCCGCATCTCATTGACTATCACCTCAAATTGGATCAATATCGACTGCGTCCGCAAATAGGGTATGGTCTCGTGGACAAGCATGTGCCTTGTGGCCGTGGTTGTCCGGAAGCCTAAATTGTCGGTATCCTCCGGGTCGAAGGTTTCATCCTTGCCCCGCCGGTTGAAAATGCGATAGTATCCGGCATCGCGCAAAACCTGTAATACCATCATGCCCTGCGGGACCTCCGGGACTACCCACGGACTCCCATAATGCTTAGCCGCACCAAGTACCTGTAAGCCCAAGTCCTTTTGTTCCATCCGCCCATGGAATATCGCCTTAATCCTCCTCAACGACGGATGGCGGCTCAATACTACGACTCCGTCGTAATCCCGCTCGCTTTTGAGGTCCTTATCATCGCTTAACCTGTGCTCCCGCGTGTCCGCACCAATAACGTGCTCCTCACCGCGTGGATCGTCCAGAACGGCCCATCCGTACCGTGAACCGCCCTGATTCTCCTCGAACGTGCCCGTGTGCGGATCGAATAAACCATATCGAATATCGCTACGTATGTGCTTGGCCTGGAACTCGATGGTCTGTGCGTCAAATACCGGCGCTCCTGACGTTTGGAACGCCTCCAAATCCGTCGCCGGATACTCCTGCCGGAATACGTCGATGCGACCGTTTAACTCCTGAATTTTGAGCCGACGCCAATAAAGCTGGGCATCGGTAAGCGAGTGCAATTGGGCCTCTTGCCTCTCCTCCGGCGTGGCTTCGAAGCCGTCGGGCGGATCAACGGAATATTCGTTGAATTCGTACCACGGGAAAAAAACCGGCCTGAATCCGCGAAAATCGCCTGAGCCAACCCGCTCCTTAGCCTCCATGTACGTATCGTAAAACGCGCCACCCATACCATTGGCCGTAGACTCCAAAATGATATACGTACCGGGATCCTCCGGAACCATCTGATATAAGCCCGCCAATTGAGTGGCCGCATCGGACCAAAAAGCAACCTCGCTGCAATGCAAAAACCGGGCCTGGAACGACCGCCCAACTCCGACCTTGCCGGCGGTCTGGGCGTGAAAGGCCGATCTGTGCGGGTCGGAAAATATGATGGCCTTGCGATTGGTATTGTCGGTCGGTAATGGCTCGGGATGAGACGTGTGGTAGCGCTTGGCCATACCGAATATGACGTCGGTAGAATCGGCATCGACCGAAACCGCCATTGCATTAGTATTGGGCTGATGGTAAACGTCGTGGAACGCCTCGGCCTCCGTCCACGTGGACCAACCAACCTGCCTCGGCTTCAGCAGGACAATCCGAACCGGCAAATTACGAGCTCGCTGCTGCTGCATCTCCGCATGGAGCAATAGCTGGCCGTTGTTCGGCGCCAATAAGCGAAAATGACCGCGCTTGTCGATGATATGCAGCTTAGCGGATATCCACGCGAGTCGGTTGTAGTCGGGTTCGATTATCATTGTTTTTTATTATCCGCCCATCTACGCAATTCGCTTATGAATCCGGGGAGCGCTATGAGATAGCCTTCACCAACAAAACTGTCAAGCGGCCTGTTGCGCATGCCAACCAGAACATTTTCGTCGATGTGGTATAGCGCATTTCTACACTCGTTATTGTCGCCGTAGGAACGAGAACACCTATATAGCAGGTCGATATTATCATGTTCAACCAACAACATTAAAGATTCACGAGCAGCCTCTTTGACTTCCTTACTCAATCTGGTTGCAATCCAGCTTCCTGGATTTTTCTTGTCCTCTGGTATAGATTTACGCCAGATAAACAGCTTGTCGGCTATTTCGCGTAGTTTGTCGGCTTCGTTCATCTTCACTTGCCTTTGTCCGATTTCTTTTTCGGCAATATCTGGCCGATAAATTCTTGCGCAAACGCCTGATAGTCCTTGAGACAGCACCGCGAACTGCAATACCTGACCTCCCTACCACATTGCTTGCATTTAGCCATTAAGCCGCCACTCCCTCATATGCCGGATCGCCGGGAACCGTTACGCCTATGATCGTGCTGCCGTGCGGACCTGGTCGCGTACTGCGATGACCTTCCCACACATGACCGCGACTCTGAAGAAATGCCCATCGGTGCTCGGAGTATACATCAAGCGGACCGACTTCGTCAGGCACTTGCCGGCCGACTGTTACGGGTTGCCATGTTACGGGTTGCCTGTTACGGGTTGCCCGGTGAAATGCCTGTTTGCACGCCGCGCTACAATACTGCTTGGCAACCTTACCCTCGACCTGTTCAATATCCCTACCGCATTGCTTGCATGTTGCCATTAACCTACCCTCTTGTTGACCTCGAATTGTATCGTCCTTGCCTTAGATTCGAGCTTATCCAATGCTTTAAGGGCCTCTTCCAGCTCCTCTCGCGTCGCCGGCTCACGGTCCGCAGGATTGCCCGCAGGCAAGATATCAAGGCCCAACAGCGCGTTTTGACCGGCAATAGCACCATTTGCAGCGGAAATCTGGCCCAACTGCAACGCCTTGGCATAATTGGCCTGATATTTTGCGACCTGCGTTTCTCGCGTGATTTCAAGCTTTTCCGCTGTTTTCGCCTCGCTTTTCGCCTTTTCCTGCCGCACCAACGCATTAATATTACATTCACTTACCCATTTATGGACGTATCCTGGACTTAAATGCGCCTTTTTTGCGGCTTCTGTTGGCTTAATACCTTGCATTAGACAGTCAAACACTATCCTTCGCGCCTCCGTTGTGAGCATTGCATCTTTGTCTAACTTCGGTTCAGTCATTATTACCATCAGCCTCGACTCTTGACATGGCCCGCAGAATGTAGCGGAATATAATAACCAATGGCACATAGGCAGCGGTAACCACAATCGCCAATATCACACGCTCATCAACACCTTTGCGCGCCAATAACATCGCCGCTGCCGACACAATTATGCTGCTCACTACTAATGCAATTATTGATTTCATTGGTTCTGTCCTTTTTCAGTTATTATTTTACACGCCAAAACGGCGCCCCTTCCTCTTTGAATATAGGCCTTCCTGATTTTTCAAAGCCCACAATAGGTCTATGGCCCGGCGGCTCTATTCCGCCGTATAGTTTCCACCGGAGCCATTTCACGCAGTTATCTTTTTCGCGCAGCTCCTTCTTGTGCGCCTTTCTTAACCTATCTATCACGGCGCGCAGCGTGAGTTTCCGCATGGCATACTTTTGCTTTTCCGTTCTTTTAGTCATTATTTGACTTCCAAATCGGTCTTTACGCATTTTTCGCCCAAAAACACACTTTTTTAGCTCTGCTTATCATTTTATTACTTTTGCTTATAGGTTATGGCAAAAAAAAACGCTCCAGTTTCGATTCTAAGCCGTTTTTATTGATACTCGTGAATTATAGTCCGCTCCGATCATTTGCATATGAGCTTTCTCCGGACTTCCAGGCTCCAGCTCCAAATCGTCCGGCCAAAATCTATCGCGTTTGGGCTGCTCAAATAAATTACCCGTTTTGGCTCTGGGCGACATCGTGTATATTTACCGTGCCTTAACATGCCCGCCTTTTGCCCTTAAGAATATCAGAAGCCAATCCTTCAAGGTACTTCTCCCTGTGCCTACCTTTAACCTCGTCCCAAGTTAACGGCTTCGACTTACTATTCGCTGCCGTTTTCCTGAATCCATTTTTCCGGCTCATTCTTACAACCCCACTTAATCCTAACTAACTAATTAGGTTTGATATTATTACTTAACTCTAAGGATCAATCAGACTCTTAAGGTACTATCATTAGTTAGTGTCTGATGTGCCAGCATTTGCCCTAACTTGCTGCCGTACAATGCTTGGGGACGAACAACAAACGTTTTCGGTATTTTGCAACCTATTTTGTTTGTGTCCGGGCACTTTTGTCATCCTTAAAGGCAACCGTATTCGAGCGTCAATATCATAGCTCATTGCACGGTCACAATGCTCCATGCTCTTATTTGCCATTTTCCGCCTGTTAGGCTACATCAGGGCAAGAATGATATCTCTTGCAAGATATTTCCCTCCCGGTTCTAACCGGGAAATGCGTGTTTGCCTTTTA
>Ga0180433_10001918_pt1 | contig 33698 bp, 37 predicted proteins | sample SS_ome_8_FD_132980 | JGI IMG/M metagenome (GOLD analysis project Ga0180433, IMG submission 132980) | Hypersaline lake sediment archaeal communities from the Salton Sea, California, USA - SS_1_D_1 metaG | ecosystem: Environmental > Aquatic > Non-marine Saline and Alkaline > Hypersaline >...
CATTGAGCCGCCGCCAGCGCCCGGCGACGCGCTGGATATTGAAACGTTCCGACGCTTTTTCCCCCAACGCATTACCTCTCTGCTGCAACAAAAACACGACAAACAAACCATTCAATTAATCGCGGTGCCGCCGGGAGGTGGCAAAACCTACGCGGCGGTACAGGCGGCGCAAGCATTTGCCGATGATGGCAAGCGCGTGCTGTGGCTTGGCGCGCGCCATGATGCATTAGAAAATATCATGCTGAGTATTCCCGGCGTGATGCCTCAGCACTGGTATAATTGGCTTGCCATGAGCGCCGAACTGCCGAACGGCGAAACGGCCTGCCGCGAATTTGAGGCGGCGATGGCGCACTGGCTCGCCAAAGGGTACCCGGCGGGCAAGCTCTGCTATCAACTATGCACGGCGCACGCGGCGAAATGCCCATTCCGGCAGCAGGGTAATATCGCGCGCGGTGCTGAGATAGTTTTTGCCAGACACCAGCACCTACAATATGGCCTGGACGCCGGCGCCTTCGATGCCATGATTATCGACGAGAATCCAATGTCAGCGCTCATCAATACGCGCGATATTCCCGCCGGATGGTTGGCGACCGGCGCCGCCTCACCTAGCGTCGCCGAATTGACCGGAAAATTAGAGGAATTAGCGACGCACGGAAAGACGTTAAAGGGCCGCGCATTATTCGATGAGATTGGCGATATATTAGATGAAATCTACACCCTGGCCGATTTAGAGCGTTTGTCGTTACCAGATATTCCTCGTGTGGCTCATTCTAGCGATGTTGCTGCCGTGCCGTATTGGTACATTTATGATTTCCTAAAATTAGCAAACCAAGAATTTCACGCCTGGGCGCAGCAGTGGCCGCTTTGGGAATCGCGGATTTGGATTGACAGCGCCGGCCTCCATATGGTGGACCGTGCCGAAATTTGGAGCGATGCGCCGTGTAATATCATGGTTTTAGATGCCACAGCACATGATGGCATTTACCGGCAGATGTTCCCAGGCGTTGAGATCGAACGTCAGGCGCCGGTCATTAGGCGGGTTGGGCGCATTCACCAAATCGTCAATCGGAACAACGGCACATCGGACATGTCCAGCGATGACAAACCTCACGCCGAGGACGCGCTTGCTACGATCCGGGCATTGATTGCCTATCATGGGTACGAAAAGATGGGCGTAATTTGCCATAAATCAACCCGCGAATTTTTCGAGGGCGCCGGTCTCGATTGCCTACACTTTGGCGCATTGCGTGGCGAAAATCGATTCCAAAATGTTGATGCCCTGTTCGTTGTTGGTGCATGGTCGTTGCCGGCTTCGGCGCTGCGCAGATTGGCGGTTATTTTTGGCGATGATATCGCGCCGCTTGCCGACGCATACCACAGCGTAAAGCCGCGCGCATTTGTGGTGCCAGGCGACAAAATCCCGTATCGGCCCGTCGGCGGATTTTGGGACAACCCGTCCATGCAGGCCATGCACGAACAATACCGCGAAATGGAAATGCTACAGGCAATCTACCGCGCCCGTCCCCTGACTAATCCATGTGATATCTGGATTTTGTCGGCGGTGCCGGTGGTGCCACTGGACGCGATCTACCCGGACCCGCGCGCGGCAACCGGTGGCGTCTCCGGGTGCGAATGGATTGGGTGGCGGGACTGGGTGCGCCTGGTGCCATATTTGGCCGAGGCGTACCAGGGCGATTATGTTTTTGGCTATGAAGAACTATCCGAGCTTTTCGACGGAGACAAAAAGGCGCTGAAGCGCGCCCGATCCGGCAAATGGTTAGAAAAAATTGTTGCGGCGTGGGGTGGCCGCATTGCCACGGTCGCGATACCGGGAAAACGTGGTAGGCCGCCACAAAAAGTGCGTCCACTTGACACATAGATATATTGATGATATACTACCATCGTTTAACCATTAAGGATACAGACGTGGCTATCAAATCCTATAAATTCCGAATATACCCGACGAAAACACAGCGCGATAGCCTGTATCAAATGTTGTTCATTTCGCGTGTGATCTACAATCGTCTTCTTGCCCACCGAAAACACGAATGGGAATTGAGAAGCCGGCATGTATACCGAGACGAGCAGCAGCGTTTTATGAAGCAGTGGCGCAATGCTATAGACGATGGTTTTTTACCCTCGCAGATGGCGCTATGCACCAGTGTGCGGCGACTTGAGAAGGCAATGAAGGCATTTTTTAGGCGTATCAAATCGGGCGATTCGCCGGGTTATCCAAGGTTCAAAGGCCGTCATTTTTGGAATAGTCTGGAAGCCACAGCGGGAAAAGGGCAGTGCATCCGGTTGGATGGGCAGCGTCTTTATGTATTGCGCGTGGGTCGAATTCGGGTGCGCTGGCATCGGCAATTGCCTGAAGGCGCAAAGATCAAATACGGTATTATCAGTGTAAAAAATAATCGATGGTACGTGGTGCTGCAATGCGAGATACCCGAAGCTAAAAAGCGCACCGAGTCGCTTCCTGTGGTGGGTATTGATGTAGGTATCAGGTGGGCGCTTGCCCTCAGTGATGGCGCGGTCTACGAGGCGCCAAAACCATTACAAGCCTCACTTGCAAAAAAGCGCAGACTGAACCGGTCGCTTGCTCGCAAAAAGGGCGCGGGCGGTCCAGGCAAAAAGTCGCTGCGCTGGCATCGCATCAAGCGCCAGATAGCGCGCCTGGATGAGCACATCGCAAACCAGCGCCGGGACTGGCAGCACAAAGTTACCACCGAACTCGTGAATAAATACGGTGGGTTTGTGCTAGAGAAACTGTCATTAAAATTCATGACACAAAACTCTAACCTGAGCCGAACAGTTCATGATATCGGCCTTGGTGGATTGCGGACTATGCTAGAAACTAAGGCCGCCGCGTTGGGGCTGCCGGTGGTGTATGTCGATGCGAAATACACGAGCCAAACTTGCCCGGCGTGCGGCGCGGTCAAGCCGAAGTCACTCAAAGAACGCGCGCATGTTTGCGAGTGCGGCTTTGAGGCAGATAGGGATGTGAGCGCTGCGATAGTGATATTGCAGAGAGCTATCGAGGGAGAGATGCTCCCGGCGGGCGCTAACGTAGACGGTTGCGTCATGCGTAGCCCGCGAATTCCTACAAATGCGTAGGATCCATGGTGTGGTAACACACCACTCCCACATTAAAAATGCTTATGCTAAATATGTTTTTCATAAGCACCCGAAGGGTATACCCCGCGCGGGTGTGGGGGTCGCTCGTAGCCGCCCAGTGGGTGTATACCCCGCGCGGGTGTGGGGGTCGCTTTAGCCGCCTTGACCTAGAGACGAAAAACCGCCGTATACCCCGCGCGGGTGTGGGGGTCGCGGCTACAGGCCAATCAAATCCGCCGCGCGCGTGAGCGTATACCCCGCGCGGGTGTGGGGGTCGCGCTGGATCGGGACGCACAGCAGCAGCCCGATTGTGTATACCCCGCGCGGGTGTGGGGGTCGCGAACAAAGAAACTGTTATGATTGGCGCGCATACGTATACCCCGCGCGGGTGTGGGGGGGGCGCGATACCGGGAGAACGTGGCAGGCCGCCACAAAAAGTGCGTCCACTTGATTGACACATAGATATATTGACGATATACTTGGAATATATCGCGAAATCGAAAGGACGAACTTATGGAATACGATATCAGGCAATTAGAAAATCAGTTTTGGGTCGTTTTCGTAAACGATCAACCGGTTGCAACCGCCGTTAGTTACACCGGGGCATTGCGGGCATATATCAAATATCTGGCAGAAGAAAATGAACGGCTCGCCGATGCGTTAGCGAAGGTACACCATGATTGTACTGCGTGATTATCAGGAGTCGGCGCGCGCGGCGGCGCTGGAGATGATGGCCCGCCCGCCGCATGAGCGGGCATCGTTTTTGCGGGCGGTCGGCGCCGAGCGGCAAGCGGCGCTTTTGGCGATGGCAACCGGAAGCGGCAAAACTGAATGTGCGCTAGGTACAATAGATAGCCTGTTTCAATCCGGCGAGGTTACGCGCGCGCTGATTATCAGCCATACCGACGAATTGGTCGGGCAGCCGGTGCAGCGGATTATTAAATCATGGCCGACGCTACCCGCGCCCGGTATCGTCAAGGCAGGTCTTGACCAGGTACACGCGCCGATTGTGTCGGCGTCAATCCAAACACTATCAAGCAATGGCCGGCTGGATAATCTGCTTGACGCCGGTGCGTTTGATCTGACATGGTACGATGAGTGTCATCGCATCGGCGCGAGAACACCAAAAGCGGCACTTAAAAAGCTGTTCGCTGCGAATCCCGGCATGCGCCTGCTTGGCACCAGCGCTACGCCGCACCGGAGCGATGGCTATGGCATCGGCCAAATTTTTGGACCGAACGCCGCGTACAAAATCAGCATCAAGGACGCCATTTACGAATTCGAGTGCATTACGCCGTTTCTAGCGCTCGCGGCGCGATTGCGTGACGATGAACATGATTTCTCGAATGTGCGTACAAACGCGGTTGGGGATTATGCGCCAGGCGAGACCGGGCGTATCCTGTCGCTTTCGTCGGCACTAGAAATCATTATCGAAAAATGGCGCGAGGTAGCCGTTGACCGACCTACCATTGCGTTCACCGCGAGCGTGGACCAGGCGCATGATCTGGCTTCGGCATTTTGCGCGGCGGGATTCACGGCGGCGGCCATTGACGGCACTACGCCGGCCAATGAGCGGCGCTCAATAATCGAGCGTTTCCGCAATGGCTCGCTGCAAATATTGTGCGGTTGTGCGGTATTCATTGAGGGATTTGACGCCCCGCGCGCCAGTTGTGCCATCATCGCGCGCCCCACCCAGCACGACGGATCGTACATTCAGATGATGGGGCGTGCACTGCGCTGGCTCGACAAGGCCAATAAATTGGCCGATGACGCCGGGCACCGCGACGCGGTGATAATCGACGTGGTGCCGAAAGGCGCACGCGACCTGGTGCTAGCCAAGTCGATTATGGGCAAGCCGAGAGAAACCCGAAAGGCCGAGGAACGTGCTAAAGAGCAGGGCATCGTGCACGAATTGTACCCGCTGCCAAAATTTGATTTCGGGATTGATGCCGACCCGGACGAGGTATATCTCGAAATTCTGGATATGTTTTCGTCGTCTCCGCTAGCATGGTTCACTGATGGCAGGATACATTCATTAGCCATCGGCACCACCGAAGACGAACACAAGCATGCGCTCAGCCTCATGATTGCCCAAAACGGCGGCTTTGACGTATGGCGGATCAAGCATCCCAAATTCATCAAGAATAATTTTGGGAAATGGGAGCGGTTGCCGGGCGGCGCGCTCCACCTGGGAAAATTCGAGGATTTCGAGGCGGCCAGTGATGCGGCACAGGCATATGCCACCGATAATGGGCAGGGCATCCTAAATCGACGCGATAAACGTTGGCGGCAAAATGACCCAAGCGCCGGACAGATTACGATGCTCAAAAAACTGGGCGTCATTGAGAGCGAGGCAGTGCCGGCGATGAACCGGGGAGAGGCATCCACGCTCATCAATCATGCGCAGTGTCTGGCGGCGGTGAAGACGCTGAAGAAAAAGGGGGCAATTAGCTAATGCAGGTCTTTCTACCATATCCGTCATTTGCCGAGTCGGCGCGCTGCCTGGATAGCGCCCGGCTCAACAAACAAATTCTGGAGTGTGACCAAATCATTGCCGGATTTTGCGACCCATCGCGTGGATACCGGTCGCATCCGGTGGCGCATATGTGGCGACCACACCCGGCGGCCCTGCTCGCCTACCGCGAGGCGTGCATCATTGAAGCCAAACGGCGCAATATGAATGTGAGCTATGCTATCCGGTACGTGATCCCCGGCGTGTATGATCTACCGCCATTTGTCGGGAGTGGCTCGTTTCATTACGCGCACCGAGCGCGCCTGCTCGAAAAAGCACCCGGTCACTACGATCAATTTGGATGGCATGTGGACCCATTGCGTAACGAGCCGAAAATAAAAGCCATCCTGTACGATGGTATGTGCAAAAGCGCCCACGGCGGCGCGTGGAATATACGATGAACAATATTTTAGCCGAAATTCACGCCATTTTAAATGGTGAATTGCGCAATGACGGCGAATATCATGTTAATTGTCCGTATTGCGGCAAGCCGGCCAAACGCGGCGACATTCACTTTAGTTATGGTGAGAATGGCTGTCATTGCTTCGTATGCGGCAAGGGCGCCGGTCTGGTTGGCCTCGCTAAGCACCTTAAACTCGAAATGTACGGCTATACGGCGCCAAGGCACAAGCCGAAAAAGCGCGAGCCGCCGCCGGTTTACTCTGATAGGCTGCTCCATTCCTATGAGCTAGCTCGTAACAAATATCCGGAGTGGCACGAGTACCGCGGTATTCTGCCGGGTACCGTGGATAAATTCCGGCTTGGATACGGCAAGCTCCCCGGCGAAAAATACCGGTACACGCCGACCGGCCTAATCCTGCCGGTGTTCGATGCGCGGGGCCGTTGCCGCACCCTGCGCTGCCGAACCCAGAAGGGTTGGCTAACGGCGGGCGGAAAAACCTTGTACGCGCCGGTGGGCGTACCACAGGGCGCAACGGTAATTATTGTCGAGAATTGCGCCAACTGCTGCCTTATTGCACAGGCGGCTCCATGGCTGACGCCGCTCGCACCAACGACCGGGGCGGCGTCGTGGGATAGGCGCTGGGTTGATCGGCTTGTGGCAACGCGCCCGGCGCTGGTCATCGTGGCCGGCGATGATGACGAGGCCGGTCACCATATGAATACGCGCTGGTCCCTGGCGCTCGAAATTGCTGGAGTGCCGGTTCGAACTGAGATATTCAATGAAGAAAGAGAAAGGAGATTGATGAATAATGGCGCGTAGGGCAGCGAAAAAGGACAACAACCACAACAGCATCAAGGCCCATCTTGAGGCAATCGGGTGCGTATGCGCAGATTGCCACCGTCACGGCGACGGATTCCCAGACCTTTTCGTCTATGATCCGGTTTGCGGCTTGGTGTGGCTCGCAGAAATCAAATCGACCAAATACAACAAATTAACACCGCTAGAGAAAAAGCTCTTTGAGCGGTTCGATGGGTGTCGGTATGTAGTAATCTGGAAATCATGCGAGGATGCACAGCTTGACATAGAGCGCGCGCGCGGTGTAGAATAGGGTAAAGGTTCCTCCTTTTGCACACCTCCTCGTTGTTGCGCCGCCGGGTTTTCCTTTCGCCCGGCGGTGTTTTCTGCTATACTTAATTAACATATGATTAGGAGGATAAAGTGAACGAGGAAAAACTAACTGGACAGGAGTCTCTTATATCTGGCATTGATACACCGGGCACGATTAATCCGCCAGAAATCAAACCACCCGCGCTTGACGCAATCGACCGCGCGGTTAATCGAGGGCGGCGGCGGCGTCAGGTTCCGGAATGGAACGGCAACCCGCAGGACCCGCGCGAAATCACCGGTGAGGATCATATCAACACATGAGCTTACCAACCGACCTGCTCGCGCTACTTCGCCGGTGGCTGAACGGCGGAAACCTGGGCGGCAAAACCCCGGTCACATTCGCCACGGGTGCGAGCGTTTTGTCCGGGATCGATGATGAGGTCAGCGCCGGACTGGATGGCACCAACAATAGCCTTGGGTACCGGGTTGCCGAAATCGAGACGCACCTACACTCGTTTGAACACTTTTACGGCGCCGCCGTGACCCCAAGCGGTGAGACGCACGTCGCCGATCCGTTGGGGCCGGGCGTAAATCCGTTCGTGATTGACGCAGGCGATAACGATTGGGGCGCCTGGGTGCAAATCATTGGCTCTGAGGATATGCCGTTTACGCCCGGTGCTGTGAAATTTGATCTAAACGAACTCGCGATAATCACCGCCGAACGGGACGAAACATATTTCGTGCAAATTGCGTTTGGTGAGGACGCAGCAACGGCGCTCGCAGCGTTTCATTATCTTTCGCAGGTGTTTCACCCAGCGAGCAATCAGGTAGACGCGGTTCCTGTTGTCGTTCAGTGTCGGCGGCAAGGCGCCGGTACGAAAGCATGGGCGCGGTGCCTCTGCCTGGGGCAGGATACGGGCACGCTATCGTTCTACTACGGGTTCCATGAGTATCAGGGGTAGGGTACATCGGGCGCCGGGTTACCGGCGTATAGTCACGGGTGTAACACTTTATGCCAATTACATTAAAAGATACACTTTCGGCGATAACGGGGGACGGGCTTGGCCTTGACCCAACACCGCTTGTTACTGAGGTGGCGCGGCGGCTTGGGTGCAGCCGGGAGCATGTGTACAGGCTGTTGAATAAATGGAAAACCGCCGCCGATGCATTGCAGGACGCCAGAGACGCCATGATTGACCTGGCCGAAAGCGCACTCCTACGAAACATCCGCGATGGTGATACCACCGCAATTAAATTTTTCCTGCAAACCCAGGGGCACGCGCGCGGGTACGGCAACCGCCAAGAGATCGAACTTACTGGCCCGCCGCAAAAACTATACGTGCAAATCTCCCCAGATGATTGGGACGATGCCACCGAATAATGTCTATTCCCCGCTCCCCTGGCAGATACCGGCGTGGCGCGATATATCACAAATTCTACTGCTAACCGGCAGCGCGGGCGGTGGAAAATCTCGCCTTGCTGCTGAAAAGATTCACGGCGCGCTGCTCAAATACCCCGGCGCGGTTGGGTTGATGCTGCGTAAGGCCCGTGAGTACTCGCTACGCTCCCAGGTCCCCCTAATGACACAGCGCGTCATCGACCCCAGGCACGCCCGTTTGGTGAAATCCGAAACCGCGTTCTATTACCATAACGGATCAATCCTGTATTGGGGCGGGATGAAAAACAACGAACAACGCGAGGCGCTGCGGTCGATGGGGCCGGACGGCGCGCTTGATTTCGTTTGGATCGAAGAAGCTAACTCATTGAGCGAGCAGGATTTTAACGAGGTTGGCGCGCGTATGCGTGGCACCGCCGCGCCGTGGCGACAGATCATTCTTGCGACCAACCCAGACGGCCCGCGCCATTGGATCAACGAGCGGCTAATTATTGGCGGCGAGGCGTCGGTATATACCTCGCAGGCATCCGATAACCCCCATCTTCCCGACGATTACCGGGAATGGCTCAATCGATTAACCGGCGTCCAGCGCGAGCGGCTGGTGCTCGGCAGGTGGGTCATGGCCGAGGGCGCACTGTATCCTAACTTCGATATCTCGCTAAACGTGACCAAAGAGGCTGAATACAAACCCGGTGCCGGCCCGGTTATCTGGGGCTGCGATGATGGGTATGCAAAAGGACATGAGCGCGTAGTTTTGATCGGGCAAAAAACCCCAATTGGTGGGGTGAATATTTTCTACGAATATTCTAGAACCGGCCAATCCTACGACGCCACGCTAGATGAAATTCTGGCGCTCAAATACCCCAAGCCGAGCGTTTGCAGCGTAGACCGTTCTAGCCCGACGCTACGCGGCTATATCCACAATCGAGGCATTGGCACAAGCCCAGGTAACCAAAGCGGCCCAGCGTCGCCGTGGAATGTGGAGAACGGCATTGCGGCGGTGCGTCAGTTACTTTGTGATGGTAACGGGGTGCGTCTGATTAAAATCCATCCCCGATGTAAAAAACTAATCGCTGGTATTCAATCCTACCGCGCCGACGATTCCGGTCGCCCAATCAAGGAAAACGATAATGAGGTAGATGCGCTGCGCTACCTCTGCCGATATTTATGAGTTTCGGAAAAATCGGTTGTGGTCACTAAACCCCAACCCCTTGAGACTCGTGTATATTAATGATATGCTCGACATGTCTTAACAACAGAAAGGAATGGCAATGAAACAAGAGGAAATCAAAGAAATTTTAAAAAGTCACGCCGAGTGGCTTGCCGGAAATGGCGGTAAACGCGCCGACCTGACCGACGGCAAATTCCGCGCCGGGCGCGTGAAACTGCTTGAGGTTTTGGAATGACCCATATCCAGTATGAGGGGGCATTTCTGAAGGGACAGAAAACCTGGCACATCGCCATACACGACGGCGGCGGCAACCTTACGCCATTGTGCAGAATTGAGGATAGCATGGAACGGTTCGTCGCCATGCGCAAAATGCCACCAAACGGGCGACTGTGCGGACACTGCCAAGCGACTTTAAATCGGCGCGACGGCGCGCTCCTAAGCATCATGCGCGCCCGCTATGGCCTGGCGGTTCGCAGCAATAGCCAATTTATATTCAAAGGGAGTAATAAACAAGCATGACGATTCAAATGGACCGCTACAAAATCACGTTCACCGCGCCGGCAAAGTGGAGGAAGCGTTAACGCTTCCTCTTTTGTTGTCTATCCATTGTGCGTTAACACTCGGCATATTATCGCACGCGGCGCCAAAATGACCACATGTGACATTTGCCAGCCGATAATGTGACACATGTAATAAATCTACAAAAATATGCCACAAAAACCTACAAAAAACCGAGTACTATTAACGGTCTATTTACTCCAAAACTCCTATAAGGGAATTCCCTATATCTGGTAATTAGGGAGTTTTGGAGTAAATACAGCATTAATATGCCATGGGTTGACTTTTTCTTGGGACGTGCTATTATGTTAGTGGGCCAGTGCATCTCATGGTCATTTTCTTTTTCTCCTTTTGGCGTAGGCCACGGCGCTGGTGCCGTGGCCTAAATGGAAATTAATTAATGTCTTCGTTGACGGCAGCCGTTCAATCAGTGCAGGATGTTCCGCTTGGTAGTGAGCAGCGCGAGAGCGTCGGGTCCGCGTTGTCGTTTATCATGGCGAACGGCCCGATACTGCCACGGTTCGGTACTCGCGCTCGCGATGTGGCTATTTGGAGATGGTATATCAATGATCGAAACTGGCTGTTTCGGAGTGCCTCCGCTGGCATCTCCAAAAAAATCGCCTCGACGCCGTTCAAAATTATCGGAGAAAACCCCGACGTATCACCGGAGCAAGCGCGCGAAATTTTGCTAGGTGCCAATTTCGGCTCCGGCTGGCGCGATTTTGTGATGGGATGGGTATTTAATTTTTTAACACATTCAACGCTTGGTGCCGTAACCGAGGTCATCGGTCCTGGTGACCCACGGGGGCCGATATGGGGGAAGCCGACTGGAATCGCCCTGCTCGACCCCTTCTATTGTTTCCCGACCGGTAATCCAACCTGGCCGGTGATTTATTGGGATGCGCCGCGATTCAAACACCACGCAAACTACCGGTCCGGCGTTTATCGGTGGCTGCATCATGAACGTGTGTGCTACACGGTTGATACACCGTTATCGAGACATCGTTTGCCGGGCGTTGGGGAATGCGCCGCCGACCGCGCTATTTCGATTATGTATGAGAACATTTATTCCAGCGCCTATGTCGGGGAAAGCCTGGATGACCGACCGCAGCCGGGCATTTATCATCTACATAATATCGACATGGCATCGTGGAATGCGGCCTGGGAGATTTACCGGAACCGGATTTACAATGACGCGCTTGACGAAAAGGGTCGCAACATTGATGTGAGGTCGATTCAGACCGACGCGCCGTCTAAAATCGAGCTATTGCAATTCGCCGCCGCACCCGACAAATTTGATTATGCGGCTTACACCAATCTACAGGCCAAAGCCACCGCCGCCGCGCTGGGGGTTGATGTACAAGAAATTTGGGAGATTACCGGAAGCCAGCAGCTTGGCACGGCCACGCAGAGCGAGGTGCTGGCGCGAAAGGGAGAGGGGAAAACCGAGGCGGATATTTATGCCGCGCTGGAACGCATGACCGTGCAAATGAATTTGCTTCCTGCCGGCTACAATCTCGAATTCGAATTTAAGGATCAGGAAAAAGACCAAATTCAGGCGCAGATTGCGGCACAATATCAGAGCAGTGTCACACAGTCGGTGGCATCCGGCATCGTTACCGCAGAGCAGGGTCGCCGATACCTGAAATTAGTAGATACAACCTGGGAGCGCGTACTAAGCGAACCGGAAACCGAGGTTGCTACCGACCGTGATCCAGTAGAAGATGATGAGCCGCCGGTCGTCATTTTTCGTGATTGGTCGCAGACGCGCGGCGAATTCGTCGCCGAGCTTTCTAATGTATTCCAGAGGAACCATACCGGGGTACGTGGCGGTCGCCGATTATCGAATAGTATTCGCGCCCTGCTTCGGCGCTATGGCGAGCAGGCGTATCGCGACGGCGCCGAGGAAGCCGGCGCGCCGTTGCCGGATACTCTCGGCACGCGGGATAAAATCCGTCTCCAGTCGTGGTTGTCCGACGAGGGTAAATTCGTCACGCAATTAATCCAGGGACAACAGGAGTTACGCGCAGGCCTCACGCCCGCACAGGCTGATCTGAAAGCGGATTTTTGGGCCAATAAAAGCCTAAGAAACGCCTATAACCTTTCAATCAAAAACACTGATGTCATGCTGGAATGGGTATTAAATCCAGTCAAAGAGAATTGTGTTACCTGTTTATCGTTGAACGGCCAAATTCATCCCGCCAGCGAATGGAAGGAGTCGGGGTGGCAGCCCGGCGTCCGATGGCTCGAATGCGGCGGCTGGCAATGCGGGTGTGAATTCCAGGCCCGTCCCGGCGCCGAAGCGTCTGGGGATTTAGCCGGTGTGCAAAAGGTTGTTCGCCGGAACTTGCCGGATGAAGCCGCCGACTTCGCGCGCGCCTTGCGTGGGGAGGGGTGCACATGCCATACACGATAAGGCGGCGATCAGGTCGGTGGTGCGTGTACAAAAAGGTTGGCGACCGTGCAGTCGGCGCCTCGCTTGGCTGTCACGATACCCGGCGTGGCGCAATCGCACAGATTGGCGCGATTTCGAGCGCTGAGCGCAAATCGATTCGAATTGTACGTGGCGCCGATGATATGAGATTGATGTTTCTCATTACATCAAATGGCTATCGTGACCGCGCCGGGGAATATGTATCTGTTGCAGCCCTACAACAATATGCTAAAATGTTTGAGGGTGGTGATGTGCGCCCTCAATGGTTGGACTACAAACATAAGGCCATTATCGGCGAAATTATCGCGGTTGATCTATGGGGGCCATTCCTCGTAGAAATCGCTAAAGAGCTGCCAGGCGCGGCGCGGCGCTGGGACTTTATCGAGGCGACGCCGTTTCTAGATTGGGCGTGCAGTCAACAATTTATTGCACGCAAAGACGAAAAGGCGACCGGGGTTTACCGGTCGATTATCAAAGAGCGATCTACCGTTTTGCGCCGTAGTCAAGCCGCCAATGCCTTGACCGGTGCCGGGATTATACGGAGTGTAAAATGAGCAAATTAATGAAGTTGCTGACCGGCCAAACCGGGAAAAGCGAAAACGAGCTTACGCGGTTTGTCGAAAAATTCGGCGAGCTTGCCGACCTGGGCGGCAAACTTGGTATCAACTTTAAAGCGTTGGTCGATGAAGATACCGGCGCCGTAATTGAGCCGGGCGACCTGGCCCAAGCGTTGGGCGAACAAATCATTGCGCTTATGACCGATGCCAATATCGAAGTGCCGGACGAAATGCCGGAGACAATCATGGAATTGGTACAGGCGACCATCACCGATGCCGTTGGCATGGCCGAGGATGAAACCGAAATGGCGGAGGAAATGCGCGCCTGGGTCGAAAAGTCGGTTGAATTGGTCGATAATGTGATGGATATCGGCGACGATATCACCACGTTGACCGATTCGGTCGTTGCGCTTACCGAAAAAATTACCGGCGTCGAGGCATCGCAAAAGGCAGTCGCTTCGGATATGGCAACCGTCAAGCGCCAGCTGCGTGCGCGCAAGCCGGCAAGTCAGGCGACAGAAACCGAAATTTCGGTAGATGATCTACCCGCCGACCTGATCGATCAAATCAAAGAAATGTTGGCAGAACAAAACAACGGGCAACAATCGAGCATTGTTCCCCCCGGCTACTATAAAGGATAAGCGCGCCGGCGTTACCGGTATATGAGGGATATGTGATGAGCAAACTTGAACAGCTTTTAGAATTGATGCTTGAGCGCCAGCTCAAGCATGATGCAAGCGGGACGCCGGATTGGGTGCCAGCCCACGGTCCGGTACCGTGGAACAATCAATATGGGCCTTATGCCTGGCCAGGGACTACCCCGGAGGGCACCAGCACCCTAATCCGCCCGCGTTCGCTTGCCGAGGCGCTGGCGTCTCGGATCAAGCGCACTAACGAAATGGCGCCGATTCGTTGGACGTTAACGGGTCAAACCGACCCGGACAGCTGCACGAATCCAGACGATTCGTGCGGCACCCCGCCCGGATTTGGCCTCGAAAAAGCGTGCCGGCAAAGCCGGCAGTTTGGCGAGGCATATTTCAAAACGCGCGAAATCAACCGCGCGCACCTGGACCAACGGACCAATATCGGCGATACCGACCTGATGCTGCTGAATCAATCGTTGGTGCAAAACCCATTGCTGCCGATGCCGAACGGCGCCACGATGGATATGGTGAACGTCAACAATTCGGTATACAAAGTCATGCGAGAAGCCTTTGTCGTATTTGAGCGCTACCTCGCCCCGGTCCTCGTGGAAGGCGATAGCACCAAACAGCCAGCGCAAACCCAGTGTGGATTTATCTCCGAATTCGACGGGCTTTCGACACAGACCAAAACCGGGCACACCGATGTTTTGAGCGGCGCCGCGTGCCCAGCCGTTGACAGTATTGTCTTTGATTGGGATACCGACCTGGGCGATACCGTCGGCGGCGGCGATAGCCGTGATTTCGTCAAGGTGCTTGGCGACATCATGTTCTCACTCACGCAAAACAATTTGCAGTTTGGCGCCTTGAATCCGGGCTGGGCGCTGGTTATGCGCCCCCGGCTCTGGCGGGAAATTGCCAATTATTGGCCATGCAATTGGGATACCTCCCGGTGCCGAACTTCGGTAGTTGGTCCAAACAACGGGCTTGTCAGCATCAATGTTGACCCGAACAGCCGGGAGAATATGCGGATTCAGATGTTGCAATCACAGACCATTATGATCGAGGGTAACGTGTATCCGGTTATCCTTGATTATGGTCTGACCCGGACAACCATCAGTGAAGATAATTATGAATCCGACTTGCTCATTGTCCCGATGAATTGGGTCGATTTCGAATTCAAGCCGATGGACGGCGAAGAGGCCGCCGTTGCCGATGGCTTCGCGCCGGGCGAATTCGAGGTATGGAACAACGGCATGTGGCTGGCGACCCGCCAGCGCACCAGCAATTGTTTGTATTGGATTTTCTCCGGGTTGCTTCGTTTGCATCTACGGACACCGCAGCTTGCCGCGAAAATCACCGACATTCAATTCGAGAGCCGCACCGAGGTACGCGATCCGTATCCGGGCGACAGCTACTATAAGGATGGGGGCACGGTCTACACGCCGACCTACATCCCCGACTAATAGTTTAACAGCGGGGAAAGTGGCCCATCCCCCGGTCGCTTTTCCCCGCATTAAGGAAAAATGCGCGTAGGTATCATCATTCCGGTTGGTTCGAGGCATCGCGAAATTGCAAGCCGCGCCGTTGAAAGCGCGGCTTCGCAAACTGTACCGTGTGAAGTGATTACGGTGCACGATGATGATGGACACGGGCCGGCCTGGGCGCGCAATGTGGGGGTAAAGCGGCTTCGAGAAACACCGGGTTATCTGGTGTTTCTCGATGCCGACGATGAAATCAAGCCCGATTTCGTCGAAAAAGCGCTAAGCGTCGCCGCGCCCGACCGATACGTTTATACCGATTGGACGCAAGGCGGTGCGCTTTGTCAGGCGCGGCCCGCCACTGAAGTTTATTGTTTCTGCCCGCGCCCACTAGACGCCGGCGGCAAAAAGCATTTTCATCCGGTCACGACTTTAATACCCCATGAATGGTATGGAAAAGTCGGCGGGTTCGATGAAAGTTTAACCGAAGGCGGCGAAGACAAGGCGTTTTATGTGGCATTGAACATGTCTGGTTGCTGTGGCGTCGCGCTACATGAACCGCTGTTTGTTTACCACAATGGCGGCAAGGATTCGCGCGGCGCGCGGTGGACTTCGGACTACAAGAAACAAAAATGGTTGCATGACATACTCATTCAGAAATATGGGGGAATAATGTCACCGTGTCGATCCTGCGGGGGCGCGCGTAGCGCACCGCGTACAAATGTAGATTCACAAATCGAAATGCTTTCAGAGGCCGGGGTACTCGGCAAACCAGGCTTACAAATCCCGCTCCGGCTGCGTGGCGGCGGGGTAACCCGCGTTAGCTTTGACTGTAAAGCGCAATGCCGAGCTCGATCCCATCGCAGCACCACCGGCAAGGCGACGCGGTTCAACTATGCGGTACATTACAATCGGCGCCTGAAATTCCCCAATATGATCTGGATGGATAAACGCGACGCCGCCGCCGATCCCGCGCTATGGCAGATCATTGAAACGATTGATGATATCAATCGCGAGCCGAAGGAGCCGACCGAAATCGACCCCGATTATCAAACCATCATTGAGGCCGGGCAGCGCGGCCTTGAATCCGGCGGGGTGTTTCGGTGAAAGAATTTTATCAGATCGTTGAGGAAATCGAGTCGTATTCGTACGAATTGGAAATCCAACAGCGCCCCGACGAAATCGCCGAATTTTTATATGTATGTCAAGAGCGCGGCGTGCAAACCGTGCTAGAACTCGGCACCGGCACCGGTGGCCTGGCGAGCTACATGGAGCAGGCGCTCGGATGGTCGGTTACTTCGGTTGATATTTCGGAGCCAGAATATCAGGTATCGGAATTTATCCAAGCATCAACGGTAGATGCATATCCTGGGCTTTACGGTCGAGAATTCGACATGGTATTTATCGACGCCGGGCACAGCCTGAATGAGGCATTGCGCGATTATTACCTCTATCAACATCATGCGCAGCTTATCGCCATGCATGATATTGGCGCTTATCGAAAAACCGATGCGACGTGGGCGGCGGATGTACGCACTGCATGGGATACCGTCGCGCCGGAAAACGCGACTGAAATTATCGCTGCCGATGATCCGCTTGGGATTGGCTATTTTGAGCAGCCGGCCCGGAGCTGGGTAAATTTGTCGATTGTGACCGGCACCGTTAACCGCTTTGCGATGCTGCGTAAAATGATCGAAAGCGCGCGTGAGAATATCCCGGTCGGCATCACCTATGAATTTGTCATTGTTGCGCAGGGTTGTAACGATGGAAGCGTTGAGTGGCTGCGTGAGCAGGATGATGTAATCCTGCTCGAATACCCGGCCATGATTGGCGGAATTCGAGCTTTTAACATCGGATGCTATCACGCTCGCGGTGATTATGTTTTGGTCGCAAACGATGACATTAAATTTCATTCCGGCTCGATTGTACGCGCGCTGTCGCACCTGGCCGGTACTCCGACCTGCGGCGGCGTTGCGTTTTCCCCACATCCGCCGGGCCGCGTTAAAGTCATGAAAGCGAATTTAGGCGGCAATGAGGAACGGGTTTATTATGCCGAAGTCGGATTATTCCCCAAGTGGCTGGGTGATTGGGCTGATTGGTGGGGCGCCTTCTCCGGCATGGCAAAACGCGCCAGCGGCCTTTATGGTGGCGATAATCATCTAAGCTCGGTGATTTGGGAGGCCGGCTATAGCATCGATGCACCGCGCGGCGTTTCGATTGATGATTACAAGCCGCGCGATGAAGTAAAGCAGCATCACAATCGCGAATCGATCCAAGCCGATGCCGCGCAATACTACCGCAAATTTCCCGACGGTCCTGCGCTTGGCAATGATCCGAAGTTTGGTCAGCGCCCCCGCACCCTGCGCATTTTGAATTTGCCGATCATTGCCAATGAGCGCAGCCGCGCCAGTAAGCACGCTGAACGCGAGGCGCTGCAAAAAATCGGTCTGGTGTACGAATTCGATTTTATGAATAATCCGGCAGACCCGGCGCAAGCGGCGGCGACCTGGAAGCCCGATTTAATTTTTACCCAATTTCATAGCCCGCGAAAAATGAGCGCCAAAACCCTGCGCCGGATGCGCGCCGCCGCGCCAAAAGCCGTGGTTATTAACCGGAATTTCGACGCGCAGGATGGCAAGCATCACGGCGCGGCAATCCGGGAAATCCTGGAGCATGTTGATTTGCAGCTGCACAAAAACGCGGCACAGCAAGCGCGGTATGATGCCGACGGCCTACTGGCGCGATACTGGGTAGAAGGCTATGAGGAGCCGGTACTGGGCTATGAGCCTGAGGCGCCGGCTCATGATGTGGTTGTTCAGATGAATATCTACCCGCATCGCGAGAAACTTCGCGCGGCAATCGAAGCGCTGGCGGAGAGCGGCGTCAACGTCGGTATGTATGGCAATGGCTGGACGGCGCCAACCGGAAACACCCACTATGATTTTACCGCCGGGGATTACCTCTACAAAAAAGCCAGGCTTGCCGTATCCGACACCTACCCCGGCGCCCAGGCGTATATGAGCCGCCGCGTGGCGCAGATTATGGCCGCCGGTGGCGCGCTGTGCCTGCTGCAATTTTCGCCCGGTCTAGATGATGCAATCGGTTTCGAGGAGGGCGAGCACTATATCGCATGGCATGACACAAACGATCTACGCGAGCAAATCGCGTACTGGCTAGATGGTCGCCGGGAAAGCAAACGTAAACGAATTGTTGAACAAGCACAACAATTTGCGGTCGATCATCTGTCGTGCTTGGCAACGATGCGGCAGCTGTGGTTTGATATTTTGCCGGAGGTATGGCCCGATGCCTAAAGTTCTCGTGAACACAATTCCAAAATCGGGCACGCATCTAATGGCTAATTTTGTGTGGCTAACACTGACCGGAGAGCATCACAATGGGCGTGGCCGGTTCATTCGTGAGGTAAGCGAGGCGCCATTTAGCCGGTGCACTATTGAGGGCGCGGTTGAACTGCGCGCTATGAAAGGCTCCGGACTATGGACCGGGCATATTTTTTATCATCATGAATTGCCGCTTGCATTCCGGCGATGTGGCCTCACGACGTTGTTTTTATACCGTGATCCGCGCGCCGTCATTGTGAGCCGGGCGCATTATATGACCGACCACCACGGTCATTATCACAGCGAGCATCTACGCAAATTTAAGACGATATCGGCACGGGTATGCGCAATCATTAGGGGATGGGGAACCGGCGACGGAATGGACCCGGAAAACGCTTACAATATTGCAGATTTCTATGACCAATTCGAGGGGTGGCGCTACGATGTGCCGGCATTCCGGTACGAGGACCTACTCAGTGATGGCGCTTCGCAGGTGGAGCGGATAGCCGAAATATTTGGCGTCGAGGTAGATAATCCGGCAGAAGTTGCCACGTCCGCCCTGGGTATCCAGACGGCGACTTTTCGGGTCGGCACAGTAGATGCATGGCGTTATGATTGGACCGAACAACACGAGGCGCTATTCAATCGCGTAGCGCCGGATTTTCTCAAAGCGTGGGGGTATGCCGATGCTGATTGACCTGATTGTTTGCGCACTGGCGGCGTGGAGGATGGCGTATATGCTAGTTGAGGAAGCTGGACCATTTGACCTATTCGAGCGCCTACGCAATCTGGCACGCGGCCCGGTTGCGCCGTTGTTTGGCTGCATTTACTGTATGTCGGTGTGGACTGCGGCGCTATGCTATACGCTGTGGCTAACGCCGCTAAAGCCAGCCGTGATTATCCTTGCGGCGTCTGGTCTGGCGCTAATGGCAGCGAGTTACACCGGCATGATGAGAGATTATTAGATGGCAATTACGAGCGAGATTGAATTCGGCGACCCCAAAATTTTTTCCGACACGCGCGAATTCTTCAAGGTTGCGCCGGACCTGTTTAATCGCAAGATTCCCAGTGCGGCACGGCGCGTAAGCCGGTTTGCGCGGCAAGAAATCCAGCGCACTACGCCGGGCGCGGTATCAAGGCCGATTCAGTGGACCAGCGAAAAGCAGCGACGGGCATATTTCGCAACCGATGGATTCGGCGCTGGGATACCGTATCGCCGTACCGGGCAATTGATGGATGCCTGGAGGGTACGTACCGATATCGAAACCGACGGCGGGATATTCGAGTTGGTCAACGATAGCTCGTATGCGCGCTATGTGTTCAGGCCAGACCAACAAGTTTTTCATTTCAACACCGGATGGCGCGCGCCAGAGGACACCACGATATGGCGCGGGATTGTTGATTTTTCGAGCGAGCAAATCACGCGGCTGCACGAGGCGATGATTGCAGATTATCTGGGGGCGACAAAATGAGCTACTGCACATTGGCCGATGCAATCCGCCATTTGCGCGCCGGGAAATCCAGCGCCAATCTCGCCCAGGCGGTGGAAAGCGGCGTGTTGTTGGCAATGATCCGGCGGACGCCGCGAATTGATAATATGTTTACGCGGCGCGGCTGGAGGTATTTCGAGCCGAATATTGACACCGTAGCGTTTGAATTGCGCGCCGATATGATTAATTCGATACATGGGCGTCTGGCGCTTCCAGATCCTCTGCTTGAATTGACCGGCGTGAAGGTTGGCGGTACGGAGGTAAGCGAAGCGTCGTTGCTGCCACATGGGGTAACGGCGGGACTTCCTACACCGTATTGGGCGCTATACCTCAACAGCGCATGCAAAACCTGGTACAGCGCAGCAAATTGCAACCCGGCGTATTGTTTGCCGTCGGCGGTGTGGGTCCAGGTTTCCGGCACGTGGGGTATGAGTCGGGAGTATGCGACGGCATGGCAAGATGAAGATAATGTACAAATTGGCATCAGCGCAGCAGCAACCACAATCACGGTCGCCGATGCCGACGGCCTAAATTACGAATCAGAGACACCGCGATTTTCGCCTGGTCAATTACTAAAAATCAACAGTGAGTATATGCGGATCGATGCGGTTGATGAAACCGCAAACGAGCTTACGGTACGGCGCGCGCGAAATGGTAGCACAGCGGCGACACACAGTATAGACGATACAATATATGTTTGGTATCCCGACCGGGGAATTCGCGAGGAATACGCGCGCCAGGCGGCCATGTGGTATAGTAGGATAGGATCATTTAACACAGCCGAGATTAATGCAATCACCGGCGGCGAGGTGCGCTTTCCGTCCGATCTAATGGCTTCACTTAAAAGCGCGCTACAAGGATACATTTATGGCTAACATTCCGGCAATTGTCGCGGATGATCCGCTCGAAATCCGAGTTAAAAAACGGATTGTGGCGGTAGCCTGCGAGGGCATCGAGGCTTACCTCGGTGGCGCATGCGATGGGCAGCCCTACGGGTTTCACTGGCAGGAAAGTGCATTTCCGTATGTAACGGCCCGAACCGGACCGGTGACGTTCGATTACCGCGCCGAGTTCGGCACGCATGTACACGCAGCCACGATGAAAATCGTTTTGCGGATAATCGTCGCCCACCTCACCGAAGGATACCGGGGCGAGGGTGAGGCGCTGCTAGATGCTACGATTCAACCAGTACGCCAGGCGTTTATGTGCAATCCGAAGGGCATTATGCTGCGCTCGGATACATTCCCATATGAACCGAACTGGACAGATTCGGTGACGGGTCGAACGGTCTATTATCTTTCGGCAATTGGTGTTAATTTGGAATCTTTTTCCGGACACAAAGCGCTTGCAAACGCGGGTACGCCGGGAATTCAAGTGGGCGGCGAATGGTCTATTTCGGTGCCGTTAGAGCTAGAAATCGGAGGATTTTAAGCGATGGTTGACAATGTAAAAAAGACGACCCGTGTCGGCAATCGATACGTGTTTGTGTATCGATATGGGGCATCGGGATTCCCAATCAATATTGACGGCACCACGCCGGCCAATGGCAACGCCGATGGTAACGGCGGCGGGTATCAAATTGAAATGCCCCAAGATTTTCCGCTGGTGAATCCAACCCCGGACGATATCTTGCTTGATAGCGAGGTTCGCCCGGTGTCGTTTGGGAATCTCCTGGGGCCAGCGCAGCGCCTGTCACCGTTTACCGCGGTGGTGGGTACGTTTGACCTTGAATTTCAGGGGTGGATGCAAGGCACCACTCCAGACGACGAAGGGCCTAACACGTTCGGACATGGCCTGCCGCAAGACCCGCGGGTACCAACGGTTTCCATTTTGCAGATGAACAAGGCAAAGGTTCGCGGGGGCGCCAATGACGGCAAAGAAAGCTACGCCGGTAACTACCTACTCTCGGCGCAAATGTCGTGGTTGGGAGCCGCTGCTATTTCGCTACGCGGTGCGCATACCAACCAATGGCAGATCGAAGGCGACGCCACGCGATATAACCTTACCGGCGAAACGTTTACGAGCGCAGCGGATAACACTTGTTCGCTGGTGTACCGCCCGTGGCATGGACCGTGCTGGTTGGATATCGTCACCTGGTACGGCGACGGCGCGCAAACAACTTTCAATTTCCCGCGCCAGTTATTGACCGGGAGCGTAGACGCCGACGTCATTATCGCGGTCAATCGCGCACGACAGACGCCCACTACCGATTATGTCGTAAGCGTAGGCGCGAATAACGTCACGTTCCAGGCCGGGGCGATCCCGGCGGCGGGCGAGGCGATCATCGCGCTTTATAACTGGTGTGACGAATGCTAGAAAAAGTATCACACGAAATCGGCGGAATCTTGGTCACGGTGCGCCATATGCGCATCCGTGACCGCGCGCGGCGGCAATGGCTGTATAATGCTGTTGCCAAAGCGGACGACGGGGATAATATCGATATGGAGGCATGGCAGTTTGCCGACGCTTGCTGTCACATCGAAAGTGTATCCGGTGTCGATTGGCAGCCGCCCGGCGACGGCGACGATATCGAAGCGGCTTATGAGGCCTGGCTTGATTTGCCAATCCAGGTTTTCGACTGCGCAAACGTGGCAATGCGAAAATTGCTGGCCCCAAATGATCCCGATTTGGTGACAGACGACCCAAACGATTAAGCGCCCGCGCCACGGCGTGGGCGGAAATCGACGATGATATATGCAATATCGTAAAAGTCGGGATGGGAATGGCGCCAAGTGACGGGCCGACCGAGCCGCCCGAACCGCGTTTTACGCTTCCGTATGATATTGTAAGGCGCTGTGCACTTGCGTTCGAACGTGGCTTTTTGCCGGTCGCTGGCGGTGTACTTGACCAACCCGCGATTTTGTGGGACGAAATTCATTTATGGCTGGCATTGTATGGCTATCATATGGATGTGCAGCGTGAATTACATAGGATAGAGCGAGAGAATGAGCGAGGAACGCACGGTTACTAATCTGCTTCGATGGGCCGGTGAAACCGACCCGTCGGTTTTGCGTTCCACAAAGCAGGTTGAGGAAGCGCAGCGGGAAGTCGCCGCGGCGAACATAGCAGTAGAAAAAACCGCTAAAAACGCCGACGCCGCGCTATCGAGTTCAACCGGTCAAAAATCCCGGATTAGCAGCGCGTTGGCTGCCGCCGAATCCGAGGTAGTGGGTGCCAGCGATACCGCGTTATCTGCTTTATCCTCGCTCGTGGGTACGTTCGATCAGGGCGCCGCCGCCGCCCTGTCGCTTGGTGCCGACATTTTGGGTGCTACCGAAGCCAGCGCCGGGGGTTTGTCGGCGCTGGCTTCGGCGTTGGGCATCACCGCGAGCGCCGAGGGCGCGGCGGCAACCGGCGCGGCAACCTTAAGCGTCTCACTTGGCCCTATCGCCGCCGCCGGTGCACTGGCCGGCGCCGCCGTGGGTGCGCTGGGGTTGGTATTGTCCGAGGTCACATCTGCGGCAAATGAACAGGCCGTGCTACTCCAAAGAACGCTTGATGCACAAGCCGAAGTTACTCGCGATGTAGCGCGCGGTTTGACTACCGACGAAGCGAAAAAACGCGCCGCCGAATTAGAGCGCCTAATCGCCGCCGAAGAGGAAAACCTGGCGCGCGCCGAAGGTGCCTACGAAGGCTTAAATGAGGGGCTTAACGACACATTTGGTACGTTTGCCGGTATCGTTGGGGCTGCCGTTAAAGCGTTTGACAACCGCGAGGAAGAATTAGCTGAGGCGGTTGGCAAGAGCCGCGATAGCCTCAAAGATCTTGAGGCAGAATATAACGCTCTAAGCGGCGTGATTGAATCGGGCGCTACCGCTGCAAACGATGGCGCTGAAGCCGCCGAGGCCGCCGCCGAAGCCGCCGAGGCCGCCGCCGAAGCCGAAAAAGAATTAGCAAGCGCGCGGCGCTCGGATGCGATTCAAGCGCTGCTCGATAGCGCCGAAGAAGAAAAGCGCCGCGCCGATGTGCTCAGAACGATCACTACCGAGCAGGCCAATGAACAAATCGCGAGCCTGGAAAGTCAACTTGAAGTACAAAAAAACCTGGTGTCCGAATTGGAGGCGGCGTCGGATGGCAGCGCGGAGTACGAAAAAGCGATTGCGGCGGCGAAAGCCGAGCAGGATCGACTTACCGATAGCCTCGGTTTCTATCGCGGCGCGGCGCTGGAGGCAGCGTCGGCAAATGAGGAGGCCGCGCGGCGTACCGAGGTTGCTAACGAGCGCAGCAACCAAAACGCCGAAAGCGCCGCGCAAGCTCAAGAGGAATTTGCCGCCGCAATAGAGAACGCGCGCAAAGAAGAAGAAAAGCGTCAGGGAGATGTCGCAAAGGCCCGGCAAAAATTGGCCGATGAAACAGAGCGGATCAATCAACGCGCCGCCGACCAGCAGCGCAAATTGGCCGAAGATTTTGCACAAGATCAAATCGAAATTACGCGGGGTGCCCAACAGGAACAAATCGACCTGGCGCGGGATTTTGCGCGCGAGGCATCGCAGGCACAGCTGGATTACCGGCGCGAGGAAGCGCAAGCCGCGCGCGATTTCGACCGCTCCGAGCAAGAGGCGCGTATTAAATTTCAGCAGGATCAGGCGCGCGCCGAACGTGACCAGGCGCGGCGGCTCCAAAAGATTCGTCAGGACCAACAGGACCGCGAATTCGATTTAATCGCGAGTCGTGATTTTGCCGGCCTGTTTCGGGAGCGCCGAACAAGCGGTCGCGCCGTTGAGGAGGCACAAGCAGATTTTGGCGCCGAACGGCAAGAAGCACAAATTGCCGAGCAGGAGCGCGCTGCGGCGGCACAGCGCCAGCGTGCAGCTGAAGCGCAGGAGCGCGCCGTCGCATTCCAGCAGGCGCAAGCGGACCGGCAAAAAGCATTTGAGATTGAGCGATCTGAAATTGAAGCGCAGCGGCAAGTTCAACTTGCGGATTTGCGCGACGAATTTAACCGGCGCCGTGCCGGGGTTGCGCGGGAGCGGGCGCGCGAGCTACAGGCGCGGCAGGCATCGGCGGCACGGGAGCTTCAATTGTTGGCACGTACTCAGCAACAACGGTTGCAAATCGAAGGACAGGCGCAACAGGCCGTATTGCAAAGTGCATCGAATTTGGTCGGCGGGCTGGAGGCGCTGGCACAGCGCGCCAGCTCCACCGTGCAAAACATTACGAATGTCACGAACAACCGCCTTAATATGACGAATAATATCACCGGGAATGATCCACAGGCGATTGGTGCAATGCTTGACCGGCGGATCACCCGAACCCTTGGGGAGGTGCTCCGGTGACGTGCGTTAATATTCGAGAGTTTCAATTAGCCGCCGGCAACAATAACGCCGCCGGGCTGCAAGTTCTTATCGACAAAATCGCCTCGCGCGCGCCGTGGCCGCGTGTCGCGCTGGGTATCCAGTCATACCAAAATTATGACAATGGCATTGCGCGGATAACCGGCGCCGGCACTGCGTTTGTGTCGGGCTTCCCATCGATTATTTGGCGTTTGTCCGCTGTGACGTGGGAACAAGAGGAATATATTCGGGATACCTATTGCAGCGGGGGATTGTCAGGGCTTGTCACGGTACGAACTAACACCAACGATCTGCCGGAGGTTTTCGCTAATTATGATGCGGTTCTTTCGGTCAACAAATTTGTTGATTCAGATATCGTCTGGCGCCGCTTCCGAAATTATGAAATGCGATTTTCGCGATTGGTGGCGCTATGACGATTGCGCCGGTATTAAATGCACTTGACCTTTCGGCGATCCGGGCCGGCTACGCCGCCAATCAGTACCTTAGCCTGTGCCCGAACACAGTTGCTTGGGCAGCGCGGATCAATTCGACGCCGACCGGCAATTCATTTGCCGAGGCATTATGGACCGGTACGGCTTCCGGCGCGTATACCGACGTTGAAATCGGCATGACTTTGATCGTTTCGGACGTCAATGACATCGCGCAGCCTAAATTTACCGGACGCATCCGCAAGGCGCCCACGGCAACAACGCTTTATTTCAATGAGACCAGTGCATCAATAGAGAGCGGCGACTATTTTTGGGTTATTTGGGATTTTCGCATTTGGGAAAAATTGAGCCGTGAGGTAAGTGGCGGGCGTCGCATTGATTGGGATTTGCAGTTCACCGGCGCCTTAAATAGCGGGTTGCCACCTTTCGTTTACGACCTGGATTCGTATTACGCTGGCTATGTAGACGTGTCTACCGGAAAGTACCGCGTCGCGTTCGATATTTCCGCGCTTCCTGCAACAAGCGGATCGGGTGTTTCAATCTCTACGTATGTATGGACATTCCCGACCGGCAGCGGATCAATTGTATCTGGTAGCCAATTCACATCAACCGTGACATATGATTTTAATCCGGGGTGGTGGTGGGTAAAGTTGGTTGTGACCGATACCGGGAGTCGCTCTGTAACGCGCTGGATTGCAATATCGGCGCACGATGATACGACTAACCCGCCGATTCTGGGCTTTACCGGCGCGTCGATTGATGGCAGCGCCGATAACGGATGGTCGGCAACAGTTGAGGCGTTCGACGGCGTAGATGATGTACTTGACGGCACGCTCGCGATTATTTGGCGCGATACGACATACTACGGCGAACCGTCCGACAGCACCGACCGGCTGATTTATCGCAATGTCGAGTTTGGCGGGCGCTTGCGCCAGCAGGAGCAGGCGACGGCGACCGATTCCGTTGCGAGCTTAGACCGCCGCGTGTCCTATCAGCTTGAGGGGCCAGCGCAGCAGTTGGCCCGGACGATTGCGCCGCTTATCCTGATGCAAAATAGTACAGTCGCCGGGTTTGTCAACATTGACAATATCCCCGATCTGACCCTGTGGCGCTGCGTTGTAAACGTGCTTAGCTACTATTCAACGTTCATGTCGCTGCACAGCGTAGAATTTGACATCATCTCGGATGTTTATGAAATCTATGCGCTGGAGACCAAAGAGCAAAATCTGCTCGATAGTATCAAAAATATTCTGTTTAGCCGCAACGCGCGCTTTGAATTCGCGCCGTGGGGCAGCGCGTATGCCTATACCGATGCGCGATACCTTTCGGAAGGATCTCGTAATGCGTTGCCGGTCGTGGCGACGCTCGATAATCGCGATTGGTACAATATTGACATCCAGCACGAGCACATTAGGACAGTCGGCCAGGTCATCGGTTTCGGTGCCAGCTACCAAACCGCCATCGAAACAGTTGTTTCCGTGGCGAGCCTGGCGCCGGGCAGCGCACAGGATACCCCGCCGGGTAAAGCGCAGCTAAATGGTCAAATTATTCTTGCCGACCGACCCGAAGCCAATGTGCAGGATATTTTGAATACACGGATCGGCTACCATTTCGAGGCCGTGAATCCAACCGATCAATTGAATGTCGAAATGCTTGATGGCTACCACATTCTTATTCCGACGTTCTCGGAGTACACCAAGTGGGATATTGACGGCACGGATACCATCGGATCAAAAACATACGACGATACCGCCCGGTGGTTTTTGATTAATATTTCGCATTCTCACAGCAATGAGACTGGCAGTCGGCAGGTAACCGCGACATTTCAGCTTGAAACGTTCGGGGAGCCGGCTCAAACCTATAAGCCTCCCGCGCCGGGCGTGGTAGAATATGCGTTGCCAAACATGCCGACGTTCAATCCATACGGCGCATCAATGCCGATGTTCCCATTTTGGAATGAGGATTACACGCCGCCCTATTATGGGCTATCGCGTAACGCTGAACTTTTCGACGAGGTACTTAAGGATGGCAATACCGTTTTAGCGTGGGGATGGGCGACGGCGGCGCCGACCAACAGCGAGGCATATCTCAGCCGGAATTTTTTATATTCGGTTCCAACCTGGAAAAATATCATTCCGCCGGGTGCCAACCACCAGATCAAATACGTGGTATTCAAGGACCCGATGAATTCGCGCGAGGCTTACCTGCTATCCTATGACGGCTCCTCGGATAGTTATTTTTGGTACACTGAGGACATTTTTGCCGCCGAGATTGAATGGGTCGGAACGCAACTTGTCGGCGTCGAATGGGACTACATCCGTGTTTCCGCCAACGGACTTTATATCGTCAGGACTAACGGCGTTACTACGCTCTACAGCTACAGCGATGATCTTACAAGCGGGCTTGGCTCTAACACCCACGTGCCATTGTACAACGGTATCTATGGTTGGCCGGGGCGCGGTGTAGTGGTGCCGCGCGGTCACTGGATCAATTCCAATGGTCGCACCGGCGGCGGGTCGGTGGTGGGCGACAACATCGGGGTGACGCCCGACTCCGGCGGCTCGCAGTTGTTCGAAACGGCGGTAATCGTGGACCTGGGCGCGGAGTATCTGATTACCGAAGCCTCGTTCTGGTACAAATTCACGGTGGCGGCGAAAAATTACGCCGCGCGCATTTTTGCATATGACGCGGCGCTTACATTCGTATCGCTGCTAGACGAGCCGGGCACCAACAGTTCAACATCATACCAGCAAAAAGTGTGGAGCGGTCAAGAGCCGGGTATTCGCTATCTCGTTTTTGATATCGATTCGGCCCGCAGCGCCGATGGCGGCGCCGATGCCGGGTATATTGATGACATTGAAATTTCGTATGCCAGTGTTACCGGAACATCCGGAACGCGCTACAGCACCGACGATGGCGCAACATTCAGCGCCGAACAAAGCGCGGGGTTGTCCGGCACATCAGATATTGGATTTGACGCGATAAAAATCGGCAGCGGTGCTAATGATCCGGCGGTACTTGGTGGGTTTTACCAGACCAAAATCACAACCACAGCCGGAGGCGCGTATATTGATGAAAGCAACCACCCGGTCGGCATCTATCCTACGGCGCTCGTAATCCCGTTCTGGCAGCTTACCGGCGGCAATACGACAAAAAATATCAACACGGCAGCGCCCGATTATATAGTCGCATCAAATTTGACCGACGGCACCGGCAATTCGATTTATAAAGTGCGACCGTCTGGCGCCACGAATATGATTATCCCGGCCACAAGCGCGGTGGCAATTGGCCCCCAGTGCGTGGCGGTCTCGCAGTGGAGCAGCAATTATATTGCGGTGATTTTTACCGTGGTGCTCCAGAACAAATTGTTTGTATCGACCGATGGCGGGGCCTCGTGGAGCGCGGGCCTTAATGTCGGCACACCGGCGCCACATGTGCGCTGGCGCAAGGGCGACCGGCAAATATTGCAGCTGTTTCTCGCTACGGCAAACGGTTTGGAGTATTCGCGCGACCGGGGCGCGACATTGACAACCAAGCCATGGCCTGGCGCCGGTCAGGCACGTGGCATTGAGGTATATGGTTAATGGTACTCACAGATTTGCAGGCGCTTCGGCGCCAATACAAAAAAGACAATAACCTTATACCAATCCGCGCAGTGTTAGGAAACGGAAACGGTCAGGTTAAGGTCAGGCCGGGCATTGATGACAGCCTAGTTTATGTCCGGCTCCGGCAAGGCGAGGGCTTTGGTGTACCGACGACGGCCTATAACGAGGCGTCAATCGTCGAGGCACCGGGCGCGCCGGTGATTTTGGGCTATAATGAGAATGAAGAACTTGTGGTGCTCAAATCTGACCGCGTGGCGGCACAGCAGGCCGGCTACAATCCGGGATTTAATAATGCTGCCGACGGCGCCGGGAATTGGCTCGACCCGGAATTATGGCCCCAGGCCGCAACGTTCCCAATCGACACGAGCAACGTCCAAGGGCTGCAGGCAGATACTTCGTTGTCAATTGGCGCATTCCCGCTACGGTATCTGTGGGGGACCGATTGGTATGATTTTCCCGGTGATGTTGTTGATTTGACCAGCCTGCTGCCGACCGCCGGCAATTGGCGGATGGCATTGGTGTACATCGATGAAAACAACGATTTGTCAGCAACCGGGAGCACCGAGCAGACGCTGGAGCTTGACCCGCTTGATATTACGGACGCCCAGGAGGCGTTTAGCGCCGCGTCCGATCTCAGAATACCGCTGTCGTGGTGGGTTCTTACGCCCAGCATGAGCAGCATCATTAATTCGGATAAATGGTCAGATGCCCGGCAGTTCATCGCGGCTACTGCTGCCGGCGGCGGTGGGGGCGCGACCGGATGCGATTTCTTGACGCCGCAGCCATCGACGATTGGGAATTACACGCTCGAAAGCAGCTGCAACGTGTCGTTGGCCGGCCCAATTACGGTCACCGGTGTGTTTGAAATTGACGGAGTAGCGGGGTTCATCTAATGACGATTGTAATTAATGGCACCGACGATTTTATAAATTTCGAGGAGCGCGCCGGCGCGCCATCAACGCCGGCGAGCGGAGACTGGCGTCTGTATACTAAAAGCGACGGCCTGTACATTGTTGATGATGCGGGAACCGAGTACGGTCCGTTTGGCACCGGCTCTAGTGTTCTGCAACCGCTTCACATTGTCGAGGGGCGCCTAACATTGACAAGCGGTACGCCGGTAACCACCGGCGACGTCACAGCGGCAACGACCGTCTATTTTACGCCGCTGGACAAGGGGAACCGAATCGCGCTATACGATGGATCGAGCGATTGGGATGTGCTGTCGTTTGCTGAGAAAAGCGTCGCTGTGCCCGCTACAACGGTCACGCCGTTTGATATTTTTGCATACAATAACGCCGGTACCGTGGCATTAGAGGCGTTAAGCTGGACCAACGACACCACGCGCGCCACGGCGCTTACATTGCAGGATGGCGTCTATGTGAAGACCGGCGCAACAACCCGGAGGTATCTCGGAACCGGTCGCACAACTTCGGTCTCCGGCCAAACCGAAGACAGCGCGACCAAACGATTTTTGGTCAATTTTTATAATCCAGAGCCGCGCTTGCTCTTTAAGGCGGATCCTACGAACACTTGGACATGGGACGGTATCGGCTGGCGCTATGTGCACAACGATTCGACAAATAGGGTGGAAATCGTTTCGCCGCTCGGTGCAACGTTAGTAAGCCTGGAGGCGTATCTAGTTGTCGCACACAGCGCGAATGGGGTTTGCCTGACCGGCATCGGCGAGGATTCGGCAGTTACGATAGACCCATCAACACTAGTAGAATTATTTCAGTGGACTACTAACACCGCTGGTATGTTCGTAGGCCTGGCATCTAGCCTAAAAAAGTATGCGAGCATCGGCTATCATTATTACTCATGGCTGGAACGCACCAATTCGGCTACGGCGACGTTCGCATCGCTCGCGACGGGTCTGCGGCAGTCAGGTATTACAGGAGTGATTTTAGGATGATATTTCCAAGTAAATTAACCGAAGAATTGATCGGCGCTGGTTTGGATATCCAGGGCGTTGCAGATGTTTCCGACGTGGTAGATATCCCACCGGAATGGTATACATTTGTCGGACCCGACGGCACGATTGTACAGGTAATGTTTACCTCGGTGCCGGATCAATCTGACACCGACACGGCGGCGGCGGTTATTGCCGCACATGACCCAACCGATTACGATGCGCTTGTAAGAGACGGAGCCGAAGCCGAGGCCGCCTCGGTTCCGGACTGGGCAAGCTGGACGATGGCCGAGGCGTCCGATTGGGTTGAAACGAATGTGAGCGACCTGGCTAGCGCGAAGGTAGCGCTTGTCGCAATGGCAAAAATGGTGGTTGCGCTGCGCAATCGGGCATTTCCTGGGCTGCAAAAATGAGCAATAATCAACGGCCTGATGACTGGCACCAAAACGGACGCACCAATATTTTATTGATGTTTATGATTTGCATTGTGATTTTTGCGATTGTCGCAATCCTGTTAATTGGATTTGGGATTATTCCGGTGGCGTAATGGAAATGGACGCGGCCCTTGCACAGCTGGCGACGTTGGGCATCGGCGGCGTAGTCGCGGTGATTGTTTTGATGTGGAAACGCGCCGATGACAAACGCTACGCCGACGAATTGCGGGCCGACCGCGACCGGATCCAAACCGCGCTAGAGGCAAACACCACGGCGGTGATCGAAGTCAACCGAACAATTTCCGCCATGTTCGAGGCGCTGCGCGGACAGGCGGCGACCGGGTCCGCGCTGCATCGAATTGAGGCAAAGCTAGACCGTATCGAAGGAGATACAAATGAAACAGCTTAGTAAAGTTTTGATTATTCTCGTGGTACTGATGTGCATTGGGCGCGTTGCCCTTGCGCAAAATGATGGGCCGGTACTGCCGGACGACCCCGCGCTGCCGGGTTGGGCCGAACAACTCACGTTCGGCACGGTTACCCTTTCCGCGTTTGTGTGGGCGGCCACCGAAATAACCAAACGGCTGCTGGCCATGCTTGGAATTTTTCAGCCCGGCTGGGGCCGGTTCCTGGTGGTGGGTTGGGCCATCATTATGGTAGGCGTGGCGATTGCCGGTGAAATGCTGCAATTCAATGTAGCACCGGTGGTCGAATGGGTTTACCAAGCGCTGCTTTTGATCCTAACCTTAATCGGCGCTCCGATTGCCCACCAGGTGGCAAAGCGGACCGGATTTACGCCGTGATATTTCTGCTGTGGTTATTCTGGTGCTGGACTGGTGCCCGGTATATGCCGGTCGTCTGGCTGGAGCGCGACGGATGGCACCGATCAACACTTGATTTCGCGACCGGGTGGCTCATGGCATAAAAAAACCCCGCCGATTTTGGCGGGGATCTTTGTTACTCTGCCCTAAAGTTTGTTTTTAATCGACCAACGACTGCTTCGGTTTTGATAAAGACCCGTCGTTAATGGCCTCAACGAGGTCTCTGGCGCTATCGTATGGCTGTGAGTTCCGGTTGCTGATGTGGCCGCTCGTCTGGCGCCACCGAACCACCGTGTCGTCATCGCGCCATGCCGCAATAGCGCCAAACTCAAAGAGAGCGCTATCAATTGCTTCATCCAAACTTTCGCAGTACTCTAATTCGACGTTGAGTAGCCGACCACGGTCGCTAAACGTTTCGTATATGACGTGCCATCCAGGGTTGCTCACGCGCGGGTTTGTGTGTGCGTCCAATTCTGCAATCGTGATTTTTTCATGTGTTGTGTGCGTCATTTTCATTTCCATTGCTCCTTTTTATTAACTTAACCTGCCTCATCAGGCCGGGTAGGTCACTCCCCGGCGACGCCCGTCAGGGCGTTTCGGCTTATCCGAACAAACCAACGATGCTATCTGAGCGAACGCCGCGCTCTAGCAGAGTGCGCTCGATTTCCTGAACTCGTTCGCGGTCTCGTTTTTTGGCCTCGTCAGATGTGTACGTGCAATAGACCAAATCCTCAATAAGATTTTTGCGCTCCTGCTGTAGCTCATTGATTGACTTTTTCGTTTCCATTTTCCTTTCGTTTGGCTCACTGTATATAGAATACCACGAGTGTTTACATTTGTAAACACTTTTCTAAATGAATTTGTCCCCCAATTTTTAGGGGGTAGTATCGTCGTCGTTTGTCGTGTCGTCTGTCGTGTCGTGTCGTGTCGTGCTGTACGGGTTCAAAACGTTCGGAAGCGGCCAATCGGGGTAGGGGAAATCACAAATCTGCATAATTTCAAGCG
>Ga0180433_10001919_pt1 | contig 33675 bp, 34 predicted proteins | sample SS_ome_8_FD_132980 | JGI IMG/M metagenome (GOLD analysis project Ga0180433, IMG submission 132980) | Hypersaline lake sediment archaeal communities from the Salton Sea, California, USA - SS_1_D_1 metaG | ecosystem: Environmental > Aquatic > Non-marine Saline and Alkaline > Hypersaline >...
AATTTATCATTCCTACTGAAGATGTAAGTCTTTTTGCAGGAGATAAAGTTACCGTACTTGCACATAAAGACCAAGTCGACAAAGTAGCGGTATTATTTTCAGAATGAGCATATGGAGAGAAGCACAAAATATATATAAAAGGGATATCATTCTAGTTTCGATTTTTCCTAATTTTGAGGAGTTATTATGACAGGAGAAGATTTGAAGAAAACAGGTACGACCACAGTGGGCATGATTTGCAAAGAAGGCGTAGTCATTGCTACAGAACAAAGAGCAACCATGGGTACGCTCATTGCTCATAAAACAACAAAGAAACTCTATAAAATTGATGAAAACATGGCATTGGCAACCGCAGGTCTTGTCGGTGATTTACAGGTCCTTGCACGATATCTCAACGCAGAAGCAAATCTCTACCGACTTAAACGCGATGCGCAAATGCCGGTAATGAGCGCGGCAACATTAATGTCTAATATCATGAACCAGCGAAAATTCTACCCCTATTATGTGCAATTAATTCTAGGTGGATATGACAGCACTGGCAGCCACGTCTATTCTTTAGATGCAGCTGGTGGTGCCATCCCTGATAAATATACGTCTGCAGGCTCTGGCTCTCCGTATGTCTTCGGTGTTCTTGAAGACAACTATAAAGAGAATATGACCATCGATGAAGGGATCAATTTGGCAGTCAGAGCAATCACAGCAGCAAAAAATAGAGATTCAGCCTCTGGAGGCATGATAAGTGTCGCCACAATTACAAAAGATGGATTTAAAGAAATCTCTCCAGAAGAAGTTCAAAAACGTATAGATAAACTTACAAAATAAAAAGAAACCATTCCATTACCCGTATTTCTCATCTATCCACCCTACATATGTTATAAAAGAGTAGACAAGGTAAAAGTATGACCGTTGACGATGTTTTAAGAGAAATCAAAGGAAAAGTACGAGGCGTTATTCCGCCAAGTATCGATGTTTCAGATGTTGAGTTTGAAGGGGCTTTAGTTGTCATTTACACAAAGCACCCGGATAAATTCGCAAAAAAAGAAGATTTGGTAAAGCAACTGGCAAAGATGCTACAGAAGAGAATTGTCATCCGTCCAGATCCTTCTGTTATCACAGATATCGATACCGCAGAGCGGAAGATAAAAAATATCATTCCCAAGGATGCAGAAATCACCAACATGTATTTCCGCCCTGAAGTGGGAGAAGTGACTATTGAAGTGATGAAACCTGGTATTGCCATTGGTAAACAGGGGGTATTATTAAATGAAATACGAAAAACAGTCAACTGGTCACCACACATTGCCCGAACACCGCCCATCCAATCAAAGACCATCAAAGAAATACGTGGTTATCTACGCTCAATGAGTGATGAGCGTAAGGAAATCTTACGAAAAGTTGGTAGGCGCCTTCATCGAGGAGCTTCTGAAGGAGAACGATTTGTACGGGTAACTTCCCTTGGAGGATTTCGACAAGTCGGTCGATCCTGTAGCATGTTGCACACACAAGACAGTAAAATTTTGATTGATTGTGGCGTGGATATCTCATCAGATAACAATACCACACCCTACATTCATCTCCCAGAAGTCTTGCCTTTGGAAACTATTGATGCAGTAGTGGTGACTCACGCTCATCTTGATCATTCTGGACTTGTGCCTTTACTGTACAAGTACGGGTTTGATGGGCCAGTCTATTGCACACCGCCAACCCGAGACATGATGACGCTCCTTCAGATGGACTATCTAAAAGTGGCGGCAGCAGATGCAAAGAAGATACCATATTCGGCAGAAAACATTCGAAATGTCATTAAACACAGCATTACCATGGACTATGGCGATACAACTGATATCACTCCAGATGCTCGCTTAACCTTTCATAACGCAGGCCACATCCTTGGTTCTGCTATTGCTCACTTCCATGTGGGAGAAGGACTATACAATATTGCATTTAGTGGCGACATCAAATATGAAAAAACCTGGTTGTTTAGCCCGGCAGTCAATCGATTTCCTCGCCTAGAAGCAATTGTTTTAGAATCTACCTATGGGGGAAGAGAGGACTTTCAACCCAGTAGAGGAGAGGCCACCGAACGGCTCAAGGACATTGTACATCAATGTTTGAAGAAAAAAGGAAAGGTGTTAGTTCCTGTTTTTGCTGTAGGACGAAGCCAAGAAGTGATGATTGTTCTTGAAGACCTCATGCGAACTAAAAAAATTCCTAAAGTACCAGTCTATCTTGATGGTATGATCTGGGAAGCAACGGCCATCCATACGGCGTATCCTGAATATCTGAATAATAAATTACGTATGCAAATCTTCCAAAAGGGAGAAAATCCGCTTCTTTCTGAAATCTTTGAACGAGTTGACAGTCACGAAATGCGACAAAGAATCATCCAAGATCCTGACCCCTGCATTGTACTTGCCACCAGCGGTATGATGAATGGTGGACCAGTGATGGAATATTTTAAAGAATGGGCCGAATCCCCGAAGAACACCATTACCTTTGTTGGATATCAAGGTGAAGGAACACTTGGCCGACGCATTCAAAAGGGATGGAACGAAATACCCTTAAACGTGGGTGGCAATATTGTCAACATTAAAATGAACATGAATGTAGAGATTTGTGATGGCTTTTCAGGACATAGCGATCGCAGACAGCTGCTTAATTTCATCAATAACATGTCGCCGCGCCCTGAACGAGTGCTTTTTGGCCATGGAGAAGAATCCAAATGTTTAGATCTTTCTTCAACAGTTCATAAAAAATTCAATCTAAACACTGCAGCACCCATGAACATGGAAACTATCCGATTTCGATAACACATGTGTTACTTCTGTTTTTCTTTTTCCAAGGGTTTGGCAAGTTGCCATAAACTGTTAAACTTGTCATCAAGAGATTCAATATCAGCTACATTCACATAGGCAGTGCCAACATATGAAGGTTCATCATTGCCTGACTCTGGGAGAATCTTAATACCATTCACGGCAAGTTCTTTCCCAAGGACATAATTGCGCAATGTGCCTGATATCTCTTCTGAAAAACATCTGATATCAAGATTATCTCCATAGGTTCTTTTCAGCTGTTTTGCCACATCAATGTTTACTTTCGTATCAACAATGAGCTGAACTCTGCTATCGAGATCTAAAAACTTTTTAAAATAGTTGATAAATGGTTCTTCAAATAGCCGTTCTCCACCCACCTGCATTTTCAGGTTGTTACTTTTTTCTAAGCAATTATTTAACATCATGTATAAAATCCATTTTCCATTATACTGCAAGGTGACATTGCCGCTTCGCTTCAGTTTAATGCCATATTTTCGAAAGTTACTATTGTAGGATTCACCATATTGGGTAAGGCGGTGATCTATGGCCCGATAGGTATCTTCGGCAATCACTGCCTTTAAGTCGTTTTTGATATTTTCCCAGACTGCTCGAGGATGCACTGGAAGATAACTTTCTCTGCCAAAATCTTCATTAGCCTCATGGGAAAAAAGCACTTTTGCAATTAGGCCGTGCTTTAACAATGAAGCCCTGCCTGTTTCCAAGGGACGTCTGGTGATATTTGCCAAGTCCTCTGCAACTTTCAAAAATTCAGAAAATTCTTTGGGGCAATCCAGTATTAAGGTGACATAGTAAACAGCAGCTTCTCGAGGGCGATCAATCTTCATCCTCTCGAACATCATTTCAAAATCTTGAATATAATCAAGTTTGACTTGAGTGTTGTATTCACATCCCATCATATCCACCAATCCCATACACATTCAGGTGAACTACAATCCCTGCTTTCCAGCATCAAAAATGTATTGAACTTTTATATAATTTGTGCATGCATTAGTACCTGCACAGCACCAGTATAGAATTATGCTTCTTTATTATCTTGAGCGGAAGATATTTTTTTTACATATTTTCGGCAATCACGCCTAATGTCTGCAAGCTGTTGTTGGGGTATGTTGTACATTTGTTGAAGATATTCGAGAGCAAAAACCAATCCATGCGTAAATGCACCAACATTGTACTTCTTTTCTTGACTGAGTGTAAATAAATCATCAGTTACTTTCATTGCATCTTCAAGAGTATATGGTGCAGATTTTTTTGCTTCTTTTTCTTTTCGTTTATGAGCCATAGGGTCACCTCTAATAACAACTTCCTATAAATGTATTATGCAAAAACAGAAACTCTAACAACTTCCATGGTAGACGAGACGCATAGATATTTTTATAAATATAATTGCTATATATGGCCAAAAAAGGGGGAGAACTATGGTAACTGTAAAAGAAGTAAAAAGTACTATAGCCGTAGCAATCGCCGGGGCTTTTGGTTTTATCATTGCTCTCATCTGGAAAGATATTATTATTGGAGCAATGAAACTTGGCGGCTTATGGCAAGATGGGGGTTTTGCTGATACAACTGCTTTAATAATAGGCATTGTTGTAGCAATTGTAATAACCTTAGTAGCTGTTTTTGGTATACTTTATATTACCAAATGGGGCGGGGTAGAAAAAAAATAAACAGTTTCACCCCTCTCTTTCTTTTTTTGTAACTGGTAAACTGGCACAATAAAAGAGTTAAAAATGATTGTTACGAAGAAACAATTACGTGCTACTAACAACGGTAACCGTAAAAATTAATTTTTTACCGGCTAAAGGATGATTGAAATCCACCGTGACCTTGTCATCGTTTAGTTCAATAATAGCTCCAGTAAACTTCTTTCCTTCAGAAGAACTCATAGAGACCATTGACCCCACTTTCATATCCGTACCGGCAGTAAATCCCTCTCTAGGCAATTCAACAACTAAATCGTCAACTCGTTGACCAAATGCTTCAGCAGGTTCAAGGGTTATTGTCTTTGAATCCCCAACGTTCATATCAACCAACGCATTTTCAATTGATGTAGGGATCACTCCCTCTCCAAGAGTTAGTTCTAAAGGACGGTCATCCTGTGTTTTTAGGACCGTTTCTCCTGTTTCCAATTTTGCTTCAAAGGTTATCGTTATCTTATCTCCTTCCTTTATCGTTGTCATCATCTCTCCTTCCTTTACAATACCAACAACAAAAAGAAACACATATAATGGAAAGTGCATCGTTTTTACCTGAAGGTTACTGTTGTCTATCCTTTGTTCATATTTAAATATTATTATCTTTTAATGAGATGTAAGTTTTTGGACAGCTCACAGAGTATTTTTCATCCTTATTCTAATTGTCTGTTTAGGTGGATGTCTGATTATTTGTGTCCTCCCCCCTCTCAATTTTTAGAAAGTTGTCCGTTAAAAAGAAAAGGATTGGCAGTATTATTAAATAGAAGATATGCATTGACGTTGATCAGAGATCGCAAAAAAAGTGGTCTTTAAAAGAAGGAAATAAAAAATGTATAGAGAAAATTTTGGAAATAGAGGTCCACGAGAAATGCATAAAGTTACCTGTGCAGATTGTGGAAAAGAAACCGAAGTTCCGTTTAAACCAGATGGTACAAGACCAGTTTACTGTAGGGATTGTTATCAGAAACATAAACCAAAGAGATTTTAGTACCAAAGAATAAAAAAGTACAATTCTTTGTTTTTACTAAAAATCTTTTCTTTATTTTTTTTCTATTTATATTGTCATTAGAGAATAAACCAATAACGCATGTGTACGCCGTCCGCCGGACTCGAACCGGCGACCGCTCGGTTAACAGCCGAGTGCTCCACCAACTGAGCTAGGACGGCACATTGCAGCACAACGAAATAGTGTTTCCTATTAAAAGATTACCCGTATTAAAAACCTAAACGGTTCTGTAATCGGAGTGCTTTCATCTGACTTTCCACATGCCGATAGACTGTTGCATGTTTACTCCCACTCAATAACATATCAATTGCTTTTTTGATAATTGGCATATCTTCCAAATCTGCAATAACAGCAATCGTATGTCCATAGACAGAGATATGAGAATTCGTCAGCTCCTCCAATACCCGCCTTGTTTTTCCTTCTTTACCGATAATTCTACTCCTTAAACGTCGCAAGTGAGATTCTTTTTTACCCACATATTCATGAAGATCAAAGATAAAAAAATCAGCATCATCATGAAAAAGTGCCATCGCGTTTTCTGGAGAAAAACCGCGACCGATAGCCTTGATCACATTTTCTAGTTTCATCGTTGCTACCGGGTTATCAGCTTTACGATCGTCAATAATGATTTCGCCTAGCTTGGAATCAACTTCTAAATCCACTCCCGCATTACTTTCTAAAAGCTTCTTTGTTTCTCCATGGGGACCTATTAATACGCCTATTCTTTCCAAAGGAATCCTAAGATATTTCATCGTTTATCACGTGCTTTTCTTTTTTGTTATCTGAGCGTACAGAAGATTTTCATCTGCATCAATCTTAAACTTTTTGAAATATGTTACTATGTTGTGAATGTCACGTTTTAAAAAGTCATGCGCGTTAGGATGCTCGGTAAGAACGCCCTGTCCAAAGTCAATCAGATATGGTTTACGACGATAAAGTAATACATTATACGCACTCATATCACTATGCACAAGATCCGCTTTTTGATACAAGTTTTTCATGGAGTCTATAAGGATCGTAAAAATCTGTTTTGGATCAGACAATACCACATCTTTTAAGAGAGGAGCAGGGCGATGCTCATCACCGATATAAGTCATGACGAGTACGTTATCTCGTCGTGCAATCGGTTTGGGGGCTTTTACACCACTTTCCGCCGCACGCTCTAGGTTTTTATATTCCTTTTTTGTCCATGCGTAGATAAGATCTCGCCGGCTGTTGTGAATTGATGAAAACCGGGGATCACCAATAATATAGTCTGAGAGATGCTTGAATGTAGCATTGGAAGTGCGATAAATCTTCACTGCAACATAGGTTTTTTTTGGTTTTGGTGTAACACCTCTAAATACGTTACCCTCTTTTCCCGTTGAGATGGGGAAATCTAAAATATCAAGGATGCCGTCTGAGATTAATTTCTCTAAACTAAGGAGAGTCGCCCTATCAAAGACCTCATCAACGGTTTTCCGGTCAACACCTTCTCTATCAATAATGCGCCGGAGTCGCTCGTCTAATTTTTTCATCAGTTTGTCAGTGAAAAAGCGATCAGAAGACATCGATCTCCTCTGGTAACAATTTTCTCCTACTAAGAATAACGGCTTGTGTTCTGCGATATCTAAAAACAACATCTGCCTTCTCATCTTGGATATCCCATGGTTTGATGATAATGAGATCTCCCGCCCTTACTCGCTGTCGCCGCTTCATCCTGCCAGGGATACGTGCCAAACGAGATTTCCCATCAGCACAGATAACGTTAATTCGTGAACCACCCATGAGTCTATCTGCGATGGCAAACATCTCATTGTTTCGTCTATTGGGTAGCTTAAGCCGAATGTATTCCTCTTCTGTTTCTGACGATCTGTTTCCTTCGTGCACACAATCACAAGCAAGTAACTTATACCATAGATTCTCTTATTAAAGCTTTTGTAAAAAGTGATGTTATAAGCCAAGTTCATCAGCACGATCTTGGAGCACTCGTAGACTTAACGCTAAAAAAGCTTCTAGAGAGATGCCTGCATCGAGACATAATTCAATTCTAGTTCTGCTACATCCCTTTGCAAACGACGAATCATTAAATTTATTGATGAGTGTTTCTACTTTTACCTCACTCAGTTTTTTTGAAGGCATCACCAATGCTGAAGCAATCACCAATCCGGATACTGCATCAGCAGCAATGAGCGCTTTATCAAGAGAGGAACCAGGGATGGTATCTGTGTGCGTGTAGTTGTGGGCTTTCACTGCGTGAATGGCTTCTTCAGGGAGTAGCCCTTCCAATATTTTTGCGCCAATAGTTGCATGCTTTTCTGGCTCGTCCTTAGTATATTCATAATCGACATCGTGCAGCAATCCCGTAAGTCCCCACACTTCCTTGTCTTTAGCAAGTTTTTCTGCTAATTTACTCATGATAGCTTCCACAGCAAGAGAGTGTTTGATGAGTTTATCATTTCTCAGATACTTTTTAAGGAGTGCTAATGCTTCATCTCTGTTAATCATTCTAATCGCCGTAACTCATGCGCATATTTTAAAATTTTGGAATATTGAACGAACACAAGAAATACATGAAAAATTAATGCCACACAACCTCCCTCTGGAAGAAGGTGAGATCAATGTTGTTCCAGTCATCAAAATCATTTCTACCACGTGACCCATCAGAATAATCGACTAATGCATAACAATATTGGTAATTCATACAACTTCGATAGCGGACCCATTTCCACCAATCCTTACGAGGAAATGTACTGTAATAGCCATCACATCCCGCAACATTACCCGAAAAAATGCCTAAGGTATGCCCGGTTTCATGCATCATGACACTGGCGTACGAAACAGCTCGCTGATAATCGTAATCCAATCCACCCCGTATAATTGCACCCACTAAGGGATATCTAAAGGGGAAAAAATCATGCATCTTTGTTGAAAGTTGAAAGGAATCTATGAGATACGTTTCTCCATCAACCGACGTTCCAAAGGCAAATCCGGGATAACGCTCACTGTGGTAGATAATAAGGGCATAGTGAAAGACACCTCGCCTCCAATAACTGGCATTGTTGTTCATAAAATAGTGCAGATAAATGTCCTGCAGTTCTTGGTTAGATGTTTCGTTGTCAAATGGTATAAATTCGCCTCCACCTAAAGATCCATCATCAAGATGATACACAATGTTATGTTTGGAAAATGCATCTCTCAGTAAATCTTTGGTGAGTTGTGGGATAGGTTTACCGCCTTCACCATTTGGCCCTGATTCCATCTGATCAAGTTCAACAAAAAGGTCTTTTCTGAATGGATCAGATCCCCACTGCGAGGTCAGGTATTCTTCAATATTAGTAATACCATCATTGTCAGGGTCGAGAGTAGAATGATCGTCCCAAGTCAAGGGATCATATCCCCATTTCCATTCCCATTCAATAGGGCAACCATCACCATCAACATCCTCACCAGTGTTATCAATAGTAGGATCAGTTCCATACACGTTCACCTCAGTCCAATAGGGAATCGTATCATTATCATAATCATTATATGAAATGTCAAACAGCATCTCACAATCTCTGTCATTTTCATATATGGTATTGTCATCGCATCCATTGAGTCTACCATAACCGCTCCGATCGAACATAATGGGTTCGGGGGAAAGATAATCATCACCTTGCCAATGTCCCGTCTTTAGGTTATAGATGATATCAACATCATAGCTCAGTGGATCACTCTGCGCATTATAACTAATATCACATTGTCTATCTTTTACGACATTCCAATCCCACAGCTGGATGGTTATCCTGACATTTTCTTCAGTATCTGGCACATCTTGTGTAACCGACCATTGTGGAAGTATATATCGCTGATTACGCCAAACAGGGCTTGTGTGTTCAACATCATTGATAAACACCTTTACATAGAAATCAGGATCCGTGAACATATCGATACGATCGTAGGCACGAATTTCTTGTATGGTTACTGTCACTGCAATATCAACAAGAGGGTCGATATCTTCGTTGACCGGTTCATCTGAAGGTGTAACCTCCTCATCCTGTAGAGCGTTTGCGGTTGTTGTAAACATTACGGTAATAATCATTATACTCATTAGTTGTAGTATCTTCCGTTTCATCTCATACCTCCCAAACGTAGTTCATATTCTATCAATATTATTAATAGTATGTTTATTTTTATATTTTTATATTCTAACAACTTCTGCGTTGAAACACTAAAGGGCGTGTGAACAACAAAGTTAGTTCTCTCGCAACGATATTGCTACACTCTTGTAATTAACGGTCGTTAATCGGCTAACTATATAAATAGATTTTGGCGAAAATGAAACAATGTGAAGCTGTTGTTGATAGAAGAATATAATTACTTCATTAGGTATGTACCCTTGATGAGGTGAAGGGATTGCTTGTCGAAGAAGTGATGTCTAAAAGAGTCGCAGCAATAGATTGTAACGAGACGGTATTAAATGCTTGTAAGCAATATAGCGAGCAACATGTTGGCAGCCTAGTAGTGATGAATGAAAAAATTATTGTTGGCATTATCACCGAACGTGACATTATCGAAAGAGCTATTTTAAAAAATCGTAATCCAGCTACAATTAAAGTGCGCGAGATTATGTCTCAAAACATCAAGACGATCCACTCATTGGCACCTCTACAAAAAGCGTCGCATATCATGAAAGAAAACAACATCAAAAAACTTCCCGTTATCAAAAATAACGAAATTGTCGGTATTATTACGGTTACTGACATCTCGCGTACAATTTCTGCATTTTCAACAATGCTTGATAGATTAATAGAGTCCTACGAAAAAAACAGAAAGACCATTGAGACAATGTTTGATGAATGGGGAACACTTCTTAAGAATCTTGAGCATTATAAAGAGATTTCCTAGGAGAGTTTTTCAAAAGACTTGTATCTAACGATACCTTTTAATGCCTCTTTTTCCATTTGGAGGTTCAAGAAGAATATGGTGCTCGATGATTTAGGGACTTCTCTCAAAGGAACGTTAAAAAAAATTGCCAATGCGGTACATGTCGATTCAAAATTAATAAAGGAAGTAGTCAGAGATATCCAACGAGCGCTCTTGCAAGCCGATGTCAACGTTAAACTTGTCTTAGAACTATCGAAAACTATTGAAAAACGTGCACTTTCTGAAAAGCCGCCTGCAGGAATGAGTAACCGGGAACATGTCATCAGAATTGTTTATGATGAACTGGTAAACATTCTTGGCGACCCAAGAGAACTACCCCTCAAAAAGCAAATTATTATGATGGTTGGGTTGTACGGGCAGGGAAAAACAACCACCTGCGGAAAGTTAGCAACCTATTTTAAAAAGAAGGGGCTGCGACCAGCTGTTATCGCAGGAGATGTACATCGACCAGCAGCATATGAACAATTACAGCAAATTGCAAACAAAGTAAAAATTCCTTTTTATGGTGATAAGAAAGAAAAAGACGCGGTAAAAGTGGTCAAAGAAGGACTCAATAAGTTCAAGCGAACCAGTGACGTCATCATTGTAGATACTTCGGGACGACACAAACTTGAAGACGATCTCATTGACGAAATGAAGGACATCTTCAAGGCTACAAAACCCAACGAGAAACTCCTTGTTATGGATGCAGCAGTTGGCCAACAAGCAGGACCACAAGCAAAAGCATTCGACGATGCTGTTGACATTACAGGAATTGTCCTCACAAAACTTGATGGGACGGCGAAAGGCGGTGGCGCATTAAGTGCTGCTGCCGAAGTTGGTGCCCCTATTGTTTTTATTGGTACTGGTGAGCATGCTGCCGATTTTGAATCCTTTGATCCCGCTCGTTTTATCTCCCGTTTACTTGGGATGGGTGACATCAAAACGCTACTTGAAAAAGCGGAAGAAAGTCTTAAAGGAAAAGATGCGGAAAAAACTGCGCGTCGCATTATGTCAGGTAAATTTACCCTCCACGACATGTATGATCAGATGGATATGCTTTCAGGCATGGGTCCCCTAAATAAAGTTGCGGAGATGCTTCCCGGTGGCTTTGCAGGAAAGCTAAAAGAAACTGATGTCGATGGGACCGAAAATAAGCTGCAACGATTTCGCATCATCATGGATTCGATGACCGATGACGAAATGAATGATCCGACCATTATACGTTCTTCGCGTGTTAAGCGAATTGCTCGGGGTGCTGGTGTCGAAAACAGACATGTCAAAGAGCTCTTGAAATATTATAACATGACTAAGAAGATGATGAAAGGTTTTTCTGGAAATCGCAAGATGAGGAAAAATCTTATGAAGCAACTAGAATTTGGAAAATAATCTGTAGAAGATCTTTCCCATGTTATTTAAAAATCACCAACAACTCATCAAGAATGGGCACACCGATGAGCAAAGAAAAAAACGAGCCGATGTCTTGGAGATCTTGACAGCAGCAGTAAGCACTGTCGATCCCTATCATGTTGTGCACTCGCTCTTTGATGATGATACCCTCTGCATTCAAAACAACCGCATTGCCCTATCTGACTTTACAAATATCTATGCAGTGGGATTCGGCAAAGCAAGCATTGGTATGACGCAGGCCGTTTGTGATAGCATCACTGTGCATAAGGGCATTGCTGTTACTAATGATTCTGAACGCACGGTTAATGATCCCGTTGTCACGACCATTGTTGGGGGTCATCCTCTACCAACCAACGGAAGCTTAGAAGGAGCAACAGCCATCCTCGAACTTGCACAAAAAACAACTGAAAACGATTTACTTCTCGTCTTAGTTTCTGGCGGTGGATCTGCATTATTGTGCAAACCTCGAGTATCTCTTAACGACCTACAACAAACAACGACGCTGTTATTGCATTCTGGTGCGACAATTACGGAGATGAATACCATACGAAAGCACCTCTCACGAGTAAAAGGAGGGCAACTTGCACATGCAACAAACGCAACCGTTGTATCATTGATTATTTCAGATATTGTGGGTGATCCCCCAGAGTTTATTGCTTCTGGCCCTACGTGCCCAGATTCAACAACTTATGCAGATGCTAAACGAATTTTGAATCGTTACGGTCTCTGGGAGCAAGTTCCTAATTCTGTACGAACCGTGATTGCAACAGGCATTGAAGGAAACATTCCAGAAACACCAAAACCTGGAGATGCTGCGTTTGACCGGGTAACAAATTACATTGTTGCAAATAATAAACGTGCATGTGCTGCTGCAGAAGAAAAGGCAAGAGATCTTGGGTATGAAACAATCGTGCTTACTACTTCACTTACTGGTGAAGCAAAAGAGGTAGGAAAATATCTGGCAAATCGTGCGAAAGCATATGAAACGCATGGAAAACAGACCATCTTTATAACTAGTGGTGAAACCACTGTAACAGTTAGCGGAGGGGGAAAAGGGGGAAGAAATCAAGAACTTATCCTCGGCTCACTTCCAGAATTGGTCGATACGGATATGGTATTTGCGTCCTTTGCAACAGATGGAAAAGATGGAATGAGTGATGCTGCTGGTGCTATTGCAGATGGTAACTCGTTACAGCGAGCAAAAAACAAACATCTTGATAGGAGTGTCTTCCTCAAAGAAAACAACTCGTATGAGTTTTTTAAAGAGATACAAGATGCTCTTATGACCGGGGCCACTGGTACCAACGTTATGGATGTTCAGCTCCTACTTAAATAATGACGCAAAAATATAAACCGTAAACTATATAAATCTAAATAACCGATATTGCATATACTTATATATGCTATATTAGGAGATGTCATATATGTATCTAAATGGTACAAGAAGTAAAGTGCTTGCGTTCTTTGTACTCTTACTGCTTGTAAGTGTTAATCTTACTCTCATTGCCTCTTCTGGCGCAGACCAAAACAATACTGATGGATGGTGGCTTGATGCCTTTGATGACCTTAGTAGTATTTCGCAAAATGAAGGATGCGTGCTGGTAGATGGCAGTATACAGCTAGAAAAAGGCATCGTTATGAGTACCTATGATTTTAGCGGTGGGGGAAGTCATCAAGCGTGGGATGCCAATGTCTCATCAATCTTTGGTGAAGATGAACAATTAATACGGATGAGAAATTTACTTGGACAACGTCCCTTGAGCAGTTACACGGCAATTGCATCAAACGATGGTACCGTTTTTGAAACGCGAGCCCGATCAGTGCATATTGAGCCACTCAATGTAATCTATACCTTTTCCCCCGTTCATCACTTTCGGATGAAAATCACTCAGAGCAAACATAACCTTGATTATTTCACGTTTGCTTGGTGGCACGGTCCCAAAAAAAGTGGTGCTAATGTGGAAAGTTTTCATCTATACGTGTGGAATTATTCTGCACTTTTTGGTGTGGGTACTTGGGATCACAAAGGGTCACTGAGCTCATACGCAGCCATTGGCTCAGACCCCAATGGAGATATCAAACTGACTAGTACTAACAACGCCTACATTAATGCCGAGGGGTACATAGATTTCTTAATTGTTGCTCTCCCCGATCCTGATGAATATGGTGAGCCGTGTATTCTCCGAACCGATTACATACAACTAACGGTGAAGAACAAATTTGGATACCTCGAAGATGGGTACGTTATCTCAGAAACCATCAAACCCAGTAGCGTCGGACGGTGGGAAAATATTCTTTGGAGCAGCTCAAGAGTAACTGATACTACAGATGTTACCATTCAAGTGTTAACAAAATCAGGGTCGCTTATTGATGAAGACAAGCTTCCGGGTAACGCTGAAGGGTTTACCTCGGGCCTCATCAATGTTCGTTCTCTTAATTCTGTCGACGAGATAAAACTGAAAGCAACACTGCATTCCAATGATCTCTCCTTTACCCCAACGCTACACAGCTGGGCGGCGACATGGCAAACAGAAAGCAATGTGTTCAAGGACTTATTTACCAGTGATTTACGTCTTGAACAAGTGACAGGCGCAACACGTTCGGGCGGACAAATTAAAATTAGTAGTTCGTCAGGTGGATGGCCAGTTACTGGACTAACATCAGCAAATACCCGTTCATATCCAGGATATGGGCCAGCAGATGATGAGCTGTACTGGTATACTGCTGAAGAGAGTGTTGGTGGAGGATTACGCAGTCCTGTTGTCGATGACGATATGCTGTTTATTGCTTCTTCTGTTGATGGCAAAATCCATGCCTTTAATGCAAAAGTATCATCGAGTCAACAAGGCGATGAACTGACACCCGCGTACAATAGCAGTGGAACATATGTGGTAGACTCATCGCTTGCTGTAGCTGGTGATATGGTCATCGTTGCAACAAGTGAATTGAACGCCTCAAACAAAATCTATGCATTAGACAAAACCACCTTGGATGAAGTATGGAGTTACACCTATACTAGTGGCGATATTTGTTTTTCGTCAGCACCAGTAGTTTCAGAAGGCAAAGTGTTTATCACCTCATGGAACGGACAGGCATGGGAAACGCCACTGCTTTCGTTTTTATATGAGTTTCAATTAATTCAAGGAAATAACAAAATCATCGCATTAAATCTTGCAGATGGCACCGAACGGTGGACTGCTGATCTACCCGCAGGTAGTTTTTCTACCCCTGCTGTTGCTGATGGCATGGTGGTGGTAGGGTGTGATAAAAGTTCTGGCAAGAGTCTGTTTGCCTATGACGAAGACACCGGAATAAAAGTGTGGGATACAACAGTTGGTCTTGTCGGTGGTGCATCACCTGTTATTTACAATGATAAAGTGTTTGTCGTAGGAAAAGCACAAAGTCTGCTCTCATTGAGAGGCAATATAAATCTATATGCGTTAGATCAGTATGACGGCTCTCTTATCTGGAATCAAACCGTTGCAGAAAAAATCCCTGCCTATGAAGAACTACCAAAGGGCCTACGACTCTATAATCTGATTGCCACATCCACTCCTGCCATTCTTGATAATAAGCTCTTTGTAACCTCGCCAGATGGAACACTGCATGCATTTCGTGTTGGGGACGGCCATAAACTCTGGGAAACTGAGGTCTCCTCAGCTATGTATGGGATTATTCCTACGTATTCGTGCACCTCTCCTGTCGCAACCTATGATACTGTCTATGTTGCTTCTCCCAATGGCGTTGTCACCGCAGTAAGCACCTCTGGAAAAGCACGGTGGGAAGGAACCTGCAAAATCAATGAAGAGGACCCCTTTACTCCAGTTGGCGTTTTAGCATCTCCTATTGTTGTTGATGGTGTGCTCTATGTAAGTGTGACTGAAGGGGTTGTTAATGACCCAGCCAGTTTAAGCGGACGGCTCGTCGCTTTTGGTACAGATGTTTCCAACCTTCGAGCAAAAGTTGTTTCAGCACCAATTGCCACTCCGGTAGATAGATGGTGGGAGAGCTTTTCAGCTAGCGTCTACACCACAACAGAGAGCGATATCACGTTTAGCATTCTTGATGAAGACTATAATGTTCTTCTTTCCGATGTTGAAGACGATGACGATCTTGCTGATATCACAACCAATACTATTCGTCTACTAGCCGATCTTTCGCGTGACGATGATGACCAACATCCTGCACTGAAAGAGTGGAGCATTTCCTTTAAAAACAACCCTCCGCCAGTGTTCGATGAGGATAGCTTTATCCCTGATAAAAGCGGATGGATTAACACCAATACACCAGTGTGTTCCATCAAAGCCTACGATTCCATGCCCGGATTAAATATTGAGTCTGCACAGTATAAAATAACGTATCTTTCAACAACAAATAAACAAGAGACAACTGAGTGGATTGCAGCAAATTGTACTGGAATAGTTGGATCGAAAACAAACGAAACGGTAACAGCAAATATTTCTTCGTTAAATATTAGTAAAGATATTAAACAATTGAAAACTATTGAAATTTATATCGAAGATCTTGCAGGAAACACAGCAATCTTTGCACCTGAAGACGACTTTAAGATGGATACCAAAAAGCCATCATCATCCCTCTATGATACAGAAAGCTTCTCAGCAAAGTATCATGAACCCGTTGTCATAACTGCAAATGCAAGTGACACAGGCACCAATCAAAGCGGCGTAAAAACCGTAGGATTATATTATCGCATGAACGGCGGAGACTGGATGTTATATGAAGCAGTTTCATTGCCATATAGCTGGTTATTTTCAAGTGACCTGAGCACAACATATGAATTTTGTACTGCTGCAACCGACCGTGCGGGAAATGTAGAAGCCTTGCCAACTGCTGGAGAACTTGAATTTTTGTATGACCATAAAAAACCAAATGAACCAGTATTTGGAAACGAGTCATTATACCGCTTTAGTGATGTACCGCAGTTCTCTGGTGACCGGAGCATTTCATTTAGTGATGATTATAGCCTCCAGACAATCGAATATCGCCTGAATTTCCATAGTATCAACAACTGGACACTTGTAGAGGATGATATCAATAGTAAAACATACAAAAAATCGTGGGAATTGACTCAAGATGATTTTGATGTGATGATAGAAGATGAAGAATATCTGCTATACTTTAAAGTGACTGATGTTGCAGGTAACGAATACATCAGCACGGAAGAAGAAGCACTCATTATTATTAAAGATCTTACTGCATCGTCTTCATACCTAGACCTCTCTGACTTTGAAGAATTTCATTGGGACCAATCATTCAGCATCTCTGCAGATGTCTCCGATGACGATGTTGAGCTTGTCGGATTATACTATCGATATTCATCGAATAACCAAGATTGGAGCGCATGGCAACAATACGGTGGCGACCGTCTTCATGCACCATTTACCTGGGACTTTGTCGCAGAAGAAGGAAGTGGATATTATCAATTTAAAACCATGGTTGAAGATACCGCAGGAAATGTCGGAGAATCAGCACCTGAGCTTGTTGAGGTTACGTTATTCCCCATGGTGCAACTTATTGTAGCCGTGGTGCTGGCAATGATCTTATTGATTGTCAGCGTCTACTGCATCACTGCTATTAGAAAGAAAACAACCTAGGTGTTCTTGTCATCTGCTTGATGGGCAGGATATCGTGCAAATAATTCTTTGATAAGAATATCAATACCTGTACCGTCATCACAAGAAATGCTCAAATTACCAGAAGAGCTTTTTTTAATGTCGCCCTTATTTTCGACAACAAGTACAGACGCTTTAGGAAAAAGATGATGAACTTGAGCGAGAAGTTGGTGTTGATCGTTTAATGAGTACCCGCAGGTTTCTGAGGGATCTAAGACAAGCAAGATAATGTCAGCAAGGTGCGACAATGCTGCTATTGCCTGTTTTTCAATATCATTTCGTTTTTCGAGAGGGCGATCAAACAGACCGGGTGTATCGATGAGTTGAAACTGTTTGATGACATAATGATCGGCCTGTTTCATGTGACCGACGTAAATATCCTTTGTTGTAAAGGGATATTGAGCAACTGCCGGTTTGGCAGAAGAAAGACGCCGCAACAGTGAAGATTTTCCCACATTAGGATATCCTGCAATTACCACTGTAGGAATGTCTTGAACGGTTGGAAATGTTTTCAAGATTTTTTGTGCCTCCGCAAGAATCTGTAATTCAGCATTAACTTGTTTGACGACGCTTGAAATTCTTCCCTGGATTTCATATTGCTTCTGTTTGAGAAAGTCAATGTTTTTTGATTTTGTAAGAGATTTTAGTTGTGAGGTTTGAATGCGTTGGCATGTTTTTCGTGCCCAATCCACCGCACCAAGTGCTTTTTTCAGTTTATTGCTATCAATTTTAATATCGATTAGATCGCGATAGAAGGGATGAAGAGTATCAATAGATGGAAATTTTTTAACGTAAGTTTCTAACGGAGAAACTATGGTAGCGACAAACGACTCCGTTCGTGCAATAATGGTCTTTTTCATTCTGTACGTGGCGTCTCTGTCCATCATTTGAATCTTTTTCGACCTCTTGAATGCTCGGTCTATGAGTTCATCTGCTAGATCGATTGTAGGGAGTTTTCTAAACATAGAAACTGAAGAGCTTTATGTGCTTGCCATAAATTAAGCTGTCGCTAAACTGTCACTCACTATTCTTTCATTGAATCGATACTCATAAATAAGTAATTGCCATTCCAGCTACCAATAAATAGGTAGGATGTTGAGCACCATTATTGACGAAGGATACATTTTGTCAAATAAATTCAGACGCGTCATCTTTGACGAGCTATCTTCAGGAGAAAAAGACTTGCAACACATCATCAAAAAGCATCGCCTTATCAAGAGAGTCGCCCAACATATTATCGATGAATTTATATCGGGTGGCATCGTCACCAAAAAAGGCAGTTTATTTTATCTTACGGAAGAGGGGGAAAAATTAGCAACAAAGATCTAAAACAAAGGGGGAGATCATCATCATGAAGCCATATTTATTACAAACACTCAAAGAGCTGGCGTTACTTGGATCAATGAAAAATAAAATTGAACTTTCCTCCTTTGAACTGGCAAAACAACTCCAATCTAGCCAGCAAACAGCCTCCCGATATCTGCTTGAGCTTGACACTGAAGGAATGATCACCAGAGAGCTAGGTATAAAAAAGCAACTCATACAACTCACCGAGGCGGGGGCTGATGCCATCCGTCAAGAATACAGCCAGTATCAACAAATTTTTGAACTGACCGATAAAATTCAGTTTAAAGGACATCTTGTTTCTGGCATGGGCGAGGGGCGATATTACACAGAACAACAAGGATATGTTGAACAATTCCAGAACAAGTTAGGATTTAAACCGCATCCAGGAACGCTGAACGTAGAAATCAAGCACGTCGAGCGAAACAAACTTCGATTGCTCAGGAATAAAAAAGCAATATCCATTGATGAATTTCAGACAGAAAATCGAACCTTTGGCGGGGTCAGCTGTTTTCGTGCAGAAATTAATGGCATTGACGGAGCCATTGTTCTTCCTTCACGGAGTCACTACTCACACATCCTTGAGTTTATTTCTCCCCACTATCTTAGAGACTTCCTGCATGTAAAAGATGGAGATGAAGTAACAGTCATTATTCATATGGAAGAGCAAGAGAGAGAATGATATGAACAATCAAACGGTCGCAGATCTCTTGTACAAAATCGCAGATTTACTTGATATCAGAGGTGATAATTTTTTTAAAACTCGAGCATATCGAATAGCTGCACAGAAAATTGAGGTACTCGATGAGGACATTGAAGCAGCGGTAAACGAGAAGAGGCTCCAAGACATTCCTGGCATTGGCGATGCCTTGGCAAAAAAAATACAAGAGTTTGTGTCTACTGGAACGTTAGACTATTTTGAACGATTAAAAAAGGAGATACCTGAAGGCATTTTACAATTATTGGAAATCCCTACTCTTGGGCCAAAAAAAGTCGCAGCACTCTACAAAGAGCTGGGCATTACTACCATTGAACAACTACGAGATGCCTGTACTGAGGGGAAATTGCGAGATCTCGATGGTTTTGGGGAAATAACCGAACGCAATATTCTTCGGGGCATACAACTCAAAGAAAAGACAAGTGGACGTGTGCTACTGAATGTTGCCTATGAAGAAGGGCGGAACTATCTAGAGTATCTGAAACAATGCAAAGACATCAAGCAAGTGAGCATTGCCGGTAGCCTTCGCCGATGGAAAGAAACCATTGGCGATCTAGATATTCTCGCATCATCAGATGAGCCAGACGCAGTCATGAGCTATTTTGCTTCATATGATGGTGTCCAGCGAGTGATCCTACAGGGCAGTACAAAAACAAGTGTGCTTCTTCACAATGACTTGCAAGTTGATTTGCGGGTGGTCTCTACAAAAAGTTTTGGTGCAGCATTACAATATTTTACTGGATCGAAAGAACACAACGTGAAAATGAGAAGTCTTGCCATTAAACAAGGGTTTAAGCTAAATGAATATGGACTGTTTGACAAAGAAACGGAAGCCTTTCTTGTTGGTCAACATGAAGAAGAAGTCTACAAAAAATTAGGACTTTCATATATTGACCCAGAACTCAGGGAAAATCGAGGAGAAATCAAAGCAGCAACAACAAAGAAGTTACCAACCCTTGTCGACTATAATGATATTGCCGGTGATTTTCATGTGCATTCGACCTGGAGTGATGGGGCAGACACTATTGAAGTCATCGTCCAGCAAGCACAAAAAAGAGACTATGAGTTTATTGGTATAGCAGACCACTCTCAATCGCTTAAGATTGCACAAGGGCTTTCTGAAGAGCGGGTTGAGAAAAAAAGAAAAGAAATCGAAAAACTGAACAACAAGTATGATGACATACACATTTTTTGTGGTACAGAATGTGACATCAAATCAGACGGGACACTCGACTACAGCAATAAAGTATTACAGTCCTTTGATTTTGTGTATGCTGCGGTTCATATGGGATTAAAAATGGATGGAAAAGAAATGACCAAACGACTGGTCACTGCTATGCAGAATGACTATGTCACTTTTCTTGCTCATCCAACCGGCCGCCTCATCGGCCGACGTGAGGCATACGCCTTGGATATGAACAAACTCCTAGAGGCCGCTAAAGAAACAAACACCTTTTTAGAAATTAATGCCTTTCCTGATCGCCTTGACCTCAACGATGTGCACGCAAAAATGGCAAAAGACAGAGGCGTTACGTGCGTGCTAGGGACCGATGCTCACAGCATCAAAAATCTTTCTTTTATGCACTTTGGTATTGCAACGGCGCGTCGTGGCTGGCTTGAAAAAAAAGATATTCTAAATACCTATTCATTGAAAGATATCAAACACATCTTGGAGAGATAACTGCATGAAGAAGCAAGAAGCAAAAAAGAAAATCGACCGACTTCGAAAAGAAATTGCCATTCATAATCACAAGTATTACGTCGAAAACAATCCCGTTATCTCAGACTATGAGTTTGATCAATTGTTGAAAAAACTTGAAGCTTTAGAAGAGCACTTTCCTGACCTTATTACTCCTGATTCTCCAACTCAACGAGTGGGCGGCAAACCGCTTGAAGGATTTGAAACGGTAAAACATAAAGTCGCCATGCTCTCATTGGATAACACGTATACCTATGATGAATTAAGAGAGTTTGATGAACGAGTTAAAAAACATGTTATTGACGTTTCCTATGTTATCGAACCGAAAATCGATGGGGCAGGTGTTGCATTACTCTACAAAAACGGCATGTTTGTACGGGGAGCAACAAGAGGTGATGGTATACGGGGAGACGACATCACCACCAATTTGAAAACAATACGGAGCATCCCTCTAAAATTACGAGACAAGACACTACAAAATGTTGAGGTACGCGGTGAAGTGTACATGCCTCTCAAAGGATTCAAGCAGTATAATAAAGAACAGGAAAAAAAAGGTGAGACTGCTTTTGCTAATCCTCGGAATGCCGCTGCGGGTTCATTACGACAGCTCAACCCGCGCATCGTTGCAACAAGGCCACTTGATATTTTTGTCTATTTTATTTCATTTTCTGAGAAACAGTTTGAAACCCATCAACAAGCAGTCGAAGCATTGAAAAACGCAGGATTCCGTGTCAATCCACTGATAAAAAAAGTAAACAATATCGAAGAAGCTATCGACTATTGCAAAGATCTTGAGCAACAGCGAGAGTCTCTTGACTATGAAATTGATGGGGCAGTAATTAAAGTAAACTCGATTAAACAGCAAGAAGAATTGGGTTCAACCACAAAGCACCCCCGATGGGCAATTGCATACAAATTTGCCGCAAAACAAGCAACGACAAAACTAACTGATATCACTATACAAGTCGGCAGAACCGGCGTATTAACCCCTGTGGCAATATTAGAGCCAATAGAAGTTGGTGGGGTCACTGTCTCTCGTGCTACTCTCCATAATTTTGATGAGCTCAAGCGGAAGGACATTAGAGTTGGAGACCGGGTGCTCGTGGAGCGAAGCGGTGATGTCATACCGCAAGTCGTGAAAAGCATTGTTGAAAAACGTACGGGAAGTGAAAAAAGAAAGAACATCCCAAAAACATGTCCGATCTGCGGAACAGCAATCGTGCATCCTGAAGGAGAAGTTGCGATCCGGTGTCCAAATAAACAATGTCCTGCTCGTCTCAAGTGGCGAATTAAGTATTATGCCTCCCGTGATGCCATGGATATTGATCATCTTGGTGAATCTACGATTGACAAACTCATTGAACAAGGATTGATTGATAATATTGCAGACCTCTATGCACTGACCAAAGAAGATATTCTCACCTTGGACGGATTCAAGGAAAAAGCGGCACAAAATCTATTGGATTCAATAGAAAAGAGCAAACAGCAGGATTTATCCCGCCTGATCTTTGGACTGGGCATTCGACACGTGGGAAAATATGCTGCTCAGCTCTTAGCAACACGGTATGCATCCATCGATGAACTGGCAAAAACATCGCCGGAGGAACTCAAAGAGATTGATGGGCTGGGAGAAAAAACGGCAGAGTCGATTGGAACCTTTTTTGCAACTGAAGAAAATATACATCTCATTACCCGGCTGAAAGACATTGGTATAAAAACACATGGAGCAGAAAAAGAACGGACACCATTGACTGGGAAAAAATTTTTATTCACTGGCAGTCTAAGATCACTCTCGCGACCAGAAGCATCGGATCTTGTAACACAACAAGGCGGTATTGTCTCTCCATCAGTAAACAAAAATCTTGATTATGTCGTAGTCGGAGAAAAACCGGGATCAAAATACGAAAAAGCGCAAAAACTCAATCTTGCCATTATTTCAGAAGATGAGTTTCTTGCTATAGTGAAAAAAGGAGATGTAAAACATGACTGAATGTAAGATCGAAGAAAACAAACGTGAATGCAATTGTACGTATCCTTGCGAAAAAAAAGGAATGTGTTGCACCTGTATTAGTTACCATCGAAATCGAGGCGAGATGCCTGCATGTTATTTTCCCGATGATGCTGAAAAAACGTACGACCGGAGCATCGAGTATTTTATTAAGGTGTACCAATCCCAATAGGATAAGTGCTAATGCATCAACATTACTTGGCAAGTTCCTTTTTCTTTCGTTCAAATTCTTCTTTGGTAATTTCTCCAAGAGTCAATTGAACTTTCAGATGTTTAAGCGATTCAGTATCCGTTGGGGATTTTTTCTGTTCTTGTGCCTGAGGTGGACGTGGGGGCAAAGAAGTGTTTTTTTGCTGTTTTGTTTGCCGGGTGGTGGCAGTCAAAGGTGATTTGATTGATGGGTATTTTTGTCTATGCAGAAAAAAGATAATCAGTACTCCAAATGAAAAAAACAGACCTGTCCAGAAGGCAATAGCAAGATAGCCAACAAGTTCAATAGGCTGTTCTAATTGCGTGTGTGCAAGATAGGTAGCAATGAGATACAGAGCACCCCAAAGAAAACAGATACCTGCAACGATATACGAAACAATCCGCAATACTTGCCTCATACTGGATGTCCTCCCCCGCATAATAAAGCCAGTACTATACTTATCTTTTATAAATTATTCTATGTCTCTGACCGCTATTTGACAATTAAACTTGCATCATGTAACACATATGCGACGTCTCCGCCTTTATCATAGTAAAGCGAGCGATCGCCCATGGCCACGGCACTAGGAACATGAAAAATAATGCTAAAGATTTCTTCTTCTCCCGGAGCAATAACCACGGGAAGATACTCATAACTATAAAATGAATACTCAGCGGTATCGATAACCAAGTGCCACCATATTGGATGGGTATCGACGCCTTTCGCGTAACCATCATTGGCAACCCGAATTCTTGCGGTAAGAATGGTGTCTCCTTCATCACTTTGTTCGTAGAAAGTGTAATTAAAGTATGCATAGCCAATAGCTGTACAACCACTTAGCAGTAAAACAACAAACACTACAGCTATACAACTTAGTAACACTGTACGTTTTTTCATGGTTTCATCTTAGGTAAGTAACTTGATAAGAGCATAGTAACTCTGCACATCAATACTCTTTGGTTGAATGGCTTGTTCCAAGGGAACAGTTATCAACTCGTTATTGTACATTGCTACGCAACAGTCAGTTTGTCCTTCGTTAAGCACGTGTACCGCATAATTGCCTAATCGTGCCGCCATGATTCTATCACGTGCCGTTGGTCGTCCCCCTCGCTGGATATGACCAATTACAGCAACCCTTGTTTCCAGTCCTGTTCTTGATGTAATGATGTTGGCAATATCTTGTCCTTTTGCCCGTCCTTCTGCAACAATAACAATCCAACTTACCTTTCCTCGCTTATTTGCTTGAGTAATCTCTGTGCACATACGATCAATATCCATGTCTTGTTCTGGCACAAGTACTTCCTCACATCCGCCTGCAAGGGCAACTTGCAAGGCAAGATAGCCACAGCTTCGACCCATAACTTCCACAATAAAAATACGTTCAAGACTGGTTGCGGTATCGCGTATTTTATCAAGTGCATCTAGTGCAACATTAACGGCAGTGTCCGCCCCGATAGTCAAATCAACACCAGAAATATCATTATCGATTGTTGCAGGAATGCCAACCACTGGAATATGATAGGTACTTGCAAGAAGATGAGCACCTGTGAGAGAACCGTTTCCTCCAACAACAATCAGCCCCTCAATGTGATGAGTATTCAGTTGATGTACGGCTTGCTGTTGCGCAGATTCAGTAAAAAAGCGCTGTGATCGAGCCGTTTTCAACATGGTTCCACCCCGATTAATAATGCCTGAAACAGATCGACGGTCAAGTGGCATAAAGTCTCCGTCAATTAAGCCATCATATCCTTTCCGTACGCCGACCACCTCGATATGCTGATCAGTAGCAGTCCGAACGATCGATCGAATGGTTGCATTTATCCCTGCACAGTCCCGGGTTAAAATCGCAAGTTTATTCATCCCTGCTCCTCACAACACGGCATAACATCTCTTTCTTTATAAACGTAACAGCATATGAACCACAGTACCTATTATGATGAACCTGTAGCATCAAGTATTCGAATTCGTTTACGAACATAGTGGATGGCAATAACCGAAAAACCAAGAGCCATCAATAAACTAGCAGGGGCACCAAATAGAGGATACGAAAGTAAAAAGTTATAAAATGCATGAACGCCCATAGCTAATAAAAAATAGGGAATTACGCGAACAAGGGAGGTACGGGCAATAATGGTTTTCCCATAGCCATATCCTGTCAACGCTGTTGCTGAAGCATGAAGAAGACACGCACCAAAGCTTCTCAATGCCATTAATATGATAAATGTTACAAACGTTATCTCTTGTAAATGAAAACTATATCCGTACAATAAATTCTCTGTTGCTGAAAAACCTAATCCCGCAACGGCACCATAAATAAAACCATCTTCGAGTTCATCAAGTTCTTTTTTTACCGTTTTTGTTCTCAACGCAAGTGGTTTGGTCAATTCTTCAGCAAAAGGCGCAATGAAAATGGCAATACTTAAACCAAAAATGCTATAGTTAGGAAATGATGCAGCGAGGGAGACATCAAGAACAATTTCAAGAATAATTGCAGCAATAACCGCGATAGTTGCTCCCCATAAAAAGCTCAGAATGACCGGTTTCCATTTCTCACGGTGATGTCGCTCAGTATTTCGTATCCAAATCGCATAAATGCTGGGGGGGAGAAATGCAAAGAGAATCAGAATGAGTAGTTCAGTTGGCGTCACAGTTAAGGGATATATGCAGGATGTTTTTTAGTTTTGCTTTATTGATAAAACAATATACTACCATACCCCTACACTCTACAGCATAAAACTTATGTGCTAGAAGTTGTTCTGTGTGCCTGAGGAGTACATAGTATGCCACCAGCATTAGAGGAGATTGAAAACACTATGTCTGCAGATATTGATACGATTCGGGAGCATTTAGGTGAAGAAGCAGATTACTTGTTAGGACATACTTGTGAGAAGATATCAAAGGACGTATTGCATCTCCCTGGCCCTGATTTTGTTTATCGCGTTTTTGCCGACTCCGACCGGTCAAATAGGGTACTTCGCAATGTAAAAGCACTGTTTAACCATGGTCGATTAGCAAAAACAGGGTATCTTTCCATCCTGCCCGTAGATCAAGGAATCGAGCATTCAGCTGCTGCCTCTTTTACTCCAAATCCTTGTTATTTTGACCCTGAAAACATTGTGAAACTTGCAATCAAGGGCGGCTGTAACGCAGTGGCATCAACACTAGGAGTGCTTGGTGCTGTTTCTCGCAAATATGCGCATACCATTCCTTTTATTGTCAAAATTAATCACAACGAATTACTCTCATATCCAAATACCTTTGATCAGATTATGTTTGCTGATGTAGAGCAGGCCTGGGATCTTGGTGCCACAGCAATTGGCTGTACTATCTACTTCGGTTCGGAGGAATCGAACAGGCAACTCCAAGAAGTAAGCCAGGCGTTCAAATATGCTCATGAGCTAGGCATGGCCACAATACTGTGGTGTTATCTGAGAAATAACGTCTTTAAGATAGACGGTACAGATTATCACGCAGCTGCCGATTTGACAGGACAGGCAAATCATCTAGGTGCTACGATTGAAGCAGATATTGTCAAGCAGAAGTTACCGACCACTAACGGTGGCTACCTTGCATTAAATAGAAACGATGTTAAATATGGAAAAATGGACGAGCGTGCATATACTGAGCTTACCACCGATCACCCCATTGATTTAACTCGATATCAAGTTGCTAATTGTTACATGGGGCGCGTTGGACTCATTAACTCAGGTGGCCCATCAGGTGAGAATGATTTTACCCAAGCAGTGCGAACCGCAGTCATTAACAAACGTGCGGGAGGCACCGGTCTCATTTCAGGAAGAAAAGCATTCCAGCGACCGATGGATGAAGGAATTCACCTCCTTAACGCCATTCAGAACGTCTACCTTTGCCATGAGATTACTATCGCATAAGATTATCGAGGTTTTTAGATAAAGTTTAGGCATACCAAAATTTATATATACTATTACATCACATACTATTATTTAGGCATACCTAAAAATTGGGCGAGTGTATCATGACCATTAAAGGAATACCATTAGCGCATTTGCCAAAAGGAAAAACAGGACGAATACTCCATATACATGGGAGAGGTGCAAGAGGGCATCATGGAAGGTACCAGGGGGGACATCACGAGCGACCTCAAATGGAACATTGTTTCCATCGAAGATTAAATGCGTTGGGAATTAGAGAAGGGCAAATCGTGAAAGTTGTTTCAAAGCAACCGTTGATGGGGCCGCTTACAGTTTCTATTGGCAACTGCCAAATGACTATAGGCCGAGGAATGGCTCATAAAATACTTGTTGAAGAATTATGATGAAAAAAATCGTCTTGATGGGGAACCCTAACGTTGGCAAAAGTGTCGTCTTTTCTCGACTCACGGGCGCCAACGTTATTGCCTCAAACTATCCGGGCACTACCATTGATTTTTCGAAAGGAAAAATGAAAATTGGTGATGAGTTTGTAGAAATTATCGATGCGCCAGGAACCTACTCACTTGAACCAGCAAACAAAGCAGAAGAAGTTGCTGTCAAGATGCTCAAGGATGCAGATGTCATCATCAACGTTCTTGATGCCACGAATTTAGAACGCAATCTCCACCTTACTCTTGAATTATTGGAACAACATATTCCCATGATCATTGTTTTGAATCTTTGGGATGAAGCAAAACACCTTGGCGTCCATATCGACGAAAAACAATTGGAGCAAATATTGGGAGTACCTGTTGTTCCGACGGTAGCACTTACTGGTGAAGGAATTAAACATCTGGTCTCACAGGTCCCTCATGCCCGTATCAACAAACACATCAAACCAACAAGCGAGGAGGCTCGATGGATAGAAATCGGATCGATAATCAATAAAATTGAACGAGTCGATCATCGACACCACACTCTAAGAGAACGACTCTCTGATTTAACCATTAGACCATTAACAGGTCTTCCTATTGCCGCAGTTATTATTCTTGCCGTTTTCTGGTTTGTACGCTTCATCGGAGAAACCATTGGCAGTGGCATTTCTTTCATATTTGAGCAGGGTTACCAGCCACTCATGATGGCATTGAGTAATTGGCTTGGCCCGGGGACACTCATTCATGATATTGTCATCGGAAATCTCATCGAAGGAGAAATCAATTTTGAACTCTCCATGGGGCTATTGACAACAGGTATGTTTGTCCCCCTTGCCATGGTACTGCCATACATTATTGCCTTTTACTTTATGCTTTCCACGCTTGAAGATTCTGGATATCTGCCACGTCTTGCCACACTTGTGGATAATATCTTTCATAAACTTGGCATGCATGGATACGGCATTATTCCCACCTTTCTCGGTTTTGGATGCAATGTACCTGGTGCCCTTGCCACGAGAGCCATGGAAACACCAAAACAGCGATTTATTGCAGCAACGCTCCTTGCCATTGCCGTTCCTTGTATGGCACAGATGGCCATGATCTTTGGCATCTTAGGCCCCTATGGATTGTATTATATTGGGTTAGTGTTTCTTTCTCTAATTATTGTCTATCTTGCCGTAGGATTCATTCTCAATAAAATGATTAAAGGAGCAAGTCCTGAAATCTTTTTGGAAATACCTCCCTATCGCCGACCAAGCGGCAAGGCAATTCTAAAAAAGACATGGATGCGGATACGCTGGTTTTTAAAAGAAGCAATTCCCTTCCTCTTTCTTGGCATCCTGGTCATTAACATCCTCTACACACTAGGAGTGCTTCAATGGTTAAGCGACATGCTCGCGCCAGTCATGGGCATCTTTGGGTTACCCGGCGGTGCAAGTATTGCTATGGTTACGGGATTTTTGCGAAAGGATCTCGCCGTGGGCATGCTTCTTCCACTAGGAATGGGACCGTTGCAATTAGTGATTGCCGCAACCATGCTGACGATGTATTTTCCCTGCGTCGCAGCCTTTGTTGTGTTGCTTAAAGAATTGGGTGTAAAGAATATGATTAAATCAGCATTGATAATGATGGGTACCGCAGCAATTGTTGGAGTAACACTTCGTATTATTCTGTTGGGGGCATAAATGAGAAAAAAAACGATTGAAGATTATGTTGAGATGGTCTATGATCTTCAACAAGAAAAAAAACCAGTGCATACAAATGATATTGCTGCAGCCCTGCAAATTAATCCAGCAAGCGTGAGTGAGATTTTGCAGAAATTAAGTGAGGAGGGATATATTAAGTATCAAAAGTACGGAGGAGCGACACTTGCCAGCAAAGGGAAAAAAGTAGCCATTGCCACAAAGAAACGACACGACACGTTAACTGAATTTTTGATGTTACTCGGTATCGATAAAAACATTGCAGAGAAAGATGCCTGTGAAATGGAACATATTTTACATGCCGATACCATGGAAACCATTATTAAGTTCGTTGAAGTGATAAAAAATTGCGAAGCAACTCCTTTTTGGTTAAAAAGACTCAAAGAATACGTTAAAACAGGAAAACTTACTAAATGCCCATCTAAGATGATTGAAGTTTGCCTACAACACGCAAGAAAGATAAAATAGAGACGGACCTGGCGGGTTAGGACTATTTTACAGGAGAAATACTGTAATTAAAAAGTCATTTTAGTAGTTGCTTGTTCTATCAGTTAGAATTCTTTTAGCAACTCTAAGATTAGATTTTTTATTGTCTCTTTTTCAATTCCCATTGCTTGTTGGCAAGAATCTAATAAATACTCCTCTGTTTTAATACATTTTAATATGTCATCTCTTTCTTTTTTAGTATTTAAATGGTTTATCGCTTCTTTTAGTTGGTCAATATTTCTCCTGGAATACCATCCTAAAGAATAAATATCACATAAATCCTTAATTTTCTTATTGTCTTTTGTTCTATTTGGTATACTTTTAATTTTAGTTGCAAGTAGAATTTATGGGGTTGGTAGCCACAACATTTTTTCAAATTCTTTTAGTTCAATTCTATTTGTTTTTTCTTCAAATACATGTTTTAATAAGGATTCATCTATAGGATCTAAACCAAATGTTTTTTCGCATCTTTATACCCGCAGACGCCATAGTCTGCAATATTTTCTGGAGTAAGATCTAAGATTTGTATATCGCTCATATTATCCCTCCTTAATTATTTTCAAAATATTGAAATTTGTTTACCACATGAATAGCATATTCCATTATGGACACATATCACTCCTCCACATTCTGGGCATTTATACTTTTTCTCCTGTTGATTCAGAAAATTATCTATTCCCTTATCCCGAATGTATTCAAGGTTTTCTATCATGCTCATATTGTATCTCTCACGATATAATTTATCAATTTTTTTCAAATGCGTACATGGAAAATCCGGGCATTCATAACAATAATCTACTTCTTTTTTTGAAAGCTTTTTGCAATATTTTTTTAGAAAAGCACAGCTTTTATCCCGTGGTTTGCAACCAATGCATTTCATTTTACGTTTCTTTCCAGATGTGGTATATCCAAAATAACCAAGACATATCCGGCAGTTCATCCCACAAGGCGCAATCAAATCCTCAGTGTATCTATCATTTTTTATACTATCAATCTTACCTATAACATCTAAAACAATTTCAACGGGCATAAGAGACTTTTTAACTATTTGATTATGTGTTAAACCCTCATCATAAAGTCTTTTTATTACAACCGTCATTGGTTCAGCAAACTCAATAATATGACTATCAGGGTCATATATTCTAAAACATCGTTGTGCCCATGGCTGCTCAATCATATCATGTACAAATTTTATTTTCTCATTTTTCAATTTTACAAACATTGAATCTAAATCATCGATTTCAAAATAGAGTTCTGCATCGTTTCTATAAGCTGAAATATCTTCTTCTTTTAAACCCATCATCCTATGAGCATAAGATCTATCCCAAATTGCAAAACCACCTATAAAACCTACACACCTGCCAAAATCCATTTCAATTATTTGGCCCAATATATCTGTATAAAATTTTTTTGATCGGCTTATATCGGTAACAAAAAAAACCGATCCTGAATATTTTGGGGTTTCATTTGTATCCATCTTGTATCACCGTTATTTGTTTTTTATAGGGTTGTACCAAAGTGTTTTTCTTTTCATGAATTCTTTTTTGCCTTTGTTTTTAATAATTTTCAGGTTTCTTATGTGTGCATCTCCGTGAACGTTTTCGAGAAATTGTAGTTTTGTACAGGTTTCAAAATCAGTGCATTCCCAGCACCCCTCTAAACCTTTTTTCTGGGCGCATTTTCTGATTTTGCAAAACGGTGAACCTCCACCGTTTCTGCATCCTTTTTTACAGCGGAATTTTACCATGGCCCCCAGGACTTTGTAGCATTCCTCATAGTTTTTGTAGTCTTTCCCAAATGAGTATGTTGAGATAAATGCTGCAAATTTTTCATAGTGTGCTTTTCTGAGTTCTTTTCGAAGGTCTCGTGCAAGATTTGGTATCTTTCCAGTGTACCCATGGCAGTCGTTACAGTTAAGACCGCAATAGGCGATTAATTCTTGTTGATCATCTGAAGGACTCATACGTATTTCACCTTGAATAAAAAAAAGAAATAAGATATCCTATTATTATAGATATTGAACAGGTGGTTGAAAGTAAAAAAGGCTCTTTTGACTGAATTTTCTCCGGGAGAAATGAATAGACCTGCCAGTTTAGAAGGATTTTACAGCAGGGACACTGTATTTGAAACGTCTATTTTCTGTTCAAATGTATCTATCTATTGAAGAGCAATTTAGCTACTTACAGCACTTAAAAATCTAATTGACCCATCGTCTTGCATTTCAGAAATATACATCCTATAAGAGCCAACGGATAATCTAATAATATCTGGACCAAGTAATAAATTATTGTGATTTAAAGATTTGATTAGCCGCATACATACCCGTGATATATGCCTCTTCAAGTCCAGCGATATTATAGTCTCCGATAAGATACATATGATTTCCTCTATCGCTTTCAATGAGGATATGGCCATTTATCCGACCAGCAGGATCCCAGAAGTGATGAGCGATTGTTTGAGGATTGTTAAAAAATTTTTCTAAGGGAGGCTGTTTGTCCTTATAATAAAAAAGATATGTTCCGTCGCGAATATCTGCAATCGATTGAACTATACTAGGATGACAATATAATTGATATCTTTTCCTTGCTATAATCGTTTTGGGAGTTCCTCGTATATGAAGCATATGTGTACTAACAGGTTTATTCATTTCTTTGATGTCAGCGAAATGTTGAGACCAACTAATTTCTGTTGCTAATACAAGATTTTTTGCAAAAAAAGTATCATTGTTTGTTTTGATTTTGTACTGATCATGCGTATAGCAGATATCGTTCGTAGAATCGATAACAATTCTTTCCTGAAAGGATGTTGTCATTTTCCTTTTTTCAAAGGTGAAGGTATAAATTGGAGTAATTAATGGTAAAAGAAATTGTAAGAAGCTAAACGCATTCATCTCATGAACTGGAGAAAATGTAGTTGAATACAAAGCTTTTGAAAGATACTTGTCTGTACCCAGTTTAAGATCGTGTTCCGTTACAAAATCATCTGCGTTTTTCATATACAATTCATGCAACAAAGGATCTGATTCTATTGCCTTTTTTTGGGACATTGTTTCAGCAGTTTTTCGGAATGTTCTCAATGATTTTCTAAACCGGTAGAGTTGTTTTTTAATGTTCATAAATTGATGCAAATAGACCAAAAGCCGAGGTTCATAAAATGTATACATATCATCGTTTTCATGAAAACAGAAATCACTCAATCTGATTCTTTTTTGAATGGTTACAAACGGCAGGACATTATTATAATCAGAACACACAAAAAACGCTCCATAATTCGCAGTCCCGTCTTCAGATGTTAGAATGCGACCGCCGATGTCTTTACTAATGACTAAAAAATCTTTGTCATGTTTTTGGAGATGGTTTGCACAGGCAAGCCCAGAGATACCAGCACCAATAATAATCGTATCATATGTCTTAGTATTCATCTTATTTGTAATACGCATCCTCAATTAATTTTTTACTAAAGAACAGACATACCAAGAGTAATCAATCAGAAATCAAAAAGTATTGCCAACAACACTACGCTCTCTATTGGTGAAAGGTTATTATAAGATCTCACCACCAATTGCTGATATAGTAAGAAGAATAGCTTATTTTAGAAGAGGAATAAGAATACTGCTTAGTCCAGTAATAAAACATTTTAAAGAATAGATTTTTTATTCTTTCTAAATAATATACCCGGATTAATGATAAAGTTAGTTATAAACCAATTCAAATGTAAAACCCATATCCAAATTAGACCAGAT